>Ga0137308_100972_pt1 | contig 34548 bp, 29 predicted proteins | sample Inofrocosms_June_FD_97181 | JGI IMG/M metagenome (GOLD analysis project Ga0137308, IMG submission 97181) | Mouse cecal microbial communities from Vienna, Austria - N-Acetylneuraminic and N-Acetylglucosamine D2O microcosms_June | ecosystem: Host-associated > Mammals > Digestive system > Large...
CTACTACAAATAACGCAGCGCCGTTAAATCCAATGATCCACGGAGCATTCTGAAGATATTTATCCGCTTCCCCCATTACGGCACCCCACTCGGCAGTGGGCCTGACGGCCCCCAGCCCCAGAAATGAAAGACCGGCCATATTCAGAATTACACTTCCCACATCTGCTGCTGCCGCCACAGACATAGTTCCCACAATATTGGGGAAAATGTACCGGAAAACCACCACATAGCCAGGCGCTCCGTTGAGCCTGGCCGCATATATGAAATTTTCATTCTTCATGGTCACCACCAGGCTTCTGGCAAGCTTCGCGTAAGTGGCCCAGTACACAGCACACAAGGCCAGAATACTGTTTCGCAGGCCCACGCCCAGAATTCCCGCCACTGCCACCGCCAGGATAAATGCAGGAAACGCCTGGAAAATAAGCGCTGTTTTCATCAGAATCTCGTCTGCCAGCCCTCCCATATAACCGGCCGCCGCACCAATTAACGTTCCCACCACAAATACAATCAGAATCACCAGCAGCGCGGAAAATAAGGACGTCCTGCTGCCTGTAACAATACGACAGAACACACAGCGCCCCAGATTATCCGTTCCAAACAAATACTCACCGCCTGGCTTTTGGAAAGCCGCCCGCATATTCACCTGATAGGGGTCATGCCGAACCAGCAACTTTCCAAAGGCGGCGGCCAGAATCAGAATTCCGGCAAAAATCCCCCGTAAAAGTACGGTCCTGTGTTCTTTTGTCATTTTCTTACTCATCAGGAATGCAGTCCTCTCCTTACTCTTGGATCTAATATTTTACAAATAAATTCCACAGCTGCGTTAATGATCAGGAAAATCACAGCCATCCATACTACATACGCCTGTATCACCGGATAATCCCTGGCGCTGATGGAAGCCACTGCCAGCCTTCCCACCCCAGGCCATGAAAATATGGATTCCACAAGGGTAGAACCTCCCAGCATCAGCCCAAAGGAAATACCGAACAGGGTAATCAGCGGAAACAGACAATTCTTCAGCACATGGACAAATAAAATCCTTCTCTCCGAAATGCCCCTGGAGCGCAGGCCTTCCACATACTCCTTCTCCATTTCTTTGAGCACAATCCCCCGGACCTGGCGGATATACCAGGAGGCCAGCGCCAGAGACAGCACCAGGGCCGGCATAACAATCCCCCGGAGGCTGACACTGCCAATGACAGAAAACCAGCCCAGCTTCAATGAGAAAATGTACATAAACATCAGGGCTATAAAAAAGGAGGGAAACGACGCAAACAGATACGTGATCACCCGCATCACATTGTCAAAAACCCCATCTTTATATTTCGCGCACAGAATTCCCAATGGTGTGGACAGCAGAATCGTCAGCGCCATGGATACCACAGTCAGCAGAAGGGTGGGGAAAATGGCCTTCTTAAGCTCAACAGCCACCGGTTTTCCCGACTTATACGACTCTCCCAGGTCACCCTTCAGCAGATTCCCCAGCCACCTGGCATACTGAACCCCAATGGGCTGGTCCAGTCCCATTTCTTTTCTCTTTGCCTCCACCACTTCTTCCGATGCTTTCATACCCGATTTACTAAGCGCGATCACAGCCGGATCCCCTGGAGAATAATACACCAGTAAAAAAGATAAAAACGTAATACCCAGCAATAAGAAAGCTGCCTTTCCCGCCAACAAAAATTTTTTCTTCAACATATACACCACTTTCTCAAGTCACCGCTTTCTGATACCTTCCCGTACCCATTCTCCGTCTTTCTTTCCTCCCGTCCCACCGCCCTTTCACATAATAGGCAGACATACATAAGGCGGTTATTCCCCAGGTAATGGGATACGCAGCCGCAATCCCCCGGATATCCTGCCACATGCTCATAATCACAAACAGCAGAACCGTCCTGAGGATACAGATATTAGATAAAATAATCACCATAGGCGGCATGGCTTTCCCAGCGCCCCTCACGGTATCCGCCAGCACTTCCAGAATCACATACAGCCAATAGAACGGAAACGTAATCCAAATCACCTTCAGCCCGTTTTCCACCACTGCCGCGTCTTTCGTAAACAGTCCGAATACTGGTTCCCCGAAGAACAGCAGAAACGCCGCTGTGGACACTGTTAAGGCAATTCCGCCGAACATGCAGAACCGCACTCCTTTTCTCACCCGGTCCGGCCTGCGGGCGCCCATGTTCTGCCCGGCAAAAGTGGTCATGGTCTGCCCCAGCGCCACAATGGGATGGTACAGCAAAAGCTCCATACGGAAATAGGTGGTAAACGCCCCAATGACATCCACCCCCAGGCTGTTGATATGATATTGTGCAAATATATTGGAGATGGTGATCACCAGATTCTGAGTCCCTGCCGGCACCCCGATTTTTATGATTTTTGCCAGAATGGCTTTTTGAATTCTCACTTTCTTCCAGACCAGCCTGCAGTCCCCGCCCTGTTTTATCAGATACGCAAGACACATTCCTGCCGCCAGGGTCTGTGAGATCATAGACGCCCATGCGGCGCTCTCTACACTGGGGAAGTTCTGTATCATCACGGCATCTGCAATCACATTGGCAATGCCGCCGGCCAGCTGGGTCAGCATGGGCACCTGGGAATTTCCCATAGCCCGTATGATACCGGAAGCCATATTATAGGTGATCACGGAAGTCAGACTGAGAAAATAAATCCGCAGATAGGAAACGGCTTCTCCCAGAATCTCCGGCTCCACATTCATCCACTCCAGGAAATGGGGCGCTCCCAGCCATCCCACTGCCATCAGGACAATGCCCCCCGCAAAACTGAGCCCCATTGCCGTATGCACAGAGTCCTGAACAGCCTTCTTGTCCCGGGAACCAATGGCCTGGGCAATCACCACCCCGGATCCCACCGACATACCGGTAAAAAAGCCCACCAGGCAGCTGATGATTAACGAACTGGCTCCCACCGCCGCATAGGAATTTTTGCCCAGGCAGTTGCCCACAAACAGAAGGTCCACCGTGTTATACAGCTGCTGAATCAGACTGGAGCCCAGCAGCGGCAGTGCAAACAAAATGATCCGCCTGTAAATCGACCCCTTCGTCAGATCCTGGCTTTGTTTCATTTTTTTCATCCAGATACCTCCTGATTTTCCACTTTTCACACGGCAGATTATATCATCGGTAAATTTGCCCCGCAAGCCCCCCTGGGGGATGCAGTTTTCAAAAAAATATTTCTAAAATGGCCCCGCTCTCATCCAGTCATTTTAGAAATATCTTCTATTCCATCAGCATATTCAACAGGCGGCTCATCTCTTTCCTTTTCCATTCCCAGGATGCATCACTCTTTTGCTGTTCTCCATCCGCAAGTTCATACACATACTCCCTGATATAGTTCCTGAGCATCACCCGTTCTAATCCATTAACGGCAGATTTACACGCAGACAGCTGAATCAGGACTTCACTACAGTCCCGATTGTCTTCCACCATGGACTGAACCTTCCTCAGATGCCCTGTAATTCTGGATATACGGTTGAGCGCTGCCTTTTCTTCTTTCGAAAGTATATATTCCTTTTCCTCTGCCATGCTGCCTGCTTTCTCAATATTAACCTTAAACTCTTCAGTTCCCATACCCCGGTTCAAAGGAAGTCAACAATGAGAAAATCTTATAAAACATATAATTGATCAAAAAGATATGGAATCTAAAAGAGTTTAAGTTTAATAACAGTTTAATAATAACCCGTTTCATCCAATTCCCACTTATAGTGGATAGTCTCGGCTATTTTCTCCGCCACGCTCATATCTGCCAGGTCAGCCACAGCGCCTAGGGACATATCCAGCGCTGAAAGGGAGTTCCTGCAGGAATAGAATTTCCCGTCTGCCACCCACTGTGCATCCGGAATCCACCGGACAGCTGCTGTAAACATCTTTTTCCAGTTTTCGGCCCCCTCATAGTCAGCCGCGTTCCGATTATACAAAAGCCCTGTCTGAGCCACAATTCCCGCCGCGTTTCCCACCATCAGGCAGGCAGATGAGCTGGCGATACATTCTTTCACCATACGGATATACTTCTCATCGTGGCGGATCATTCTTCTGGCTCCCCGTCCCCCCGGAATAACAAAAATTCCGTCTATGCCGTCTGCTGCCAGCGGTTCTGTCCAGACTTTCATACCCTGAGCGCTGTTTACCACATCTCCGGCAGCTGACAGATAATTCAGGTGGAATTCTTTCGGAAAACTCCCGAACACCCATACCGGACAGGCCAGGTCTATTGTATCAAAGTCGTCATACAAAAAAATATTGATATCCACATTACACTCCTTAAGTTATCCTCCAAGAAAAGCGCCGCCGCCAGACATGCAAAAGCCCCTTTTAACTATTCAGAACCTGTCCTGTTACAACATGGATCAAAGGGGCTTCTGATATCTAAGCTGTGTCCTATTATATCGGCATTCTGCTGCCTGTACAAGCCGCCCAGGGGGTTGTTTTTTTCCCTTTTCTGCCGCCTGTAAATCAGCCGTTTTTCTGAATCCTTTTCCCGGGTGCTACCCCCGGGAGGGGTTATTTTCAGAACCCTGGCAGAAAGACCAGAAAAAACAGATGGAAATTCCATCTGTTTTTTCTTTAAATCAATCTATTTTACAAACTTCTCAAAATCTATCACCCGGGAGCAGACCCGCTTTGCCAGATCCGGATTATGGGTTACCATAAGAAGCCCCAGCTTCCGCTTTTCTATGATTCTCAGCATAAGATTCCATATTTGGGCCTGTGTGATCACATCCAGCATGGTAGACATTTCATCGGCAATGACAAATCTGGTTCCAGGTCCTAATGCCCTTGCTATGCAGAAACGCTGCATTTCCCCTCCAGACAGCTCTGCCGGATAGCGGCTGAGCCACTCCTTTTCTATCCCCATTTCTTCCAGGAAGCCCTCGTCTGGGTCCCAGGCTTCTGTCAACGTTCTCCCCAGCTTCCACCTGGGATTGATGGCCTTCTCCGGGTGCTGATAGATCAGCTGTACCGGACAGTACCCTTTCCTGGGAAGGGGTTTTCCCTCAAAAAGCACAGTACCTTTCTGGGGAGTCAGATATCCCGCCAATATCTGGGACAGTGTGCTCTTGCCGCAGCCGGACGGCCCCACCAGGGCAGCACGCTCCCCGGTATCAATCCCAAGGCTGACGTTGTCCAAGATCACGTTCTTTTTCGTATAAGAAAATACAATATTTTTTGCCTCAATCAGCATGGATACAGCACACCTCCCCTCCCCGCAGTGTCCTCATGGGGATTACCTCCTGATCCGTACATTCTTTTGTCTTTTTGCTGCATCTAGGCGCAAAGAGACAGCCCTTTGGCAGAGAGCCCGCATAAGGCTGTGTCCCAGGAATGGGCTGAAAGCCGTTCTGGGGAAGGGCCGCCCATAAGGCTTTGGAATACGGATGGCGAAGGGCATCCGGCCCCTTTCGGAAATCCTCCGCCGATGCGGTTTCCACCGTAGTCCCCGCATAAAATACAGCCACTGCGTCCGCGTATTCAAATGCCAGGTCGATATCGTGGGTGATAAGAATCACCGCCCTCCCTTCATCCGCCAATGAGCGGAAATGCCCCATGGCCTCCTTTGCCATGGTTTTGCTGAGGCCCGGGGTGGGCTCATCTGCCACAATCAGCTTGGCGTCTCCGATGAGAGCTGTGGATACCAGCACCCGCCGGGCCATGCCGCCGGACAGCTGGAAAGGATACATCTTCTCCACTTCTTCCTTCAATCCATAACGCCTGAATACCTGTTTCTGTTTTTCTGCGGACCCTCTCACGCCGATCACCTGTTTTCCTGTCTGCATCAGGGGATCCAGGAAATCAACAGACTGGGGAACCAGGGCGATCTCCCGGCCCCGCAGCTTTTCCTGCCGTTCTTTCGTCAGAGGGGTATTGTAATAGAGCATATCCCCGGACACCGACGCGTTATCCGGCAGGATTCCCAGAATGGCGTCTGCCAGCAGGCTCTTTCCTGATCCGGAGGAACCGGCGATTGCCAGGAGCTCATTTTCTTTTACCGATATGTTCAGACTGCTGATCACTTTTAGATCAATCTGCTCCAGACCTTTATCGTACATCTTAAAAGATACGGATAGATTTTTCACTTCTAACACATTATTTCCAGACTCCATACCTTCCTCCTATTCCTGTGCGCTGGCCGGGTCTATGAGCAGCCGGATATAATCCCCCAGCTTATCGAACATCATCACCACAAGTACCAGCAGACCCCCTGGGAAAAGCACCAGCCACCACATGCCGGTACTAATATGCTTCAAGGCTTCTGAAAGGATAATTCCAATGGCCGGCGTATCCACGCTGAGCCCAAAGCCCAGGAATGTGATGCCCGCCTCGTGGAGAATGGCATGGGGGAACAATAAGATCAGCCCCACAATAAACTGGGAAACCACATGGGGAAAAATATGCTGGTATGCCACCTGGGTTTTCGTCTTCCCCAGTTTCTGCGCGGCTTTCACAAACTGCATATTTTTTACCTGGAGAACCTCTCCCCGGATTACCCTGGTCAGGTTGGGCCAATGGCTCAAAGCGACACCCAGGATCACGCCTTTCAGCCCTTTGCCCGCCGCAAAAGAAATCAGCATCAACAAAACCATATGAGGGATCCCCATAAATAAATCCACCAGGTAAGAAATGACTTTGTCCACCGTGCCTCCTATAGCGGCTGAGACAATGCCAAGAATCAAAGCCACACAGGCGCTGAATCCTGCCGCTGCAGTGCCCAGTAGAATGCTGTTGGAAAGACCTTTGATGGTTCTGCAGAACATATCCCTTCCCAGATAATCTGTTCCGAAAAGGTGTGCCGCCGAAGGCGCAAGCTTTTTGGCCCCATAGTCCGGTCCATAGCTGTCTGCATTCATCACCAGCCCCGCTATGGCGATGGCCGCCAAAATCAGAAGAATCGCAGCCGCAAGCATAACTGTTTTTGTCCGTCTGTTCATTTTTTTCATGATTCCGTGCCCTCCCGGATCTGAGGATTGATCACGCCATACAGAATATTCGCGGTGAGATTTCCCACAAAGACGAACAGCACTGAAAACAGAGCCACTCCCAGCAGCAACGGGGCGTCTCCCTTGATTCCGGCTACTGTGGCCGCATTCCCAAGCCCTGGATAGGAAAAGACCTGTTCAGCCAGCACGCTGCCCCCAAACAACTCACTGAAAGAGGCAAACTGCAGCGTAATGGCAGGAATAGCAATGTTTCTAAGCCCGTGCCTTTTTAAGATTTGCCAGGTATTCTCACCCCTTGCCTTTGCAAAAAGTACATAGCGGCTTTTCATCACGTCGATGATTTTCTGCCGGGTGTGAAGGGCAATATTGGCCACCCCGGTGATGCTGAGGGTCAGAGCCGGGAGAATCAGATGGTGGATTCTCTCGCCTATGGTCACATCCGCCGCTGATTTTCCCACAGGCACAGCAAATCCCACCGGGAACCAGCCTAAGTTCACGGCAAAGATAACCAGCAAAAGCAGGCCCATCCAGAAAGCCGGTGTGGAAGACAGGACAAAGCAGAACGTCTTGATAATTTTGTCCGGCCATTTTCCCGAACAGATTCCGGCCAGAATCCCCAGGACAAATCCCAGCGCCCCGGATATGAGCCATGCAGTGAGCATCAGCACACAAGACGTAGCAAAGCGTTCTGCCAGAACCTGGGTTACCGGTTTTTTATAGGCGATCGAATCCCCCATATCCCCGTGGAATAAGTTTTTCAGCCAGGTAAGGTAGCGCTGGAGCGGGGGCTGGTCGAGCCCCCAGTATTCTGCAACGATTTCCTTCTGCTCCTTTGAAATATTAGATTCTGACCCCACAAATGCCTCCACCGGGTCAATGGGGGAAGAAATAACCAGCATAAAGGAAATGGCGGAAACTCCAAAAAGCAGTAAAATCATTCTCAACAGGGTGCTCCCCATATATTTTCCTATATTTTTCATCGCTTCACCTGTTATTCACCTGCTTCAAATACCCACTCGTTGAGATTCTGAATGATGGGAAGTCCGTGTCCATGGGGATGCACCATCTGCTCACCTATGTCGAGGCCGTCTCTGACGAAATAAGTATGATCAATATTTACCAGCCAGATATAAGGGAAATCTACATTTGGGCCTGTTTCTCCATCGTACTGCGCTTTCTTCAGGTACTCAACCGCTTCTTCTTCACTTCTGGCCTCCATGGCCTGCTGCAGATACTCATCTACTTTTTTATTGGTATACATGGCAGCGTTATTTAAGTCTGTGGCATCAGGATCTGCATACTCAGAGGCAAATGCATTGTATACGTCAATGAAGCTGTAATCCCCTGTCCCGATACAGGTGGGTATGCTTCTCCCCTGTTCTTTGCAGGTGGTCCATTCCTCAGCCTCTGCCGTAATATGTATTCCCAGTTTTTTTGCGTTTTCGGCAAACGCTTCTGCCAGATTGTATCTCTGCAGGTCGTCGGTACGGCCTGTAATGGAAAGCTCACACTTTTGTCCGTCCTTTTCCCGTATGCCGTCCCCATCTTCATCTACCCAGCCAGCTTCCTCCAAAATCCCGCATGCTTCCTCTGTCTGTCCGTCTTCCAGCCCGGGTTCTTCGTTAGCCCAGGGAAGGTTCTCGAAACGAACCCACGCAGGGGTGCCGATTCCGTTCAGGGCATTGTCGATAATCTCCTGTCTGCTGATACCTATATTCAAAGCTTTTCTCACTGCCGGGTCCGCAGTGGCATTATTTCCCACCTTAGCTCCCGAAGAGTTCGTGGTTTCTGCAATGCAGGGAAGGGAAAAACCCCGGTTATCCGAAGTCTCATAAGTTTCCAGATGCATATTTTCCACTTCTTCTTTGGCGTATTCCGGATTGATCTTCACCACGTCCAGGGTTCCCGCCTGGGCATAAGACAAAGCAGTTTCCTCATCAATATTCAGGAATGTAATCTGTGAGAAGGGGGATTGGTCTCCATAATAGTATTCATTGGGTTCTACAATAAGCTGCTGTCCCACGTCCAGCTGTTTCACCTTAAAGGGACCGCTGGCCACAGGAGCTGCCGCATAATCATCCCCATAGGCATGCTCCGCCGCAATTCCCTGGAGGGCCACGGTACGGGTAAAGGGAGAAAACGGTTTGTTCAGCATGAACACTACCGTGGTATCATCCGGCGCTTCCACTTTATCCATCATGGTCAAATCTACACTGGCACCGGTTTCCTTGGCCGTTTCAAAAGTAAAGACAACGTCTTTTGCGGTTACCGGCTCTCCGTCTGAGAATTTCACATCATCCCTGAGGGTAAATGTGTAAGTCAGACCGTCGTCACTGACCTTATAATCTGTGGCCAGGTCAGGCTCTGCCTCAATATCCTTGTTGATCTTCAAAAGAGAGGAATAGAAAATATTCGTTCCATACATGGTGTAACCCTGACAGGCGTCATAATCGCCTTCTGTCATATCCCCCACGGCCACAACCAGCTCGTCCTTCCCGCTGCTTTCGTCCCCTGAATTTTCTTCCTTCTGTGCCTGTTCTTCTTCGGCAGTCTCCGCTGTCTCTACAGATTTGCTGCTGTTTCCAGCGCTTGGCTTCTCAGCTTTGGAACCGCAGGCAGTCATTCCCATTGTCAGAATTACGGCCATAAATAACGCTAACCATTTTTTCTTCATCTGTTTCCTCCTAAAATATTTTATTCCAGTTATTTTTCCTATAAATGATCAGCCATGAGAAGGCACCATTTATAAAATTCATTATAAGATAAATAATTTTAAGATATAAGCCCCCTCAGGGGATATTTTTTCTGCAAATGAAGAAATTATTTGGCTCACAGGTATATCTCCGGAAATCTTTTGCCAGCTTCAGACCACCACCTCTAAAATCTCCTTATCCCCGCAGACAATTTCCTTTGCCCCTGTCACTTTATTCTTGTTAAAATTAAAACTGAGCAGATACCCTCTTCTCACATGGTAACTTTCCAGATAATCTGCCAGCTGGGCTTCCCCCCGCCTGTTATACTCCTCTCCCCGCCATATTTTTACTTCTATTATATACTGTCTTCCTCTGTAATCCACAATGATGTCTGTCCTCCTGTGATCCCTGGTTCTGGACTCGATGTAATAATTCCCGGTTCCGTTAATGATGGGCGTCAAATACAACAGAAAAAATTTGCGTCCATAATCCTCCACAAATTTTTCATCAGCAGAACGATACAAATCTCCCCAGTGTACCAGGAACTTTCTCAAAACCAGCTCCATATTCAACATACCATTTTGTACAAACTGATTCTTATCCATAGTACCAGCTGCAAAAAGCTGATTACTGACTTCTTCCTCTGATAAAAACAGATTGTAAAGGCGCATCTCAAATATCCGGTTATCTACAGCCAGAACCCCTTGGTCGTTCTTCACAAATCCAAACATAGCGGCAATATCAATCACGGAATTGTCGGGATTAAACAGCACCCGATTGCCTGTAAATAACATGGCATACAGCATTTCCCGCAGCTTTGGATATTCCTGAAGCTTGCCTGCCAGCGAATCAAACAGCGGCTCTTTTTCCGCCAAAAGCCGTTTCACCGCTTCCAGAACCCCTCTCTTTTCCCAGACCAGACAGCTGTTTTCAAAGGACTCACTTCCAGCTAATTCCTCATCCATAATTTTACAGACAGAGGATACGAGAACCGGATATCCTGAAGTGTAATCGTAAATCAATCCCGCCAGTTCAGCCGTATCCATGCCAGTCTGCCTGTCCTGCTCATACTCTTTTAACATCTCCTCTATCTCGTCTCTGGAAAAGTGCATATCCACTGTAAACCTGGCTGCAATGTTCCACGGGCTGTTTTTCTCATGGGCTTCTTCCGGGCGAATCTTCATCCTGAGATTTCTGATATCATAAACCCCGGCCAAAATGACAGACCAAAACGTGGGCCGTGTCCTCTGGCGCTGGTATTTGTTCCGCAGCATCCCCAGAAAAGATAGAAAAACCGGATATCCACCTGCCGAATCCACTTCATCAATCATCAAAACTACCGGATATTCTGATGTCTGGCATACCCCAGTAATCAAATTCGATAATGCACGGAAACTGGCGTCTTCTGCATCCTGCCTGCTCATTTTCTCTAATGCTTCCGCCGCCTGGGCTGAAATCCCCTGTGTCTCGCCGTAAACAATCGTATCATACAAAAGCCCCGCAAATGTCTGGCAGAAGGTTCTTTCACATTGGTATACATCTTCCGGTAATCCCTCAAAGCTGAGATAAAATACACAATACTTCTCCCGCAGTTTTTCCTGCAGCAAATCCAGCGTAGTGGTCTTGCCATACTGCCTTCCCCGGTGGATGGAAAGATATTTTTTATGATCTACAAGTGCTTTGATTTCCCAAATCCTTTGATCCAGATTTATCATATAATGTTCTTCCGGGTTACATGCGCCTTCCACATTAAAATGTTTTTTCACCATATCTCATTTCTTTCTTTATTCAAATTTATTGTTCCTGTCTGCGTACCATTTTAACATTTCGTTTTCTTCTTTTCAATTATACCGTTCTTCATAGCCAAAACCATTATACAACACAGAAAAATTTATTTCTTACAAATTTTATCTTATAAGTGTATAATGGAAATAATGAAAAGTGTACAGCACATTAACATATTCTTCTTGTAAATTCCATCTTTCTAGTGTATAATGAAAACAAGTTGATTGCATTCAATAATTATAGAAGGGAGCTGTGAAAGATGTTTTCAGTATTTAGTGTGGCTGATTTCTTTTTGGCAAGAGCTTCTATGTCACCAAAGAAACTTCAAAAGCTTGTATACTACGCATATGCCTGGACTTTGGCTCTCTTAAATGAGACCATTGATGACCTGCATTTCCGTTTGTTTCATAACAAAATTGAAGCTTGGGTGCATGGACCAGTCGTACCCGATCTTTATCAACAGTACAAAAGCTATGGATGGAAGGATATTCCACAGCTTAATGCGTATTCCGGCCCTGCATTTCCTGCCGATGTGGAAGACGTTCTGAACCAGGTATGGGATATATATGGAGCATTAAGCGCAAATCAGCTGGAAATGGTTTCCCATCAGGAGTATCCTTGGATCAATGCCAGAAATGGTGAAGCCGCCTACGCTATATCATCGAACCAGATTTTAGACAGAGATTTATTTTCTTTTTTCAATGAGCAGGCAAACAGTTAATGAAACCAAGAGTTAAAATACCAACACAGTTATCCAGACAAGATTTTAGAATTGTAAAAAACAACGGAGTACTTGACAAAGATGCTCCGTTGCTCTTTACATTTTCAAACTTTAAAATGTCTCCAATAAATATTGATGGTGTATTCAACAACTATTTTGGAGATGAAACTGAATATATCAGAAAAGTTACGATTTTGTTTGAAAAAGCCCTTCCCCTTCTTTCAAACGAAAAATATAGTCTTTTTAATGACCCATCTAAAACAGAAGCACTCCATCTCCATCAGCTGCATGGAAAAGAAGATATTTTGCAGAAGATATTTTCCGCTTACCACTTCGGAGAACATGCAATCAATAACTTTATTGAAGGAGCAGAAATATATCAGTTGGAAGTGCCTTATGAAAACGGTGCAACCCGTATCGTCTTTGAGCGAATTGATAACCTGATATCTTTTTTATTTTTGGATCCTAACCACCATATTTACATGAACCGCAAATACGTAGAACAAAACCATTCTTTATTTTATGACTTCTGCCCTGTTAACCTGAAAGGGAACTGCCAGCGAATGGACTATCTCGGTACTTGTTTCGCTTTTGAATTTTTAGATGAACAAAAATATAACAACACTTATAACTACAAGTATGAGCCAAATATAACCGAATGACAGCATCAGTGCCTGTACTTAATGATCGGTGATTAACACTTTTAAAAACATCTGCTATCAATGATTATCTTCAAAAAAAACGGTAAATAATCTGATGAAATATTTTAATACAAACGGAATCTGTTATCCAGAAGAACATTATATGATAAACATAGAAAAACGGCTGGCTGAGATCAGGGAGCTGGTGGATCAACGGAAATATTTCACCATCAACCGGGCAAGGCAGTACGGGAAAACTACTACACTGAATCTGCTGGTGCAGTACCTCTCTGACAGATATACGGTTTTCTTTATCAGCTTTGAAGGCATGGGCAGCGCAGCCTTTGGCACAGAGTCCGCTTTTTGCCATACGTTGTGCCGCCTGTTGTATGACACGGTTCATTATGAGGAAGTTCCTTCTCTTGATGAACCTGTGAAACGCCTTCTGTCAGAAACAGAAGAAAACGGCGGAATCCATGATATTCCCACGCTTTCCCGTTTCTTGTCCTGTCTGTGCCAAAACGCCGCCAGACCGATTGTACTGATGATTGACGAGACCGATCAGGTCAGTGATTATAAGGTATTTCTGGACTTTCTGGGTATGCTGAGAAGCCAGTACCTGAAACGGGCTACCCGTCCGTCTTTTCAGTCTGTCATACTGGCTGGGATATATGATATCAAGAATCTAAAACAGCGCATCCAGGAATCCTCCAGCCATATGCTCAACAGTCCCTGGAACATAGCCGCGGACTTTCGTGTAAATATGAATTTTCAACCTGAAGATATTTCCCAGATGCTGGGGGAATATGCCGAAGATAAAAAATACCCCGTAAATATACAGGAGTCTGCCCACGAAATCTACCGGTATACTTCTGGATATCCCTACCTGGTATCAAGAATTTGTAAATCCATAGATGAAAACTGTGTACACCGTTCTCCCCGCGAATGCTGGTCAAAACCCGGCATTTCTGAGGCTGTAAAAGCTCTTCTGAACGTAACTGACCCTTTGTTCGACGATATGTTGAAAAAAATTACCGACTGCAAAGAGCTAAAAGAAATCTTATACGCAATTCTTTTCCGTGGAGAAAGTTATCCGTATAATCCGGATAATTTTCCAATCCAAATAGGAGTCATGTTTGGATTTCTCACAGAACAGGACAGCCGGGTGGTTGTGTCCAACCGAATATTTGAGACAAGACTGTATAATCTGTTTCTGTCAGAAGATCTCACTGACAGCATCATATACCAGTCCGGCGACCGGGAGAAAAACCAGTTTGTCAGAGATGGAAAGCTGAACATGGAACTTGTTTTGGAAAAATTCATGCTCCATTACCAAGATGTTTACGGAAACAGCACGGAGAAATTTCTGGAAAATAATGCAAGACGCATGTTTCTGCTGTATTTGAAGCCGATTATCAACGGCACTGGAAATTATTATATTGAAGCGCAGACGCGGGATCAGACACGGACAGATGTTGTAGTAGATTACCTGGGCGAACAGTTTGTGATTGAATTAAAGCTCTGGCGGGGAGATGAATACCATAAACGAGGCCGCCGGCAGCTGGCTGAATATTTAGAATACTACCATTTAGACAAAGGATATCTGCTCAGCTTTAATTTTAATAAAAATAAAACCACCGGGATTCGGGAAATATCTGTGGGGAACCGCAGAATCACGGAAGTGGTGGTATAAGCTGGTGCTCCATCCGTACGGAAATTTCGTTGAGAAAAGCTGTATGAACAATAAACATCATACAGCTTTTTATACCTGTGCAGACTCTGTCTCATTTCTATTTTAATCTCTCAGGGCATTCCCGCCGCCAAATCCACCACCCGTGTACACAGCCGTTTTACCAGCTCTTTGTCATGGCTGATCACCACCACGCCCATCTGATGTTCCTCTGCATAAGAGAGCACCAGCTTCCAAATCTGAGCCTGTGTAATGGCATCCAGCATGGTGGTCATCTCGTCGGCGATGAGGAACCTGGTCTTGGGGTTCAGAGCCCGAATGACACAGAATCTCTGCAGTTCACCGCCGGATAATTCCGCCGGCCATCTGCTCATCCACTCCTCTTTAATTCCCGCTGCCTCTATCAGTTCCCCGGGAGGCATCCCCACCTCCGACAGCACCCTGCCCATTTTCCATTTGGGGTTTACTGCCTTTTCCGGGTGCTGGAAGATCAGCTGTACAGGGTTGTACCCTTTCCCCCTTTCCAGCTTTTTCCCGTCTGCCTCCAGACACACTTCTCCCTGCAGCGGCTTTACGAAACCTGCCAGAATCTTGGCCAGGGTAGATTTGCCATACCCGCTGGGTGCGGTAAGGCCCACCACTTCCCCCTCATCCACGGTAAAATTCACATCTTCCAGGACTGTACTGCCACTTTTGTATCCAAATGTTATCTGATTCGCTCTAAGCCGCATGGATACACCTCACTTTCCCTCCCTGGATGCTGCGGTATTGGGGACGTGCCCTCCTGCATTCTTCTGTACAAATGGGGCATCTGTCCGAGAACAGGCATCCCTCAGGAAGTTCACTGGACAGCGGCTGGGTGCCTTTGATGGCCTCAAAGCTTTTCCCTGGCAGGGCCCTGCACAATGCTTTTGTATACGGATGGCGTAGCTCCTCCCCTCCCCGGGCAAAGTCTCTTTTGTTGGCCAGTTCCAGCGTGGCCCCAGCATAAAAAATGGCAATTTTGTCTGCTATCTCCAGCGCCGCGTGAATATCGTGGGTAATCATCAGTATTGCCTTCCCGCTGTCTGCAATCTCCCGGAAATCTTTCAGCACCTCCTGAAGAGATGCCTCATCAAGCCCCGGAGTGGGTTCATCCGCGATAATCACCTTCGCAGAAGAAGTCAGCGCCGTGGCCAGCAGCACTTTCCGGGCCATACCGCCGGACAGCTGGAATGGATAATAGTTTTTCACCGAAGGGTCCAGTCCGTACCTGCCCAGAATATGGTCAATGATCTCCTCCTGCTGTTCCCTGGTTTCATTTTTCAGCGATATGGCAATCTGCTGACCCACTTTCAGGAGTGGGTCCAGATAGTTGACAGACTGGGGAATCAGTACAATTTCATCCCCCCGCAGCCGCTCCTTGTCTGTCTGGGACAGTTCCCTGCCCTGATATTGAATCTTTCCTTTTGTCCTGGCGTTATATGGCAGGATTCCCATCACTGCATGGGCCAGCAGGCTTTTTCCCGACCCGCTGGAGCCCACCACGGCGAGAATCTCCCCTTCATTTACTTCCAAATCCAGGTTTGTGATAACAGTAAGCTCCCTTTTCTTCAGCCCCTGGGTGTATTGAGAGAAAGAAAGCTCCAGATTTTCTACTTTTAATATTGGTTCTTTTTTCATTATTTCCCCCTCAATTATGTGCCGAGCTGGAATCCAGCAGTTTTTCCAGGTTTTTCCCGATCCTGTCCACCATCAGTGAAATAAGTACCAGACACAGGCCGGGAAAAAACGCCAGCCACCATTTTCCGCTTGTGAGATATTTCATAGATTCGGATAAGATCACCCCGATGGCAGGCTCGTGGGCCGGAAGGCCGAATCCCAGAAATGTAATAGATGCCTCGTGGAGTATGGCATGAGGAAAAACCAGCACTACCCCCACCACCAGCTGAGGGATGATATGGGGAAACATGTGCTCCCTGGCGATATACCACCTGCTCTTGCCAAACTGGCGGGACAGCTGGGTGTATTCCGCGTTTAAAATCTGCAGAACCTCCGCCCGTATCACCCGGGTGAGGGAAGTCCAGTGGGTACAGGTGATTCCCACCACAATCCCCTTGAAACCTCCGCCGCAGGCCAGGGAGATCAGGATAATGATAATCGTATGGGGAACGGCAAGGACAAAATCAATCAGCCAGGAAACTGCCTTGTCCACAATCCCCCCGAATACAGGCCCCATAATCCCCAGCAGGGCAGCTGCCGCAGCGCTGATTAATGAGGATAAAAGCCCTATCCGCATGCTGATGCTTAACCCTTTCAGTGTGCGCAGCAGCATATCCCTGCCCACCCAGTCTGTTCCAAACAAATAACCTGAGCCCGGCTGGATAAAGGTCTGCTCCAGGTCCACCATCAGCTGGTACTCTGTAATGAAAATTCCGAAGGTCATCACCAGGATAAACACGGCAAGGAACACTGCAGTAGAGAGAATGGTTTTCTCCCGGATACCAAGGGCAGTAAAATGTTTTTCTCTTTTCATGCCTGCCCCTCCCTCATTCTCGGGTCGATCAGCAGATACATACAATCTGCCAGAAGATTCCCCGTATACACAAATAAAAGGCTGATAATGACAATTCCCATCAGCAAAGGCGCGTCCCCCTTCAGTCCGGCCTGGACCGTGGCCTGTCCCAATCCCGGGTAAGAGAATACCTGCTCCACAAACACCGCCCCGCCGAACAGCTCACTAAATGAGAGAAACTGTAAAGTAACTGCCGGGAGAGACACATTGCGCAGTACATGATTTTTCACAATCGTCCCCTTGCTCTCTCCTCTGGCTTTGGCAAAGAGAATGTAATCGGAATTCATGACTTCACATACCTTCTCCCTGGTATGCATACAGATGTTGGCCACGCTGAGGATACTTAAACTAAGGGCCGGAAGTATAATGTGCTGGATTTTATCCCAGAAAGTTACTTCTGACTGGATCACCCCGATGGGGACACTGAGCGCCACAGGAAACCACCCCAGCTTCACGGAGAATAGCATGACAAATACAATGCCCAGCCAGAATGCAGGTGTGGAAATCAGCAGGTGGCAGTAGACACGTATCACCTTATCCAGCCAGCTCCCCTCATAGATTCCCGACAGGATTCCCAAGAGGAAACCAAAAATACCGGAGAGCGCCCAGGCAGTCATCATCAATGCGATGGAGGACAGAAATTTATCGCCAATCACCTCCAGCACCGGCCTGCGGTATATCATGGAAGTCCCCCAGTCTCCCTGGCAGATGGAGGAAAACCATGCCAGGAAACGCTCCACAGGAGGCTTATCCAGCCCCCAGTGTTCTGCGATTAGTTCCCGCTGCTGGGCGCTTACCTTGGTATCAGCCCCCACATAAGCGGTCACCGGGTCAATGGGAGACGCCTCCAGCAGTGCAAAAGTTACAATACAAAGTGCCATTAATAAAGTAATCAGTTTGACCGCCCGGCAGAGCACAAACTTTCCTATTCTGTTATTTTTCATTGGTCTGTTCCTATTCCCAAGCCCATTCCACCACATTGTCAAAAATTCTCCCCCCATGGGGCTGAACCACCGGCTGTCCAAAGGTGAAACCGTCCGCACATAGATATACATGGTTGGCGTTCACCAGCCAGCAGTAAGGCGCGTCCCCCTTGGCCGAAGCCTGCTCCTGCATGGCCTTCCAGGGCTCCAGGGCCTCCGCCTCATCGGTGGAATCCAGGGCTTTGTCGATCTCCTTGTCCACCTTCTCATTCCGGTAACATCCCGCATTATCCCAGGCAACTGCACCCCCTGCATTGTCCCCATAGTACAGATTGAACAATTCGGAAGGGTCGCCGGAGCCAAATCCAAAGAATACTGCCTCTGTGTGTATCTGTTCTGTAATGGTATCCCAGGTTACCTTTTCCAGAGTAACCTTAATCCCCATCTCTTTTGCCACATTCACAAATTCCAGAGCCATCTCCTGTCTGTAGACCCCGTCGGTATACAGCAATTTGAACTCAGCCTCCGTCCCGTCCTTGTCAATGGTTCCGTCCCCGTTGGTATCTTTCCAGCCTCCGTCTTCCAGAATCTTTTTGGCGCCTTCCACATCTGCGTATTCAGCAGGTTCCAGAACCGTATCCTCATTGAGCCAGGGCATTTTTTCAAGACCAGTGGTTGACACCGTTCCGTATCCGTTCAGCACACCATTTACCACCCGCTCCCGGTCTACCGCTTTGTTAAACGCCTGGCGCACAGCCAGATCACATGTCACATTATTTCCCATCACAGCTCCATCCTGGGCTTTCTTTCCCTCATTGGGCACCATGGGGAAGCATACTCCGTAACACTCGATACTGTCAATATTTTCCACATAGGTGCCTTCCACTTCCTGCTCAGCTAGAATACCGTCAATGGAAGCCACATCCACATCCCCGTTCTGCACTGCCGCAAACGCCGCATCCTTATCCAGAAATACCATGGTCAGCTGTTTTATGGCCGGAGCCTGCCCGTAGTAATTTTCGTTGGCTGTGGCAATCACCTGCTGGCCTTTGTCCCACTGCACAAACTTAAATGGCCCGGAGCCGATAGGCGCGTCTTTGAAGTTCTCGTCATAAGCTGCCTCCGGGACGATTCCCAGATATGCCAGACGTTCGATAAAAGCGGAATACGTCCTGTTCAGTGTAAACTCCACGGTGGTGTCATCCACAGCTGCAATCTTCTCAATCATGGTCAGGTCAATATCCGAACCGGATTTCTTGGCGGCGGAGTAAGTAAACGCCACGTCCCCTGCCGTCACTTTGCTGCCGTCTGTGAATACCGCGTCGTCACGGATAGTCACTGCCCAGGTCAGTTTATCATCCGAAACTTTATACCCTGTGGCCAGGTCATTGGTCCATCCCAGCTCCTTGTCCCTCATAAACAGAGTAGAGAAGAACACCTTTGTAATAGAGCCATGTCCTCCCGCAGACGGGTCAAACCCCGTATCAGGCTCCTCACCTATGGCCACAATCACCTGATCATTTCCTTTTCTCTCTTCTCTTCCCACTGCTGCGGATGTCTCTGAGCCGCTGTTATCTGACCTGCCCTTGGAACTTCCGTTTGTCTGCCGACCTCCATTTTGTCCGCCTGAATTTCCGGAACCGCCGCAGCCAGACAAAAGTACTGCCATCATAGTTACCGCACAAATCCATGTGATAACCTGCCTTTTCATATAAAATACTCCTTTCCCTCTATATGTTTTCTGTATTATAAACAGTATTTTTGTCTGACACAAGCCTCCCCCGGGGATATAAATTTGTTTTTTTTGAAAAAAAATAAGAACTGTCATTCGATTCTTTCAACAAAACGATAAACAGTTCTTATGTGAGTGAGTGAATCCGTCTTACCCAGACAATAAAATTAACAACTAATGCTGTTGCTATAAACAATAATACAAAGTAATCCGTTCCACAAGCCCCCCATGGGGATATTTTTTTTTAATATTCAACAATGTCTTTTGTATTTTCGAAATCATTCCTCATGATCCAGCTCCACTACTGCAATGGATGTATCGCCGTTTTTAGCCCTTTCCACCACTGCCGCTGACAATTCTACAAAGTTTCTCCCTGAAGAACTTGCCCCGCTGATCATATCCACGCTGCTTTCCCCCTGTCCTTTAAAAAGCTGTGCCGCATAAGCGCGGGTATACGCATTTGGATACGTTCCATTGACAGAATTCATGTTCCGCATATAAGCCATATCCCATGATTTTATAAATCCGCTGGCATTTTTGGCATTGTACTCCACTGAGACAATCTGATTTTCCATCACACAGATTGTCACATATTCTTTCCATCCATGACTATATTCCGCAGCTTCTGCAGTGTAATAGCCGTCCTGCATTTTTTCTGATTTTTTGCAGGATATCAATGACACACCTATCATAAAACAGATACACAGTATGCTTATTTTTTTCTTCCACATGGCTGCTACTCCTCCCTCAGCTTAAACTGTTCTGACATATATTGCAGTTTCTCCGCCTGTCTGTTGAGAGTCTGGCTGGCAGCTGCTTCTTCACGGCTGACGCTCAAATTCTGTTCTGCAAAATCTTTGATCTGTGCGATCTGACTGGTTATATTGCCAAGAGACTGTTTCTGGACGTTCACCCGGTCAGCCAGCTGGTTTGTGATTTCTGCAATTTTTTGAGATATTTTTTCAATCTCTTTGAATGATTCCGCTACTTTTTCTGCATACTCTGTTCCCTTCTCAACTGCTTTTAATGAGCTGGAAATCATATTTGAAGTACGCTGTGAAGACTCTGCACTCTGGGCTGCCAGACTTCTCACTTCATCCGCCACAGTGGCAAACCCTCCCCCAGCGCTCCCCGCCCGGGCCGCTTCTACAGAGGCATTCAACGCCAGTATATTGGTCTGGAAAGAAATATCCTCCAGGAATTTATTGATTTTAGTAATCTCCATGGAATTCTTGTTAATATCCTCCATTGCCTGAAGTAGATTTCTCGTATATTCTCCGCCAATGTCCATACTCTGTTTAACAGTGTCCATCAGTTCTTCCACGTTCCTGGTATTCTCGTCTACTTCCAGGATATTCTCTTTAATAGCCGCAGTCTCATCTGACAGTACACTCAGGGAATTGGACTGCTCTGTGGAACCGTCCTGTACCTGCTGCGCCCCCTGGGAGACAATATTTGCAGTGGAAAGCACCTCTTTCGAAGACTGTTTGATAGCTCTCAACATCTGATTCAGGGAATCAATAATCTTATTTAACGATTCTTTCATAATGACAAAGTCACCGTCAAAACGTCCCCTCACTTCTACCTGGAAATTCCCTCCCGACATATTTTCCAAAATATCAGACAGTTCGGATATATACCCATTGATGCTGTCCACTGTATCACTGAGTGCATGGGACAAAACCTCTGTCTCATCCTTCGTCTGAATAACTTCTGTGGGGGTTTTCAGGTCTCCCTGCGCCAGAAGCCCGATTCTGTCTGTTACACTGGTCAATGATCTCTGAATCTTGGAAGAGAATCTCAGCGTCAAAATCCCCGCAAGCAAAAGCAGTACTGCCGTTATCACTGTACTGAGCAAAATGCCGGTATTGGCCGGTCCCATAAAATCGGCTTCCGGTACAATCACTGCCAGATACCATCTGGTTCCATTGATGGGTGCGTATCCAACATAATATTCTTTTCCTGATGATTTCATAATCACCGTCCCGGTTTCTCCCGAAGTCACTTTCTCGGTGATACCGTCTATCTTGGTATCCTCCTGAATAGTGGCATCCTGGTCCACAAGCCCGGTATCCCGGCTCCCCATGACCTGCCCCTCATGGTTTACGATAAAAGCCTTTCCGTTGGCACTCAGGTTGATATTGCTCAGCACATCGTTGAGTACATCATATTTGTAACTGCCCACAAAATAATACAGCAGATCTTCACCTGCCATAATGGGAGTTCCCACTGTAAGCTCCAGTCCCTCTGGAGACGATGTCACATCATCCACAACCAGATTCTGCGTCTCTTGAAGCATGGGAAACATAGTCCGGTCTGCGATGGCCGCCGGACAATTTTCATCTCCCAGATATAGACTGCCGTCCTCATTGTAAAGGCCAAGCCACAGGAACTCGATACCCGATTGGGCTTTCTTTAAAATACTCCTCTTATCATCTTCTGTGCTGTCCCGGGATGTAAAGATATCGTTGTCTCCGATCATAAAAATCCTGTCTGCCAGCATATGCATATTGCCCTCGATACTCTGTGAGGCAGTTTTTATTGTGGATGGCAGCATTTCTGTCAGAATTTCTTTTGTCAGTACCTGCATAAACGCTGACATAACGGCCACCAAAACTACTGCCAGCACAATAACTATCGATATGGTATTCATCACAATTTTTTTGTTAATACTCCGCTTCACGTCCGATTCCTCCATGTAAGATGCTGAATATTTTTGACGCTCTAATCATTAAAATCTATCTATAGATTATCAAAGACAACCGTTTCTTTCTCCAATTGCTCCACAACTTCCTGATTGACGCCCATGCGTTGGGCAATATCTTCCATGTCGCTGGCAAGATTTTTGGTATTGCCTGCCACACCGGTAATTCCGCTGGCACCTTCATCAATGGCCTTTGTAATGGCTCCAATGGAGTCTGCGATTCCAGACACAGAACTTTTCAGGCACTCCGTACGTTCATAAAATCCATCCATGAACCGGCGGATACAGGCCGCATCCTCCTTATATTGGCTGCCAGACTGGACAAATGCCTGAAACTCTGTGAGGACAGACTGGCTCATATAATCAATCAGATTCTGTGCATTTTCAGAAAGGTTATATACCGCGGACGTAACCCCTTCGTTAATGGACTGTATCCGATTGGCAGTCTCCCGGCTGGAATTGGCCAGCTCTCTCACCTCCCTGGCCACAACAGCGAAGCCCTTTCCGGCAGTCCCGGCGTTGGCGGCCTCCACAGAGGCGTTCAGCGCAATCAAACGGGTCTGCTGGGAAATAGCCAGAATCTCACCGGTGAGATTCTTAATCTGATCCACACGTCTGCTTTTTTCAATGGCATCGTTGAGGGAATGGAGGATTTCTTCCGCCTTGGCCCCAGTAATCTCCACACTCTTCTGGGCAGACTGCTGCATAGCGTCTGCACGGGCGTCCATATGGACTGTGTAATCCGTAATGGCACTGCATTCTTCTGCTATATTATGTACGTCTTCCCTGACACTTTTTGTATTTTCATTGATAACTGCCACATTGCCAGCCACTTTCTGAATAGTTGCTGACAGCTCATGTGCCAGCGCGGACAGACCAGCTGCACTCCCCTTGGAATCCTGGGTCTTTTCTAAAACTTCTCCCGTCATATGATTGATGCGCCCGGAACTGTCCTGAATAGTTTTCAGAATGCTTTTGACCGGAATCACCACATACTTGGTGATCAGTTTCAAATCTGCGAACACCAGCAGCGCACAGGCTGCCACTGCCGCAACCCCCACTGCCAGTGATATGAAATACACGGCAGACAGACGCTTCCTGGCGTCAGAGGTCTGTTCACTGATAGAAACGTTCATGGCATCAATATCCGCTTCCATGGCACTGGCATAAGAAGCCACATCCCCATTGGCAAACCCATAGGCGTCCTGGGTCTTATGGCCTGCGCTTGCACAGACCAGATGGACCAGTGCATGTTTAAATGAATCGTAATTGGACAGCAGCGATTCGTACTGTTTTTTATCTTCCCCTGCCACATGCTTTTTATATTCTGCCAGCATATCATCCAGAAGCCGCTCTTCCTCTTTGATCTGCTGTACAAGGGTGATCATCGTATCGTAATCTGTGGCCACAATATGGCTCAGCGCCATTTTATGGATATTCATAGAAGCCTGGCAGATTTCTGCCAGCCGGCTCTTGCTGTCCATGTAATTGTCTGCAATATTGGAAGCGTTTGCATTCACGTTATGAATATTGATTACGGAAAGAATATTTGACAAAAATGCCACAATGCCCAGAAGGGCAATGGGTATAATCAAACGCTGTTTTAAACTGATATTTTTCATAATGGCTGATGCTCCTTTATATCTTTCGATTATCCGATTTAAATGCCTAAGGGGCAGTAATTCCCTCAACCATTGTATCCAGCTGTTCCTGAAGACTCTCTCCCGCTGGATTTCCCTCCAGAATATTTGCGGTAAACACGCTCACCGGTTCCCAAAAATTACCCCCTATACGCTGCAGACAGGAGTACTCAGCCTGTTCCAAAAGCGCTGCAATTGCCGGGGAATTCTGAACTTCCTCAGAAGAAGCCGCATTCCTATTAGACGGCCCCTGTCCCCGCATCTGAAACCGTAGTTTCTGATTTTTCTCATTGGCAATCCACTCAGCCAGCCTTGCCGCCCATTTCCTGTGCTTTGAGTATGCATTTACTCCGATCAGCTTGTAGCCAGAAAAAGACGTCATCTGAACCTCACGTCCGGCACAAGTATAAGAAGGCAGCTTCGCAGCCCCGAAATTGCTGCCCCAGGCTTCTTCCACTGCCACCGCGTTCCATACACCATTGATACCTGCAATAATCGTACCATTTTTGACACCTTCGAGAAATCCTGCATCGTCTGTACTGATAAATCCCGGATGCCCCGCCATGGCTGTCATGGCCTGGGCTACGTCAGTTCCCTTAATCTCTCCTTCTGTACTATTCCAGGTACAGTAATTGGTAATTCCGTCATCATTCAACCCTACAGTAAGTCCGGTACTGCCGAACAGAGAATACACGTACCACCCAGAAGACCATTCCATGGAAACTTTTTTTCCATGTTCTTCGGCAATATCCTGCATCCGGTCAAAAGATGCAATGTCTTCCTCCGAAAAATATTGTTTATTATAATATAGAAAATACCCGTTATCTGCCGTCAGCGGCAGTGCATACAGAGTATCATTTACCGACGCCGCCAGGACAGCTTCCGGCAGATTAGACTGCTTGAAAGACTCCGGGTTTTCCACCGGCTCCAGTGCACCGGCAGCCACCAGCGCATTCAGCTGGTCGTCTGCAAAAGCAAATACATCTGCGCCCTGCTCCAAATCCGCCATCAAAGCATCCATACATTTGCTCTCACTCTGAGGCATATAGGTAATAAGAAACTCCGCCTGCCCGCTGTATTCTGACTGAAATCCATCAATAATCTGACTGAGCAGCTCTTCATCTTCTTCAGCACCCCATACAGTCAGATTGACTGTATCGGAATCAGGCTTCTGCTCCTCTTCCAAAAGTTTCGAGTCACTTTTTTGGCAGCCGGACATGAGTATGGCCAACAGAAAAAGCGACAACCATAGTCTGATCTTTCTTTTCATAGCCTTCTCCTAAAATTGTAATATTTCCGTTAGATAATCTTAGATTATGTAAAGAATTATATCAGAAACAGTATACTTAATCAATCCAAATCCTGCCATGAAATGAATGAGATGCAATTGTTTAAAGTTTCCTTAATGCAATAAAAAACAGGGGATTGCCAGTCCCCTGCTGCAATATAAAAATATCAAATTGATCAAAAATCAGGGCGTCTGCTCCGATCCCTGTTTTTCTTCTATTCCATGTGGAAATACGATTACACGGCAGGCTTCTTTTTTTCTCATCAGCTCAATTCCCACATGGATATTTTCCAGAGAAACCCGGTGGGTAATGATTTTTTCCAATTGCAGCTCTGGATTTTTAAGAATCTCCAAAGCCGCCGGAAAGTCTTTGCCAAGAACCCCTTCCATTTTCACCTCGTTCAGCGTGAGGACAGCCGGCGGTATGGCCGCTGCTGCGTTCTGATCCAGTCCAAACAGAACAATACGTCCTTTGGGATTTACCAAATGAACGGCTTCCTCCAGAACATTTCCCCGTCCCACTGCATCAATAACCAAATCTGCTTTGAAAGGCCAGTGCTCCTTCACCACATCTGCCACAGATTCCCTGGAAACATCTACTACAACATCTGCCCCGCATGCATAGGCTTCCTGCACACGCTTTTCACCTTTTGCGGCGGCAATCAGGTTCCTGATTCCGTATACTTTGAGCACACGGATAAAAGACAATCCGATGGGACCTGCGCCGTAAAGCAGAACATAATCTACCGGAGCCGGCTGTGCTGTCTTGACTGCATTCATGATACAGGCCATGGGCTCAGTCTGTGCTGCCATTCAATGGCTTCCTTATCGCCAACTAAAAACGCCGGTGAATCCTGCCAGCTCCTTTTCCGCGTTTTCTTTAATCAGCTGCTCAATCTGATCAGCGGGCTAAAAGAGTTTTCTGATAATTTTGCCATCTCAGACAGCCAGAAAAAACGCGGACGAGAGATTCAGCGCTATGTAGATGAGCATATCACGGACAAATTATCACTGTCTGAAATCGCAGAGCATTTTCAGCTGAGTACTTTTTATGTCTCACGGATTTTCAAGTCCGCTGCCGGCTGCACTCTGAACGAATACCAGACCAGACAGCGGATCGGCCACGCGCAAAATCTGCTTCTCACTACTTCACTCCCCTTGTCCGAAGTAGCTGTAAAGTCAGGTTATGGAAATCAAGGTTATTTTTCAAAACAATTTACTAAGCTTGTGGGCATCACTCCGCTGCACTACCGAAAACAATTCCGTGGGAAAACTGTTGAAAGATAATGTAATTGTTTACCTAAATGATAAAATTCCACTTTACTTTTTGTTTTCTGACTAAAAGTAAAATTCCCAAAATAACGCTTTATCATCCCCTTAAAATCTTAATTTCCCATATGAATATAAATTTTTCTATTAATTTTTTAATTATTCTGCCAGATTCGGTATATTAAGGAAAAAAAATATTGTAGTATTAAAAGGATTAGCGTATAATAGACTCAATAAAGGATCGAATCTCATCATGTAGATTTTCAGGTTCTAAAAATAAATAGAGAGGGAAGGAGTAAAAGATGGACGTTTTTACATTAGCAACCAGCAGAAAATCAAACCGTGAATTTGCAAAGAGGGAGGTAAGCGCAGATAAGCTCCAGGAGTTGAAAGAATACTTTGCATCGTGTCCCCGTCTGGTGCCAGACATTCAGGTGGAAATGCTCATTTTAGGTGATGATGCCTCAGAAAAATTAAATGCTTGTGTGGGGTATCACAGATTCCTGATCAAAGCTTTTCATTATATTGTACTTCTTTCCGATGTGGACGAGCATTATATGGAAAATGCGGGATATATCGGTGAGGAGCTGGTGTTGAAGCTTACAGAAATGGGAATCGAAACCTGCTGGGAAACGATTGCAGATGAACCGCTTTTGAAAAAAAGACTGAATCTGCCCGGTGACAAATCAGTGGCGGCCGTGATTGCCTTCGGATATGAAGATGCAGGGTTGTTTGCAAGACTGGGAATCAAAAGCCCGGCGGAAATTTTCCTAAAGAAAAAACCCGGCACACCCGCACCTAAGCCGACAATTCCGCAGATGTTTTATGACGATGAGTGGGGAAAATCCGAAACAATTTCCGCCATGGACCCAGATGATGATTTATATAAAGCATGTGCAGCGGTATGTTATGCACCTTCTTTCCTGAATCTGCAGCCTTGCAGGCTGATTCATGATGGAAATAAAATTGTGCTGGCGGCCGTCATGGATGAAATGACAAATGCTGCAGACGCTAAATTAAATTTGGGAATCATAATGATGCATTTTGAGGGCGTGGTTTCCAGACAGAGCAGCGGTTTCCAGGGATGGCAGCTGGAAGCTCTGGATAAAGACTATAAGCTTCCGGAAAACGCTTATTTAGCCGGCTATTATCAGTTGTAAATAAAAATTCCTTAACTCAAACAGACATGTCTGTGCTTACGCAGATATGTCTGTTTGCGGTTTCAAGTTTGAAAGGAAAGTACAGACATGTATATAGCGGATTTACACATTCATTCCCATTACTCCATGGCCACCAGCAAAGACTGTACCCCGGAACATTTGGATTTATGGGCCCGAAAAAAAGGAATCCATATAATTGGAAGCGGAGACTTCACCCATCCGGCATGGCGCAGAGAGCTCAGCGAGAAGCTGGCCCCCGCTGAAGATGGACTCTATGTATTGAAAAAGGAATACCGGATAGCGGATTCTTCCGCCGCAGATACCATTCAGCCACGTTTTATCATTACCGGGGAGATCAGTTCCATTTATAAAAAACATGGCAGAGTACGGAAAGTCCACAGCCTCATTCTGCTCCCCGGCCTGGATGCTGCTAAGATGATTTCCAGCAAACTGGAGACTGTGGGAAATATCCACTCAGATGGCAGGCCTATCCTGGGCCTGGACTGCCACGACCTGCTGGAGATTGTCCTGGAATTATGTCCTGAGGCAGTCTATGTCCCCGCCCATATCTGGACTCCCCACTTCTCTCTGTTCGGCGCTTTCTCTGGATTTGATTCTGTGGAAGAATGCTATGGAGATCTGTCCTGCCATATTCATGCTATGGAGACCGGGCTTTCCTCAGACCCTCCTATGAACTGGAGAATCTCTGCTCTGGATTCTTACCAGCTGATTTCCAATTCAGATGCCCATTCCCCGGCGAAACTTGGCCGGGAAGCCAGCCTTTTCGATATCCCCCTGTCTTACGAAGGATTGAAAAATGCCATCCAGACAGGGAAAGGATTGGAAGGCACCATTGAATTTTTCCCGGAGGAGGGGAAATACCATTATGACGGACACCGAAAATGCGGCATCTGTCTTTCCCCTGGGGAAACCAAAAAATATAACGGAATCTGTCCGGTCTGCGGGAAAAAGCTGACCATAGGGGTCTCCCACCGTGTAGAACAGATGGCTGACCGGCCGGAAGGATATCTGCGGGAGCATGGAAATCTATATGAGAGCCTGGTTCCTCTGCCGGAAATCATCGGTGCATCTGTGGGACATTCTGCCGCCAGTGCCAAAGTACTCCGGGAATATGAAACCATGCTTCGGAAACTCGGGCCGGAATTTTCCATATTGAGAGAAATTCCCCTGGAGGAAATCCGAAGCGTCTCCGGTAACCTGATCTCAGAAGGAATCCAGCGGTTAAGAAAAGGACAGGTCACAAGACTTCCCGGCTTTGACGGAGAATATGGTATCATCCAGCTGTTTTCCCCCAGGGAGCTGGACCAGCTGGACGGACAGTTAAGTCTTTTTGAAAACCTGCTGGCCATGCCGGCTGAACAGCCTGACTCTTTAACACAGCTGTCAAAAACACTGCCCGGGAAGGATGATGCCCATCTTCAGACAGCAGACACAGCTGCATCCCCTGAAACAGACACCCCGCCAAAAGTCATAGTAAATGAACACCAGCGCCGGGCAATCGAATCCATTAACCGTGTCACAATGGTGACTGCAGGTCCGGGAACCGGAAAGACCAGCACACTGATCTCCCATATCCTGTATCTTTTGAAGATAAGAAGAATAAAGCCCTCTTATATTACAGCCGTTACTTTTACAAATCAGGCTGCCAGAGAGCTGCAGGAACGTATTAAAAAAGAAATGGGAAAAGGAACCTGGGCCAGAAAGCTGCAGGTTGGGACTTTTCACTCTATTGCGTGGAAACTCCTGAAAAACAGCAAAATAGAATTTACACTCGCCGGAGATATGGAGACAAGGGAGCTGGCAGATAAACTCATAAAAGAGTATTCTCTGGATATGTCAGTCTCCCGGTTCTTAACTGAGATTTCTAATTATAAGACAAACATGGGCCTGGACGCCTGCTGCCCCAGGACAGATACGGCTGTTTCCCGGAATCCTTTGCTTTCAGCCTCTGTACCATCACCCGATTCTGCGTTTACAGACGCTTTCCATGCATATCAGGAATGTCTGAAAGAATGGAATGCCCTGGATTTTGACGATCTGCTGCTGGAGGCTCTGCATATGGCCCAGGATACGGCAGACAATGGAAAAAAAGGCGCCGATGCCGGACCGTTTTCTTACCTGATGGTAGATGAATTTCAGGATATCAACCTGCTTCAATACCAGCTTATGCACGCCTGGAACAAAAACGGGAAAGAATTATTTGTGATCGGAGACTCTGACCAGGCCATCTACGGATTCCGCGGTGCTGACGCCGAATGCTTCCAGAAATTGAAAGCTGAATTTCCAAATGCCTGCCAGATTACACTGGAAGAGAATTACCGCTCTACACCCCAGATACTTTCCCTGGCCTCCGAGATAATCTCCCAAAACCCGGGAGGCCGCAGACAGCTGAACCCCAACAGACCCCAGGGAAGTCCTGTTAGATTTGTCCAGACTGCCAGCGAAAAAGCTGAGGCTATATTTGCAGCCAAAGAAATCAACCGTCTTGCTGGCGGCATCGGGATGCTCGAGGCACAGGAATTATTTCCGGAAACAGAAGGAAAGGCATGGAGCTTCGATGACATTGCAATTTTGTATCGGACGCACAGACAGGCGGATTTATTAGAAACCTGCCTCAAAAGAGAGGGAATCCCCTATGTGGTGGCGGGAAGGGAACATTTCCTTCAGGAACCGGCTGTACGAGGAACCGTAAACTTTTTTAAAAGCCTGCTGTATCCAGAAAACCACCTGGCCCGTGAGACAGCCCAAAAACTTTTATGTAATCTGGATACCGACAGGATGACTGAAAAATATCAGCCTCATCTAAACCGGAAAAAGCCCCAGAAAATCCTGGAAGAGTGGATGGCAGACATGGACCTGTCCAACGACCCTGCCATGGACAAGCTGTACCAGACAGCCATTTTCCACAAAACAATGCCGGAGTTTATAGCGGAGCTGGAACTGGGCGTGGAGAGCGACCTGAAACGCTGCAAAAACAAACATTACAAGTCAGGGGCAGTCACCCTGATGACTCTCCACGGCTCAAAGGGCCTGGAATTTCCGGTGGTAATCCTTTATGGGGTGAAGAAAGGGCTGATTCCTTTTGATATGAAACATGCTTCTTCTGACCCGGAAGAAGAGCGCCGGCTGTTTTATGTGGGGATTACCAGAGCCAGAGAGTCCTTGCTTCTTACTGCTTCCAGGGAAGAATCCCCCTTTTTAGCAAACATGCCGGCCGATCTTCTCCTCCGGGAAAAGGCCCGTCAGGGAAAGGGTGTGGGAAGCGGGACGCAGATGAACTTGTTTGAATTTATGAAAGGGTGAGAAAAAACAAAAAACTCCAGTGACAACTGCCCTTATGCAGGGCATACACAGTCTGTGTGGTTTGCCAGGTCTGACAATGTACCGCCTGTAATCCGATACACTGTCCAATCTGACATAGGCTCTGCCCCCAATGACAAGTAAAAATCAATGCTGGGTCTATTCCAGTTGAGACAGCTCCACTCTAAACGGCCGAATCCCCGCTCAACTGCAATAGACGCCAGCTTTTTGAGAATTGCCTTTCTGCATACCTAAAAGTAATCTCTTTATTCAATACTAAATCCCTCCCTGAAAACATCTAAGTGTGTGCTTTACTTTAATGGTATCACTTTTTCTCTGCATCCATGCGCTTCACAGGTAACATCCTGCATTGTGTATGGATTTGAGTGCGAATAATTCATTCCAGAAACATCTAATAAATGAAACGCTCCTTCCGGATCTCTGTAGCCCATAGACACATGGTTCGGATTAATTGGTGTGGAACTCTCAGGCCCAGCTGCAATCCATACACCTTCTCCATTTTCCGGTTTCTTGTCAAACACTTCAATTCCCAGCTCATCCCTTGCCATTTCCATCAATAAGCGCGCAGCTGTGCAATCGCAATAACTGCCTTGTAATATCATGATCTTATCTAGTATATGATCACCTGACAGCAAAAATTTATCGTCTACAGACCAATCTCTCCAGAATGTTGGATTATACTCTTTCACAGTAGTATCACTGCCCGGATAATGGTTTGTGTCATTTATGTAGTCTGCCATAGCAAGTAACTTATCCAGATTTGCCATTCCTGGTTCCCAGAGTGCATTCTCCACTTTATCAAGAACTGCACGATATAGATCCTGATCCTGCTCAGAATATGTCTCTTTGTTGGTATAAGCATCTTTTATATTTATACCAGTACTTGTCACGTAAGCATAATCTAATACTACTTCTCCCTGTTTTGCCACTATTTTTAGAGCTCTTGTACTCATTCCGGCATTTATAGTCAGTTTTTTTCCGCTTACTGCTTCTACTTTTTCATTTCCCGGTCCTGCATCGGTAAAAGGTTCCTGAAATGTAATAGGACCCCAGTTGGTCTGTCCTTTCTTTTCGTTCCATTCTCTTAAATCGGATGCCATCGAATCTATCTTCAAATCAGGGGCCTCATATTCAATTCCCATATCAGAAAACATATTAGCAATTACTGGGGGTGTTACATCTTCTACTTCAAAAACCACATTATTATTAATCCAATATTCACTGCCATCACAGAAAAACTCAATCGTGTATTGATTCGTTCCATCCTCATCACGGCTAGGGCATGCTTCCCGTTTAAACGTGTCTTTCGTTGTCCATCTATGCACCTTAAAACCAGATACCGAGGCGCTCGTCTTCAGCTCATTTACCGTTACCCGGCAGGAAACCTGAACATCTTCTGTGTGAAGCATACAGAACGCTGTAATAGTAGCAGTTCCTGCTCCGACTGCCTTTACCGTCACTGTCTTCATTGTTTGGAGATCTGTAAAGTCCTCACGAATACTCAAGACAGATGTATTATCACAATCCCAAGATACCAGGCTGTCATCTGAATATACTGACGGAATAGAAACTTTAAGCGTAGTCGTATCTCCCTCGGTCATGGTTAATGAGGTCTTATTCAAAGAAACTTTTTCATTATTGCCGCCTGTATTATTATTTCCACTGCCGTCATTTGTATTGTTATTTCCGCTGCCGCTGGAGCTTCCAGTTACTTTGACATCATATACTGCCTTCTTTCCGTTTTTAAATCTTACCGTAATCTTTGCTGTTCCAGCATTTTTTGCTGTAACTTTAAATTTTTTGGAAGAGTTTTTTTTCACAAGGGCAATTTTCGTCTTATCGGATTTCACGGATTTAATTGTATATTTTGCAGTTATCGTCTTACTCGTTCCTTTTCTCAGTGAGTATTTCCCCACACTGTAATTATATTTTGCTGTCTTTCCATTTTTAAACTTTACTGTTACAGCAGCGGAACCATATCTGTACTGTGATGTCACTTTAAATTTTTTGGATGATATCTTCTCTACTGAAAGTATCGAACGCTTACTTGACTTCACAGACTTAATTATATCCTTTGTTTTTACCGTCTTTGATGTGGCAAGGGTTATGCTTTTATTTACTGCCGCAGTTTTTGCCGCAGCCTGAACAGTCACAGGAACAGCTGTCCCCACAGTGGACAGTGTCACAATAAAAGCCAGCATAGTCACTAATACATTACGTATCTTCTCTCTCATATCGCTCCTCCTGATACAACACTTTTTAAGATTATAGTAAATATAACATAATTTTCGGTTCCATTCAATTATTATTGTAACCAGCGCCTTAAGACCGAGACGGAAATACCACACCAAAGACGGGCAGAGCATGGGTTACATTCTGTTGCGGTAAAGAAATACAATCACCATGCCAATAAAGATATTTTTTGTTAAAATTTAACATCAATTTTACAATGATACGATATTGGATTTGATTTTTATCCTATATAATATAGCTGTCACTTGAAGAAATAATAAAATGAGATTTAAGGGTATTAAACTTGGCACTGCCTAAAAAGAAAAGGAGATTCAGAAAATGAAAACATCAAAAAAACACTTGGCATTTACCCTTGTAAGCATTGTAATGCTGTCTGCATTAGCGGGGTGCGGCAATGGGAATAAGGGCGATTCTGCCAAATTTGACACGTCAAGAGAGATCAATATGCTTACCCGTGAAGATGGTTCGGGGACACGCGGTGCGTTCATAGAACTGTTTGAAATCCAGCAGAAAAATGAAGCAGGAGAAAAAATTGACTATACCTCTGACACCGCCGCCGTCACAAATTCTACGTCTGTTATGATGACGACTGTTGCCGGGGATTTATACTCTATTGGATACATTTCTCTAGAGCGTGTTTGAAAATTGCTTTATGTCAACCGGGCGTTACGATTGAGATACAGCAAAGTGATTCTTCCACTGGTATTTCTGACACAATAGACGGAACCTGCGATATAGGCATGGCTTCCCGTGATCTGAAAGATTCCGAAATTGAAAAACGATATGGTAAAGGAGAATGATAAAATACCCTTTGCCGGAAAGATTTATGATGAAGCCGGACGAATGATACGGCTTGTTGAAAACATTATCAGTCTTTCGCACCTTGATGAAGGTGCGGACGATATGCAGAGGGAAAATATCGACTTATATACATTGGCAGAAAAGGTGATACAGAGCTTGGTGCCACAGGCAAATACTGTATGTGTCGCATTAGAGCTTTCCGGCGTTCCTGGTGTCCTTAATGGAGTACCCCATGATTTTATCCGTTGAGGACACAGGGATAGGAATTGCACTCGAACATCAAGAGCGGATTTTTGAACGTTTCTATCGTGTGGATAAGAGCCATTCTAAGGCAGTGGGAGGAACCGGGCTTGGGCTATCTATTGTAAAACACGCTGCAAAAATTCATAATGCC
>Ga0137308_100973_pt1 | contig 34541 bp, 28 predicted proteins | sample Inofrocosms_June_FD_97181 | JGI IMG/M metagenome (GOLD analysis project Ga0137308, IMG submission 97181) | Mouse cecal microbial communities from Vienna, Austria - N-Acetylneuraminic and N-Acetylglucosamine D2O microcosms_June | ecosystem: Host-associated > Mammals > Digestive system > Large...
TTCATGTGACCATTGTGGCGCGGGACGGGGCCATAAAGCTGATCGGGCCTGAGCAGATGGTCCAGAAGGCAAAGAGTGTATTCAATACCCTGGTGGAGCTGTCCAGACGGGGGAACACCATCACCGAGCAGAATGTGGACTACGCGCTGTCGCTGTCATTTACCGAATCGGATCAGGAGATTCTGGAGATCGACAAGGATATCATATGCCGCACCATCAACGGCAGGCCGGTAAAGCCCAAAACCCTGGGCCAGAAGAACTATGTGGATACCATCCGGAAGAAGATGATCGTCTTTGGTATCGGGCCTGCCGGTACAGGCAAGACCTATCTGGCTATGGCTATGGCGATCCAGGCATTCAAAAGCGGGGAGGTGAACCGGATCATCCTGACACGTCCGGCCATTGAGGCGGGGGAGAAGCTGGGATTCCTTCCAGGGGATTTACAGAGCAAGATCGATCCCTACCTCCGTCCTCTCTATGATGCCCTCTACCAGATCATGGGGGCAGAGAGCTTTCTCCACAATTCGGAGAAGGGTCTTATCGAGGTGGCGCCTCTGGCCTACATGCGGGGCCGGACCCTGGACAATGCCTACATCATCCTGGATGAGGCCCAGAATACCACCCCGGCCCAGATGAAGATGTTCCTGACCAGGATCGGATTCGGTTCCAAGGTCATTGTCACCGGGGATAAGACCCAGAAGGATCTTCCGGGGGATGCGGTATCAGGGCTGGACATGGCCATGAAGGTTCTGCACAAGATCGAGGATATCGGATTCTGTACCCTGACCAGCAGCGACGTGGTCCGTCATCCACTGGTCCAGAAGATCGTACAGGCCTACGATGATTACGAAAAAAAGGAAGACAAGAAGGGGAAAATGGCAGGACGGGAGCGGATGAAACGGTCCCAGAGAAGGGAAAGGTAAACAGGGCTTATGACGATCCAGATTGAATATGAGACAGAGATCCAGATGGATATCCCATGGGAGCGGATCATCCATGATATCGTTCCGGCGGCGCTGGACTATGAGCAGTGCCCCTATGAAGCCGAGGTCAGCGTGATCCTGACGGACAATGCATCCATCCGGGAGCTGAACCGGGATCACCGCCAGATTGACGCCCCCACGGATGTATTGTCTTTTCCCATGCTGGAGTTTGAGAAGGAATCGGATTTCAGCCATGTGGAGGATTCGGTAGAGGACTGCTTTGACCCGGAGACAGGAGAGCTGGTGCTGGGGGATATTATCATCTCTGTGGAGAAGGTGATGGAGCAGGCAGAAAAGTATGGGCATTCCAGGGAGAGGGAGCTGGCATTTCTTCTGGCCCACAGTATGCTTCATCTGTGTGGCTATGACCACATGGACGATGCGGAGCGGGAGGAGATGGAACGCAGGCAGGACGATATATTATCGGGAAAGGGTTATCACAGATGAGAAGAGGGGGAAGGCTTCACGGGGCACGGAAATGGATACAGGGGACAGGCTTTCTGATACTGGTCATGGCGCTGCTGTGCGGCTGCAGTAAGATGGCATCCTCGGATGCCTACATCAGTCTGCCGGAGACTGAACCGGAGGCTGACATTACCATCGAGACCGAGCCGGAGACTATCTGGATCGAGCCAGAGACCACGGAGCCGGAGACGGAACCAGAGCCGGAGGAGCGGGTGGAGAAAGACGGCATGATCCGCAGCTATCTCACCGGTGAGCTGGTGCCGGTCAGCCAGGGCAACCGCAGGCCTCTGGCTATTATGATGAGCAATGACAAGGAGGCTCTCCCCCAGTACGGGATCAACCGGGCAGGAGTGGTGTATGAGGCCCCGGTAGAGGGGACCATGAACCGCTATATGGCCATTATAGAGGACTACGATGATCTGGAACGGATCGGCTCTGTGCGGAGCTGCCGTACCTATTATACATATTTTGCCAGGGAGTTTGATGCCATTTACGCCCATTTCGGCCAGAGTACCTTCGCCAGACCTTATCTGAAAAATGTAGACAACATCAACGGCATCGAGGGCCTGGGGGGCAATGCCTTCTTCCGCTCTTCGGACCGGAAAAGGCCCCACAATGCCTATGCCAGCTTTGACAAAATCCAGAAGGCCATTGAAGCTCTGGGATATTCCCAGGAGTATGACGAATCCTATGAGGGGCATTATCTTTTTGCCAGGGAGGACAAGCCGGTGGAACTGGAAGGCGAGGATGTGATGAATGCCTACAAGGTGACTCCCGGCTACCCCTACAATCAGCCCTGGTTTGAGTTCGACGAGGCGGACGGGCTTTATCACCGTTACCAGTACGGCGCAGAGCACAAGGGGAATGAGGGGCCTATCGCGGTAAAGAACATTTTGTTCCAGTACTGCCCCGACGGCTTCTATGCCACTACCCAGTACCGGAATATCAATGTGCATGACGATTCCTGGGGGTATTACGTGACCAACGGGAAGGCAGAAAAGATCACCTGGAAAAAGGACGGGGAGTTCGGAGTGACCCACTATTATGGCCCGGATGAGAAGGAGATATTGCTGAATCCCGGGAAGACCTGGGTGTGCATCATGTCTACGGCAGATCACGAGAAGACGGTGATCGAGTAGCATAACGGCGGCTGACTGCTGTCCGGACGGTTTTAGCGGCATGTATAAATGGATAAAAAAAGCAGATACTATCTTTCATGGAGGCGTTTATATGAAAAGATACCGTATCTGTTTTTTATTGTTTGTAATGACCAGTGTGATCTGTCTGGCGGCTGGTTTCGGGATCATGCGCTACAGGAACCGGATGCTGCGGGTCCAGAACCAGGCCCAGAGGGAGGCCCTGGTGTCCACGGAGGCTGAGACACGGGAGGTAGTCAGCCAGAGGAAGGTGGAGCCCAGGCCGGAGACTCTTGAACAGGAGGATGTAAAGGAAGAGAGAACGAAGCAGGAAGAGAGCAGGGACCAGGAGGTGTTCTATCTGGTGGCGGAGGATGGGTTTCTGCTGGTGTTTGCCAGGGACAAGAAGACCATCTGCCTGTATACCCACATTCCGATTACGGATTTTCCTATGCGGGAGCAGGGGAGATTGCGGGAGGGGATATGGTTTTCGGATATGATGGAGGTGTTCCATTACCTGGAGTCCTATACCAGTTGAGGGATGGCGGCATCCCTGCTCAATAAGTGGGCCAATGCCTGGTACAAAAAGGAATTGTACCGCTGAAGGGATCCGCCGCAGTGTCAGGGTATGTCAGAAAATTATACTTGAAAACCGCAGGTAATCCGGCTACAATAGGTAACAGTTCAGGTGGGCGGCAAATAGGACTGTTTTTGCCGCCTTATAAGCTTGTTGTGAAAAGTAAGGAACTGTCCATAAATAACTTGTGAATAGTGCGCAGGATTTTTCTTCGAGAGTGCCACTCAAAAATCAGGCACATAGTGGGCTATGTAACTGATTTTTGAGCGGTGCTGTCGGAGAAAAAGACAAGCAATATCACAAGTTATTTATGGACAGTTCCTAAGGAAGAGTCGGAGGATGAATGTGAAGAGACGGCAGGTGGTGATCGTTGGCGCAGGGGCTTCGGGACTGGTGGCGGCTATTGGGGCGGCCAGACAGGGGGCCCAGGTGACGGTTCTGGAGCATAAGGAGACACCGGGGAGGAAGATTCTGTCTACGGGAAACGGCAGGTGCAATCTGACCAATCTTAAGATGGACGGGAGCTGCTACCGTGGTTCACAGCCGGGATTCCCGATGCAGGTGATCGGTCATTTCCCGGTAAAGGCTGCGCTGGAATTCTTTGACGGGCTGGGGATCGTGACCAGGGAACGCAGCGGATATATATACCCTTATTCAGATCAGGCCTCGGCTGTGCTGGATGCGCTTCTTATGGAGATCCGGCACCTGGGAATCCGGATAGAGACAGGATGTAATGTCCGGTACATAAGGCGGGAGAAGGGCGGAGGATTTTTGCTGGAGACGGATCATGTGGACAGCAGCAGAAGTGCCGCCGCAGTGCCGGGGAAGTCATACCGTGGAGATGTGGTGATCCTGGCTGCAGGGTCAAAGGCCGCGCCGGTGACAGGATCAGACGGAAGCGGGTATGGACTGGCGGCATCCCTGGGGCACCGGGTGATTGAGCCCCTTCCTGCCCTGGTGCAGCTTCGCTGCGGCGGGAAGATCTTTAAGCAGGTAGCGGGAATCCGGTGTGAGGCACGGGTGACGATTCTGGTAGAAGGAGTTGTGGAAGCAGAGGATATAGGAGAGCTTCAGCTTACGGACTACGGGATTTCCGGCATTCCCACCTTTCAGGTGAGCCGGTTTGCCGCCCGGGCCCTGGCCGGGAAGAAGAAGGTGGAGGCTGTGGTGGATTTCCTTCCGTCACGGAGCCGTGAGGAGCTGAAAGAATGGATGGATGCCAGACGGAGGCATTTCCCGGACAGGCAGTGCGGGGAGCTGATGAACGGGGTGCTCCAGAAGAAGCTTTCCGGGGCGCTGCTGCGGGAGGCCGGGATCCCGGTGGATAAGCAGGTCAGGGAGGTTCCGGCGGGGAGCTGGCGGCGGTTCGACGGGATCCTGAAGGCATTTTGTGTGCCGGTGACTGCTGCCAATCCTTTTGAGAAGGCCCAGGTCTGCTGCGGCGGCGTGGATACACGGGAGGTTCATGGGGATACCATGGAGTCAAAGCTGGTGCCGGGACTGTATCTGGCCGGGGAGCTTCTGGATGTGGACGGTATCTGCGGGGGATACAACCTTCAGTGGGCCTGGTCAAGCGGATATGTGGCGGGCAGCCATGCGGGGGCTGGGGCAGGCTCAGGCTCAGGTGATAAGGACGGCCGTGGGGGAACGAAGCCGGAAGAGGAAGGCAAAGACAGTCATGGACGGTCTATGGCGCGCAGCCACGTAGGGACGAAGCTGGGAGCAGAAGATAAGCGCGGCCATAGGCGGTCTGCGGCAGGCCGTCGCATAGGAACGGAGCCGGGAGAGGAAGGCAAAGACAGCCATAGGCGGTCTGCGGCAGGCCGCTATAGGGAAGGAGGAACGCGATGATACGGATCAGCCAGATGAAGCTTCCGGTGAACCACAGTTCTGGGGCGCTTAGGGAGAAGGCGGCAAAGCTTCTGCGGATTTCTCCAGACAGGATCCGGAAGCTGGAGATCCGGAAACAGTCTGTGGATGCCAGAAAGAAGCCGGAGCTTTTCTACATCTATACGCTGGATGTGGAGACAGACCGGGAAGGAGCAGTGGTACATAAGCTAAAAAATCCCCAGGTGACGCTGTGCAGGGAAGAGAAATATAGATTTTTGCAGCCAGGGACCGGGCGGCTGGAGACGGCGCCGGTGATCGTGGGAACCGGGCCCGCAGGCTTGTTCTGCGGACTGATGCTGGCCAGGGCCGGGTATTGTCCGGTGCTTCTGGAGCGGGGAGCAGACGTGGATTCAAGACAGAAGCAGGTGGACCGGTTCTGGACCACCGGGGAGCTGGATGTCCGGTCCAACGTGCAGTTTGGAGAAGGCGGTGCGGGTACATTTTCCGATGGGAAGCTGAATACCCTGGTGAAGGATCCACTGGGGCGCAACCGGCTGGTGCTGGAGACTCTGGTGGAGTTTGGCGCGGATCCGGCGATTCTCTACCAGAACAAGCCCCATATAGGAACCGATGTGCTGGGAACCGTTGTAAAATGCATCCGCCAGGAGATCATCCGTCTGGGCGGGAGTGTCCGCTTCGGCTGCCAGGTAACGGACCTGGTGGTGGAGCAGGGACAGATCCGGGGAGTGGTGATTGAGCAAGAGAGGCCTCCTGGGGCAGGAGAGCAGCAGGCTGTGGCCTCACCGGCAGCACGCCAGGAGATTCTGCCGGCTGCCGTGGTGGTGCTGGCCGTGGGGCACAGTGCCAGGGATACCTTTTCGATGCTTCTGGAGCGGGGGATTCCCATGGAGCAGAAGGCCTTTGCCGTGGGGCTGCGTATCCAGCATCCCCAGGAAATGATCAACCGTTCCCAGTATGGCAGGAGTGATGGGGCCGGTCTGGGGGCGGCCAGCTATAAGCTGACCCGGCAGACGGGCAATGGCCGTGGGGTCTATTCCTTCTGCATGTGTCCGGGCGGATATGTAGTCAACGCCTCCTCGGAGCCAGGGATGCTGGCGGTCAACGGCATGAGCTATCAGGCACGTTCCGGGGAAAATGCCAACAGTGCGCTGATTGTTACGGTGGGAACCGGGGATTTTGGAGGAAGCGCTCCGCTGGCTGGTGTGGAGTTTCAAAGAGAGCTGGAGCGGCTGGCCTATGAGTCCTGCGGCGGGCGGATCCCGGTGCAGACCCTTCTGGATTTTCAGAAGAACCGGCTGGGCCAAAGCCTGGGGGAGGTTGTACCACAGATGAGGGGCACATGGGATTTTGCCAATCTCAGGCAGATCCTGCCGGAACCATTGAGCGAGGCTATGCTGGAGGCTATAGGCTGTTTTGGCCAGGTCATCCAGGGATTTGACCGGCCGGATGCGGTCCTGGCCGGGGTGGAGAGCCGGACTTCCTCGCCAGTACGGATTCCCAGAGGGGAGAATCTGGAGAGCAGGATCCGGGGACTTTACCCTTGTGGCGAGGGTGCCGGCTATGCGGGGGGTATCATGTCGGCTGCAATGGATGGAGTCAAGGTGGCAGAGGCGGTCGCCGCAAGGTATGCGCCAGAGCGTGGATAGAGAAGAGCTGCCGGATATGGGGCGGAATATGGATAAAATAACAGTCCGCCAAAGGGCGGCAGAATGGAGATTGAGATACACATGGAAGTAGATGAACGAATCAGTCTGAGAGACAAGAAGCGGATTGTAGTCAAGATCGGTTCCTCCTCCCTGACCCACCAGGAGACAGGGGCATTGAATCTTCTCAAGATTGAGAAACTGATCAGGATTCTCTGTGATTTGCGGGGAGAGGGGAAGGATGTGGTGCTGGTGTCCTCCGGCGCCATCGCGGCAGGAAGGCAGGCTCTGGGGATCAGCCGCAGGCCGGACACGCTCTCAGAGAAGCAGGCGCTGGCGGCAGTAGGGCAGGCCAGACTGATGATGGTGTACCAGAAGCTGTTTTCCGAGTACAATTACACGGCGGCCCAGGTTCTCCTGACCAAGGATACCATGATCCAGGAGGGCTCCCGCTACAATGCCCAGAATACCTTTGATGAGCTTCTGGAACTGGGAGTGATCCCGGTGGTCAATGAAAATGATACCGTCTCCACCCACGAGATCCAGTTCGGCGACAATGACAGGCTCTCTGCCATTGTGGCAGCGCTGATCGGCGCGGATCTTCTGGTCCTTCTTTCTGACATAGACGGACTCTATACCGATGATCCCCACAAGAACCCGGAGGCCAGGTTCATCGGCTTTGTGGAGGAGATCACGCCAGAGCTTCTGGAGATGGGAAAGGACAGCTCAGCCAGCAATGTAGGGACCGGGGGGATGGCGGCAAAACTGGCGGCTGCCCGGATCGCCACAGACAGCGGATCCGACATGATCATTGCCAATGGGAATAATGTGGAGGTGATTCCGGAGATCATGGCCGGACGGAAGGTGGGGACACTTTTCAAGGCCCACGAAAACCAGGATTTTGATCTGATGGATTATCTGAACTACCAGTATTGATGGTAATAGTTCAGGGGGGGGACCTGAACTGTTCCACAGAGAGAAAATATAATGATCAAGGAGGATGACAAGGATGGACCAGAAACAGATTGAGCGGATCAATGAGTTATACCATAAATCCCAGGCAGAGGGGCTGACCCCGGAGGAGAAGGCGGAGCAGGCGAAGCTGAGAAAAGACTATATAGAGACGATCCGCAGGAATATGCGGGCAAATCTGAACAGCATCTCCATCCAGGAAAAGGATGGCAGCATCACGGATCTGGGGAAGAAATACGGCGGTGTGCAGAGTGAATAGCCATGGCGGACAAGGCGGGGGAAAGTTTTTGCCAGGAGCCAGGAAGCCAGAGAGGGAAGAACAGTTTCAAACAGGTATGGAAAAGCTTCCGCCCCCAGACAAAAATACGGTCAGGGCAAGGATGCGCAGGCTCCGCCGGGAGCTGGATGTATCCTGGAAGGCAGAGATGGACCAGTGTCTTTGCCGGAATCTGTTGGAGCTAGGGGCTGTCCGGGAGGCGGAGGCCGTGTATTTGTTCGCTTCATTCCGGGATGAACCGGATACTTTCCGGATCTTTAGGGAGCTGACAGCCCAAAATGTCCGTGTGGCATTTCCAAGGGTCAGCGGGAATGATATGGAATTCTACTGGACAGAAGGGCCGGAACAGCTGGCGGCCGGATACAGCGGGATCCCGGAGCCGGATACGGCCTGCTTAAGGGCGGACGCACCTGCCGCCCCGGTCATTATGCCGGGACTGGCTTTCACCCCGGACGGAGGACGGATCGGCTATGGAGGCGGATATTATGACCGGTTTCTGGCCAGAGAGCCGGAGCATGAAAGGATCGCCCTGGCTTATCCCTTTCAGATTCTGAAAGAGCTGCCGGTGGAGGAGCAGGATGTACCGGTCCGGCAGATCGTGACAATAAACGGTGTGATCCTGTGCAACAAATATATTTGGGAGGAGATTGGCAATGGAACTGACAGAAATTGGGAAACGGGCCAAAAAGGCGGCAGCATATCTGAATAATCTTGGACAGACAAAGAAGAATCATGGCCTGATGGCGGCTGCGGCTGCCCTGGAGGAAGGCATGGAAGAGATTCTGGCGGCAAACCAGAAGGATCTGGAACGGGCCAGGGCCAACGGGATGCCTCCTTCCCTGCTGGACCGTCTGGCCCTGGATGGGGGGCGGGTCCAGGCCATGGCTGGGGGGCTCCGGGAGATTGTGGCTCTGGAGGATCCGGTGGGGGAGGTGGTTTCCATGAAGCCAAGGCCCAACGGTCTTCTGATCGGGAAGAAGCGGGTACCTTTAGGAGTCATAGGGATCATCTACGAGGCACGGCCCAATGTGACGGCGGATGCTTTTGGACTCTGCTTTAAGACGGGAAATGCCGTAATCCTGAAAGGAGGCAGCGACGCCATCGAGTCCAACCAGGCCATTGTCCGGTGGCTGGGGAAGGGCCTTAAGGATGCAGGACTTCTTGAGGACGCGGTGCAGCTGGTGACTGCCACAGACCGGGAGACTACCAGGGCCCTGATGCGGATGAATGCCTACGTGGATGTGCTGATCCCAAGGGGAGGCGCGGGCCTGATCCGGACTGTGGTGGAGAACAGCACGGTGCCGGTGATTGAGACTGGAACCGGAAACTGCCATATCTATGTGGACGCGTCGGCAGATCTGGATATGGCCATTTCCATCATCATCAATGCCAAGACCCAGAGAACCGGTGTCTGCAATGCCTGCGAATCCCTGGTGGTTCACAGAAGTGTTGCGAAGACATTTCTCCCAATGCTGCAAAAGGCTCTGGAGGTGTATCCGGTGGAAGTCCGGGCGGATGCGGAGGCCTGGGGGATGGTATCTGGATTCAGGAAAGCCACAGAGGAGGACTGGGGAACCGAGTATCTGGATTACATCCTGTCCCTGAAGCTGGTGGATTCTCTGGAGGAAGCCATCGCCCATATCAACCACTACAATACAGGCCATTCGGAAGCCATCATCACCCGTGACTATGACAACGCCCAGCGTTTTCTTAATGAGATCGACGCGGCGGCGGTATATGTGAATGCCTCCACCCGGTTCACTGACGGCAATGAGTTCGGTTTCGGAGCGGAGATCGGGATCAGTACCCAGAAGCTCCACGCCAGAGGCCCCATGGGCCTGGAAGCACTGACCACTACAAAATATATCATATATGGAAATGGGCAGGTGCGGTGAGTCTGGGTTTGTGTAATTTGCACAAATAATTTGCACAAAAATAGTAAAAAACACAATTGCAATCGATTGCGAAATAGATTATGATAGAACCATCAAAAGCAGTGAGCAACAAAATCACAGGAAAAGGAAGGGTATGTCATGTTAAGAATCAAGTACGAGGATTTAAGAGGGTACTAATCAGTCGGGGGTTCACTGAGAAGAATGCCCAGGATGCGGCTACTGTATTTGCCCAGAACAGTCTGGACGGCATCTACAGCCACGGGATCAACCGTTTCCCAAGAGTCGTAGAATATCTGGACAAGGGCGAGATCAAGCCGGATGTGGTAGCCACCTGCGAGATGGCCATGGGCGCCATCGAGAGATGGAACGGCCACAGAGGCTTTGGCCCCCTCAATGCCAAGCAGGCCATGGACCGTGCCTGCGAACTGGCTAAGGAGCACGGCATCGGCATGGTAGCCCTTGGCAATAACAACCACTGGATGCGCGGCGGCAGCTATGGCTGGCAGGCAGCGGACCAGGGCTGCATCGGCATCTGCTGGTCCAACACCATGCCCAACATGCCTGCATGGGGCGCCAAGGACCGCAAGATCGGCAACAACCCCTTCATCTTCGCAGTGCCCAAGAGCAACGGGGACCATGTAGTGGTTGACTGTGCAGTATCCCAGTTCTCCTACGGCAAGATCGAGGAGGCCAAGCTGAAGGGCCAGCAGCTTCCGGTACCGGGCGGCTACGATGAGGAAGGCAACCTGACCACGGATCCGGCAGCCATCGAGAAGACCTGGAGAGTGCTTCCCATGGGCTACTGGAAGGGCAGCGGCATCTCCATCCTGCTGGATCTGATTTCCACCGTCCTGACCAATGCCAACTCCGTACAGAAGATCGGTACCTTTGGGGATGAGGTAGGCCTGTCTCAGATCATGATTGCTATTGATCCTTCCAAGTTCCAGGACAGTTCCGTGACCGACGGCATCGTGGACGAGCTGGTGGCTGACATCAAGTCCTCCGAGCCGATCAAGGAAGGCGGCCAGGTATTCTATCCCGGTGAGATCGAGATCAATACCAGAAGGGACAACATGGAGAATGGTATCCCGGTGATCGAAGAGAAGTGGGAGTCTGTGCTGGCTATGTAATCCGGGACAGTGTGTATAGCTTTGTCTTATATGGTTGTAACAGTTCAGACGGCCCTTGAACTGTTACGGCATCTGCCCATGAGAATCGCTACGCGATGGGGCAGATGCCCTCCGGCCACTACGTTTTCGTACGGTCAGCGCAGCGAGTGCGCAGACCTATCTGAACTGTTACTTCTGGGTACATTTTCACAAAGAAAATCATTGAAATACAGTTGAAATGAGTCATAATATATGCTAAAATTCCGTTAAGGGCCTGATGGCCGGTGGAACAGCTGTTATTTTTGACGTACCGGTCCAGGGAGTTTGTCTGGGCGGCTGCGTTCTGGCAGCAGGTCGTGGTGATCTGTCCTCTATATGGGAATGCATGAGGAGAGAGGATACCGGCCCTGAAATTTCTTTACGGTACCGGTGCGGGAACGGCGGTCCGTAAAAATAAAGCAAAGAAGGGAAAAAGAATTATGAAGAAAAAATTATCACTGTTATTGGCAGGCGCTCTTGTAGCAGCATCTCTGGCAGGCTGTGGAGGCGGCGGTGGTGCGGCAGCCCCGGCAGCTCCGGCAGCAGGCGGGGACGCGGCGGCAGCTCCGGCAGCCCCGGCAGCAGACAGCGGGAGTGCGGCAGCAGAGCTGAACCTGATCATTGCTTCCAATCAGACTTCCCTGGACAACCCGTATTCCTATGGTATGGACAAGTTCAAAGAGGTGCTGGAGGATATTTCCGGCGGCAAGATCTCTGTGACCGTACATAAAGGAACCCTGGGTGAGAATGAGAACGAGCTGATCGAGAAGCTGGAGATGGGCGCTGCTTCCATGGTAGTTGCTTCTCCCGGATTCATGACTGCTATCGGTGTTCCGGAAGTGGATATCTTCTCCCTGAACTATCTGTTTGACAGCTTCGACCACTGGGAGAAGTGTCTGGACGGCGAGTTTGGTGAAAAGATGAAAGCAACGGTTTCCGAGAAGACCGGCAACAATTTCCGTATCATGGCTTACTGGTCCTCCTCTGTACGTGATTACTACGGCAAGAAGGACATCACCAAACCGGATGATCTGAAGGGCATGACGATCCGTACCCAGTCTTCTCAGGTACAGCAGGACTTCTGGAAGGCCTGCGGCGCTATCCCGACCTCTGTGGCATGGGGTGAGCTGTACCAGGCACTGCAGCAGGGTGTTGTGGATTCTGCTGAGAATGACTACACCAGCTTCATGCTGAAGGAGCATCACAAGACTGACAACGGCAAGCACATCGCAGAGACTCATCATGACTACACCACCCGTCTTCTTCTGATGAGCGGTAATTTCTATGACAGCCTGACCGACGAGCAGAAGGGCTGGATCGACGAGGCTGTTGAGGCCTGCACCCAGGAAGAGCGTGAGGTTGTTTACCGCATGTTCAAGGAGTCCAAGGAGAAGGTCATCGCTGACGGCGCCATTGTGACTGAGTTTGACGACCTGGACATTGATGCCTTCAAGGCACTGGCACTTCCCATCCAGGATAAGTTCGCGGAAGACAACAACATGACTGCAGAGCTGGAGATGATCCGCGCGGCAGCAGAGTAATGTATTATCAATTTTGATCTATAGGGGTTTGCATTCATCAGAGGAGGTCTGCCACCGGCAGCTTCCGGGATGCTCCGGCATCCGGGAGAGGTTCCGGCGTCCTTCTTGGAATGAAACCGTGGAACACAGCAGTCACCTGGGAGACTGGGTGGCTGTTGTTCCGTCTAAAACCCCATAAAGAAACTGTTAAAGTTTCAGACAGTAACCTTAATTTGTAACGGAGAAGGAGAGCAAAAATGAAAAAAGCGATTGAGATGATGCAGAAGATCCAGGTTGCGATCGGTGGATTCTTCTTATGCGTATTTCTCCTGACAGTTGTATTCCAGATGCTGTCCCGCTATATGGGCATCGCTGCTACCTGGACGGAGGATGTATCCATGTATTCCTTTATCTGGGCAGTATTTATGGGAGGCGGCGCTATGGTCTATGAGAAGCGCCACTTCGCATTCACTTCCATCAGCGATATGCTGAAGGACGGGCCGGCGAAGAAGATCCTTTCCATTGTGATCTCCGTGATCATGCTGTATTTCGCAGTTCTGATGGCCTACTATGGCTATAAGGTCACCAGGCAGTTCTGGAACTATACCTGGGTCAATATACCTTCCTTCAAGAGAGGCCCGACCTGGCTGTGTCTTCCGCTGTGCGGCGTGACTTCCGCCATCTATCTGGTGTACCAGATCATTGACGATATCGGAAACCTGGCGAAAGGAGGAAATAAATAATGGGTGCGATTCTGGTTATTATGTTCATTGCCTTCGTGGCGCTTGGTGTACCGATTTCTTTTGCCCTGGGTGTGGTATCTTTCACTGGTATCGCTTCCCTGGCCCAGATTCCTAATACAGTTGTATTTTCCAAGATGTTCAATGGTCTGAACAGCTTTACGCTTCTGGCGGTGCCGCTGTTCATTCTGGCCGCTAACCTGATGAATGAAGGTGAGATCACAGAGAAGCTGATCGACTGCTGTAATGCCCTGGTAGGTCATTTCCGCGGCGGTCTGGCTTACTCCAACGTGCTGGTATCCATGATCTTTGCCGGTATCTCCGGTTCCTCCCAGGCCGATACGGCTGGCGTAGGTAAGATTTTCATCCCTTCCATGGAAAAGCAGGGGTATGACAAGGGAACCTCTGTAGGTGTCACGGCGGCATCCTCCACTTTGGGCTCCATCATACCGCCCAGTATTACCATGGTGGTTTATGCAGGTATCGCAAATGTCAGTACCGGCGCCTTGTTCATGTCAGGACTTGTACCAGGTATTCTCCTGGGCCTTGCAATGATGGCAGTGGTCAAGATGTACTCCAAGAAGAAGAATTTCCCCAAGTCCGAGCGTGTGCCGGCCAAGGAAGCCCTTCATCTGGTATACCAGTCCCTGCCGGCCCTGCTGACTCCCATCATTCTGATCGGAGGTATCGTGTCCGGTCTGTTCACTCCTACGGAGTCGGCGGCATTTGCCAGTATGTATGCACTGCTGGTGGGCTTGTTCTTCTACCGTACCATCAAGGTGAAGAACCTTCCCAGAATCCTGATTGAGACCATGAAGATGTCTTCTCTGTCTCTGTTTGCACTGGCTACGGCCAATGCCCTGGGCGAGCTTTTGAGCTACTATCAGTTAAATGTGATCGTGCAGCAGTTCTTCCTGAACATGTCTGGCGGAAGACTGGTCTTTTTGCTGGTGGTTGTGGCATTCTTCATGTTCGTGGGAACCTTCATGGACGCGGTTCCGGCTATGATCCTGTTCGTGCCGATCATCCTGCCGTCTGCTACCGCGCTGGGGATAAGCCCCATCATCCTGGGGCTTATCATCGTAGTGACCCTGGCTCTGGGCCTGGTGACCCCGCCCTATGGACTGTGTCTGCTGATTGCTTCGTCTATCAGTGGAATCACTATTGAAGACGCGTTTAAGGGAACCCTTCCTTACTTCCTGTCTTCCATCCTGGTACTGATGCTTCTGGTGCTGTTCCCGAATCTGTGGCTGACGATCCCGTCGCTGCTGTTCCCGGCACTGTTTATCTAAAGGGTGTCCGGAATTGCTTTTGCAGGCTGTGCCTCCCGCTTTGTGGGACATCACAGGCACCCCTTGCGGGGCTTTGGGGCAAATGAAGGAGACCCAGAGGGCTGAGCTGGCTGAATGTCCCAGGCGTATTTTCCGGATGCCGGAATAAATATACACAGAAGAGGCTGTCATAAGATGATCTCTGCCCACAAGATATTACGGTGATATCCAACAGATCACCTGGTATATTGTGGGCAGGGAGGCATTTTTGACAGCCTCTTTTTCGTTGGGGGATAACTGATTTTGCAGGTTTTAATATGGGCGCAAAGGACCGGCGGTGCCTGATTGTAAATGATATTGCAGATTCTCCAGGTCCTGCCCCTCATTTTGTGAAGAAAAGAAACATTCATTCCTGCTTTTCTTGAAGTTTATAAGGCTTCAGGATACAATCGAACTATCAAATCAAAGAGAGAGGGCAGTATAATGAAAACGTTTCAAAAGACATTTCCGGATGGTTTTCTGTGGGGAGGGGCAATGGCGGCCAACCAGGCTGAGGGAGCATATCTGGAGGATGGCAAGGGGCTGGATATCTCTGGCGGGTTTGCCCATGGCATCAAGCATGACTATGATCCCGTGCCTGATCCCCAGAAGTATTATCCTACCCACGAGGCCATAGATTTCTATCACCGCTACAAAGAGGATCTGGCCCTGATGGAAGAGATGAACTTCAAGGCGTTCCGCACCTCCATCAACTGGTCCAGGATCTATCCCATGGGGGATGAGGAGGAACCCAATGAGGCGGGGCTGCGTTACTATGATGACTTGTTCGATGAGATGAGAAGAAGAGGCATGGAACCGGTGGTCACCCTGAGCCATTATGAAACACCGGTTCATCTGGTGGAGAAGTATGGAAGCTGGAGGAGCCGGAAGCTGATCAGATTCTTCCTGCGCTACTGTGAAACGGTTTTTACCAGATATAAAGGGAAGGTCTGCTACTGGCTGACGTTCAATGAGCTTAATAATATGCGCAGAATGCCCGGGGGCGCCGGCGGGATATTCTTTAAAGAAGGGGAGAATCAAAAACAGGTCATCTATCAGGCCAGTCACCATATGTTTGTGGCCCACAGTCTGGCTGTAAAGCTTTGCCATGAGCTGTGTCCAGATGCGAAAATCGGGTGTATGCTTTCCCTGAGCAATACCTATCCCCATACCTGCAGGCCGGAGGATGTATTTGAGACTATGGAGCTGCGCCGCCGTTCCCTGTTTTACGGTGATGTGATGATACGGGGATATTATCCCAGTTATACAGCGCGTATCTGGGAGGAAGAGGATATCCATGTGAGCATGGAGCCGGGAGACGAGGAGATCATCCGGCAGTACCGTTCGGATTATCTGGGATTCAGCTATTACCGGACCTCCACCCACGAATATGGCCAGCCCTTTTACGGTGATACGGGCGGAGACCAGGGAACTCCCAATCCCTATCTGGAGACAACTCTCTGGGGATGGCAGATTGACCCCCTGGGTCTGCGCTACACCCTGAATGAGCTGTATGACCGGTACCAGATTCCTCTGTTTGTGGTGGAGAATGGCCTTGGGCAGGTGGATGAAATCTCAGAGGATGGATGTATCCATGACGACTACCGGATTGATTATGTGAGAAGACATGTCCAGGCCCTGCGGGAAGCCATCCGGGATGGGGTGGAGATCATGGGATACACCTACTGGGGGCCGATTGACATCGTGTCGGCAGGAACCGGGGAGATGAGGAAACGGTATGGATTTGTCTATGTAGACCGGGATAATGAAGGGAAAGGAACCCTGGCCCGGAGGAAGAAGGATTCCTTTACATGGTATCAGCGGCTTCTTGCATCCAATGGGGAGGAGTGCTGATCCCCTGAATGATAGAAATAACTTCGCTCAACTTTCCGCTGGGAAAAGAGAGTGAGGTTATTTTTATTTTGCTCGTAATCCAGGGAGAAGATCTGGCCGTACAGGCAGTCAAGGAGATAGAACATGGCTGTCCGTGATACAAAGGAGCCCATTTTAAAGCGGCTTTCCGAGCTGGCGATCCGGAGGGTGACGGCGGCAAGATTGTCATAGGGCCAGGGATTTTCGGCAGCGGTAACCAGGATAAAGGGAATCCGGCTGCTCATAAGCTCATCTACAAGATAATGCACCTGCCGGCTGTTGCAGTAATGGGAGATCAGAAGGGCAGCCTGACGGATCTTGTCACTGGAGCGCAGGCATCTGGCTTCCTGAAAACCGTTTGGGGATTCCAGGGTGGACTGTTTGCCGATGCGTATCATCTTGTAGTGAAAGTCTTCTGCCAGGATCAGGGATTCTCCCCTGCCGTAGATATGGATCACATCCGCCCTGGCAAGCATCCGGGCGGCTCTTCCCAGAAGATTATAATCCAGATTGCTGAATGTAGTCTGCAAAGCCTGGGAGGAGAGATTGTAAAATGTCTCCGCAATGGCTCTGCTGTCGCTGTCCGGGGCAATGGGGACATCTACATGGATATGCTGGTTGTGGAGGACAAAGTCATTGAGGGCAGAGGCCAGCCGGATCTTGAAGTCAGCGAATCCCCTGGTTCCCAGCTTTTTGCACAGCCGGATGACGGAAGCCTGGGAAACATAGCATTTTTCACTGAATTCTTCCAGGGTCAGGTTTATCACAATCCGCGGATTGCTCTCGATGAAATCGGTAATCTGTTTTTCAGAGTCAGTTAATTTCTTTTTTCCGAATAATTGTTCAAGAATCATGGGGAAACCTCCTGATAATGGATGTACAAGCCTCAAAAAAAGTATACCAGAATCTGTCCTGTTTTTGCAATTGTATTTGCAGAAACCAGATAAAAAGCAGGAGCATTTATGAAGAAAAAAACCAGGTTTGCCGGGAAGGATTGAGGAAAACCGCCGCTTCAGGTATAGTGGACTTATCGATAAAGAAAAGGAATTCCTCAAATAAAGATGAAAGGTGAAGGGTTATGGAGTACAAAAAAGCAGCAGTGGAAATACTGGAATTATGCGGCGGAAACGGAAATATCAGCAGTGTGACACATTGCGCGACGCGTCTGCGTCTGTTCACTGTGGATAAGAAGAGGGTGGATACAGAAAATATCAAAAAGATAAAAGGGGTTCTGGGCATCGTATATTCCGGGGACGAGTTACAGATTGTTCTGGGGAAGAATCTGATCCCTGTCTACAATGAAGTATCCAGACTGCACAGTACAGGAATCTCCGGCGGGTCGGCAGCGTCTTCCGGCGGGTCGTCGTCGGCGTCTTCGCCGGAAGGAAAAGAGGCAGGGGAGAACCGTATCAAAGATCTGGGAGGAAGACTGATCGGTTTCATCTCTGCTGCCGTGACCCCCATGATACCAGGACTGGTTGCAGGCGGGATGTTAAAGACATTTCTGCTATTGCTTACTTTGGTCTGGCCGGTATTTAAAGAGGGGCAGACCTACACGCTTCTCAGTATGGTGGCGGATGTTCCCTTCTACTTTATGCCGGTATTTGTGGCCTATGGGGCTGCGCGGAAGCTGGGATCTACGCCAGTGTTTGCCATGGTAGCCGCGGCGGCTCTGGTCTATCCGAATTTTGTGACCCTGCTGGGAGGAGAGGAAGCGGTCAGCATTCTCCAGATCCCGGTTATGTCGGTGAAATATAACAGCACCCTGCTGCCGGCCCTTCTGATCGCGGTGTGCGCCTGCTATGTGGAGAAGCTGCTGGTAAAGATCATTCCCGGCATCATCCGGCCGGTGCTGCTGGGAGTAGGAACCATTGCCATCACCTATGTGCTGGGAATCACCATCCTGGGACCTCTGGGAGATATCGCCGGCTCCTATGTGGTACATATCTTCCTGTGGTCCTCCGAGCATCTGGGGCCGGTGGCTGTGGGAATTCTGTCAGGCTGCATGCCTTTCCTGGTGATGACAGGTATGCATCATGCGGTAACTCCCTTTATGGTTCAGGCCATAGCAAACCCCGGATATGATGTACTTTTCCGGCCTGCTTATCTGCTTCACAACATGGCTGAAGGCGGCGCCTGCCTGGGCGTAGCGCTACGGGCCAGGGACAAAGCCTTCAAGGCAGAATGTTTCAGTCTGGCTTTCGGCTGTATCGTTGCCGGAGTGACGGAGCCTGCTATCTATGGTGTGAATCTGCCCCTGAAAAAGCCCATGGCAGGAGTGGTGGCCGGGGCCGTATCCGGAGGAATCGTGGCGGGGGCCATGGGGGCGACTGCATTTGTATACGGATATTCGACGATTCTGGCCATCCCCATCTTCCAGCATACCATGATGGCAATCGTAGCCGCCATTGTAGTGGCAATAGGAGTCGCAGCCGCGGTGACCTTTGTTCTGGGATTTGATGAAAGGGAGATAAACCGGTAATCTTTCTCCTATGCCGGATATAGAAAAAGGGACTGTGAAAAATGGAATTTTGTTTACACCATTTTTCGCAGTTCTTTTTTCTGCATTTAGGGGATGGATCATTGTTTTTACAAGTTGCGGAATGCGGGAAAAACACAGGCAATTTTTCATATCTTGTTCAAACAAATTCTGGCGAATAAAAAATCACCATCACCTCTTAAAAATCGTTTGGAAATTTGGTAAAAAGTATGATTGCATTTTTCCGGATGACAGGGTAAATTGGAGAGCTGAAAGAGAAGTATGAGACTGGCGGATTCCGGCAGAGGGAAGGGACTTGGATTGTATCGTTTCCAGAAGTCTGAAACAGGTTGTTACCTTATGTACAGGATCTGCCAGCAGATTGAGAGGACATGATTATGGAAAATAAAGTAATGAAGGACATGACAGCAGGCTCTCCGGTCAGGCTGATCTTTGGCTTTTTTGTGCCCATGGTATTTGGACTTTTATTCCAGCAGCTTTACAATATGGTGGATACGATCATCGTGGGAAAATATCTGGGTGTCAGTGCTCTGGCAGCGGTGGGCTCCACAGGTTCTGTCAATTTTATGATCATCGGATTCTGCATCGGGGTGTGCAACGGATTTGCGATTCCGGTGGCCCAGAAGTTTGGGGAAAAGAATTTCCCGCAGTTGAGAAAGTTCGCTGCCAATGGGGCATGGCTGGCGGGAGTATTTTCCCTGGTGATGACCGTGACAGTGTGTGTGCTGTGCCGCAGGATCCTGGTGTGGATGAACACCCCGGAGGATATTCTGGAGGGGGCTTACAGCTATATCTTTGTGATCTTTCTGGGGATTCCGGCTACGTATCTGTACAATATGGTATCCGGGATCATCCGCTCCCTGGGAGACAGCCGGACGCCGCTGTATTTCCTGGTGATGTCTTCGGTGCTGAATGTGGCGCTGGATCTGTTCACCATCGTGGTGCTGAAGATGGGAGTGGCAGGCGCGGCCTGGGCCACGGTGATCTCCCAGGCGGTGTCAGGAATCGCTTGTCTGGTCTATATGGTGAAGCGGTTTGACATCCTGCGGATGAGCCGGGAGGAGGCTGTACCGGATGTTAACTTCATGAAGACGCTGTGCGGAATCGGAATCCCCATGGGTCTTCAGTATTCCATCACGGCCATTGGCAGTATGGTGCTTCAGGTGGCGGTCAACGGCCTGGGCTCCATGTCTGTGGCAGCCATGACAGCGGCCAGCAAGATCGGTATGTTCTTCTGTTGTCCCTTTGACGCCCTGGGGTCCACCATGGCCACCTACGGCGGACAGAATATAGGCGCAGGAAAGCTGTCCCGGATCGGCGAGGGGCTGAAGGCAGCGGTGCTTATGGGCATCGCTTATTCCCTGGCGGCCCTGGCTGTCTTATGCTCCTTCGGGGACCAGATCGCACTGCTGTTCCTGGATTCGGACCAGGTGCAGATCCTGGGGCAGGTGAACCAGTATCTGCTGGTCAACGCCACCTTCTACATCCCTCTGGTGCTGGTGAACGTGGTGCGTTTCCTGATCCAGGGAATGGGATACTCGAAAAGAGCCGTCCTGGCCGGGGTGTGCGAGATGGCCGCCAGGGCCGGTGTGGGATTCTTGCTGGTACCGTATTTCGGATATACGGCAGTGTGCTTTGCCAGCCCCTGCGCATGGATCGCGGCGGATCTTTTCCTGGTGCCGTCCTATCTGGGGATTATGAAGCGGCTTTGTAAGGAGCAGGAAAGTGTGGCTGGTGTGGCTGGCAGGGCCGGATCAGGAGTACAGCCGCGGATGGCTGGGGGGCTCCGGTTTCATGCACGGCATTTTGGCCGGTTCTGAGTCAGGAACTTGTAACAGTTCAGATATCCCCTGAACTGTTACAGGAACTCGAAGCTGGCAGAAAGGGTTTGTCAAAGGAGAGATTGACAAATATGGTTTTGTTCTGGGACTGATGGTAGATCTGTCAGGGCGATATGTGCTGACCTCCAATAGGGAAAGCGGTTTTGGCCGGTATGATGCGATGCTGGAACCCTTAAGACCGGAGGATGACGGGATCATCCTGGAATTCAAGGTATTCCGGCCTCAAAAAGAGAAGTCCCTGGAGGATACTGTCGAAGCAGCATTAAAACAGATTGAGGAAAAGCAGTATGAGGCTGCTTTGACCGCAAAAGGGTTTCGGGGGGAACGGATCCGGAAGTATGGGTTTGCATTCCAGGATAAGCATGTGATGATTGGGAGTGCGTAAAGGATGAAATAGTTGTATTTGGGTTTATGCAAAGAAACGTGTCAGTGGCACGTTTTTTTGCATATTCAGGCATACAGAAAACGTGTCACTGACGCATTTTTCGTTATATTGAGAGCATAAAGAAAGAGATATCGGGGAAATGGTTCTTTTTAACTTAGGATATTTTGTTTTTGCATATAGTTCAGATTCTGTCGGAAGTATAATATTCCAGCAAAGGTGAATCTGGCAATATTTAAACGTGAGAAAAAAGGGAGAATTGATAACGCTTTTTTTCGTAGATTTCCTTAATCTGCGAAAAGGAAAAACTCCAGATCGTGTCTATTAAAATAACTTTTTTGTTCAGTTAATTCTTATTATTTGCATATCGACGTAATTCTACCACATGTCAGTAAAAAATACTACTTAATTTTTTATGATTTTTTGGAAATTTAGCGCAATGGGGCATAAAAATGGATGATCTCCCACCTTTTGGGGTCAGATTTATGGTCAAAATCGAAGAAAAGATATTCAGAATCTTATATAAGGATCGCTCTTTGCTGATCTAGATTGTCTGTATTAAGGGGTCAAATTTGTGGTCAAATTTAATCAGAATCTTTATATTTGCCCGGAATCTCCTCTTAATTTCGCAGATTAAGGAAATCTGCGAAATTAGGAGGGAATACAGAAGAGTGGCTGATGTCAGGCTTGCATGTTCTGGAATACAGAAAGCATGAGGATTTTGAAATCTCTTTTTTGAGTAACCAAAAAGTCAAAGGATGATCCTGTTTGTATACAGCAATATACAGAAAAGATTATCATTGACGTTTTTCGGACTGCATTATTCGGAGATATAAACTTCAAATAAAATATATATTTTGAAATAAAAAGGCAGATGGAGGGGACGTGGATGATATCGGATAAAAAGTGTTCAGACATGGTAGATGAATTCATCAACACCCAGGTGATCGACCGGGGACTGGATGAGCGAACAGCCATGGCTTACCGGAAGGATCTGGAAAAATTTTATCTGTGGCCGGAAGCATCGGGTATGTCAGGGGAATCTGAGGATTCCGGAGATTCCGAATCTGCCTGGGAAGAGCGGATGGAAGCCTATCTGGAATACCTTTCCAGGGAAAGAGGACTCCGGTATTCGACCATTGCCAGAAAGAGGAAGGTTTTTGGTTATTACCTTACTTATCTGGTATCCAGAGGAATCCTGGAGGATCACCGCCCGCTAAAGCGAATGGATCATCCCAAAATCATTTCCGCTGATACCTTGTTGACTAAGAAGGAGGCAGAAGCATTTTTCCGGGCTATTGACCAGGAATACGAGGATCTGGACAGCGATTTCCGAAGGCGTGTCTGTCTTAGGGATCAGGTGATGATGAAGCTTTTGTTCTATCATGGGCTTGAGGTCAGCGAGCTGCTGCTTCTGGAACTGCCTGACTATGACCGGAAGACAGCGACCCTGACCATACGCAGAAAGCGGCAGGAGGACTGTCACATACATGTGTTTTCCCGCACGCTCCAGCAGCAGATGGACCAGTGGCTGTCAGAGCATGTGTACTTTGAACATGGGGGAGCGTATCATAACCGGATGTTTCTGTCCAAGCTTGGGAAACCGCTGTCTATGAAGATGGTGATTAATATATTTGATAAATATAGGGTGATGGCGGGGATCGAGAAGGCGTGTAAGCCGAAGGATCTGAAGAATAGTTTGGGGAGGTATGCGGAGGAACTGGTGTGGGAACAAGGGTAGCTCACCTGACATGGATAGAGCATATAGGTATGCATGGGTTACTGTTCAGGGTGCCTGAACAGTAACCTGTGATACACGAAAATAAGAAATGAGGTTACACAATGGCTTCTGTCAATTTAAAAAGCATGGCTGCTCCGGCTGACAAGACGATTATCGATTTGCAGAATAAAACAATCTTTATAACCGGCGTAGCCGGGTTTATCGGCGCTAATCTGGCAAAACGCCTGCTGAACGAGATTCCTTCCGTTGTCGTAGCAGGTTTTGATAATATGAATGATTACTATGACGTACGCATCAAGGAGTATCGGCTGAAAGAACTGGAATCCTTCCCTAACTTTATCTTTATCCAGGGGAATCTGGCAGACAAGCCGCAGGTGATGTCTGTCTTTGAGCAGTACAAGCCGCAGATAGTTGTCAATCTGGCGGCACAGGCAGGGGTGCGGTATTCCATCATGAATCCGGATGCTTATATTGAATCGAACCTGGTCGGTTTCTTCAACATTTTAGAGGCCTGCCGGCATTCGTATGACGAGGGGCGCAGTCCCGGAGAGGGACATAACAGCGATATAAGCAGTATAACCAGCAGAGGTAGTACTTCGGTAGAGCATCTTGTTTATGCCTCATCTTCCTCTGTTTATGGTTTTAACAAGAAAGTGCCATACTCCACGGATGACCGGGTGGATAATCCGGTTTCCCTTTATGCGGCGACCAAGAAGACCAACGAGCTGATGGCCTATGCCTATTCTAAGCTTTATAATATTCCGTCCACGGGTTTGCGGTTTTTCACAGTCTATGGGCCTGCCGGACGACCGGACATGGCGTATTTCGGCTTCACGGACAAGCTGCGTGCAGGGAAGACCATCCAGATCTTCAACTATGGAAACTGCAGGCGGGATTTCACCTACATTGATGATATCGTTGAGGGCGTGGTTCGCGTCATGCAGAAAGCGCCGGAGAGGAAAATTGGTGGGGACGGCCTTCCGGTTCCGCCCCATGAGGTTTACAACATCGGCAATAGTCAGCCTGAGAACCTGCTGGATTTCGTGAAGATTCTGCAGGAGGAGCTGGTCAGGGCCGGAGTACTTGCTCAGGATTATGACTTTGAAAACCATAAGGAACTCGTACCTATGCAGCCGGGCGACGTGCCGGTGACCTATGCGGATACGGGGGCGCTGGAGCGGGATTTCGGCTTTAAGCCGAATACAAGTCTGCGGGATGGGCTTAGGAGATTTGCGGAGTGGTACAAGGAATTTTACCAGATATGAGGAGTAAGAGGTAATGAGCAATAGGAAGATTGCGGTGGCAGGAACCGGATATGTTGGACTTTCTTTAGCTGTATTGTTTTCACAGCATAATCATGTAACGGCTGTAGATATCATTCCGGAGAAGGTAGAGAAGATTAATAATAGAATAAGCCCTATTCAGGATGAATACATTGAGAAGTTTTTAAACGAGGATAAAGCAGGGATAAGAAAGCTGGATTTGACTGCCACGCTGGATGCAAAAGCAGCTTATACTGACGCAGATTTTGTGGTGATAGCAGCTCCGACAAACTACGATAGCAGGAAGAATTTTTTTGACACAAGTGCGGTTGAAGCTGTCATAAAACTGGTCATCCGGTACAATCCAGAAGCTATCATGGTCATTAAGAGCACGATTCCGGTTGGATATACGGTAAGTGTCCGTGAGAAGTTTCATTGTGACAATATTATCTTCAGTCCGGAGTTTCTGAGGGAAAGTAAAGCTCTGTATGATAACCTGTATCCGTCCCGCATTATTGTTGGCACGGATATGGAGAACATACGTCTGATGAAAGCTGCCCATACATTTGCAGAGCTTCTGCAGGAGGGGACTGTTAAGGATCATATTGATACGCTTTTTATGGGCTTTACCGAGGCCGAGGCTGTGAAACTCTTTGCAAATACCTATCTGGCTTTGCGTGTCTCCTACTTTAACGAGTTGGACACTTACGCAGAAATGAAAGGACTGGATACACAGGCCATTATTGACGGCGTATGTCTTGACCCCCGTATCGGAACGCATTATAACAATCCTTCGTTTGGCTATGGTGGTTACTGTCTGCCGAAAGACACCAAACAGCTGCTGGCAAACTATGCAGATGTGCCTGAGAACCTGATTGAGGCCATTGTGGAGAGCAACCGTACCAGAAAGGACTTCATTGCAGACCGTGTACTCGGGATTGCTGGTACATATAAGTCTAACGATGAATGGAATGAAAACAGGGAAAAAGAAGTTGTTGTTGGCGTTTACCGTTTGACGATGAAGAGCAATAGTGACAATTTCCGCCAGTCTTCTGTCCAGGGGATTATGAAGCGTATCAAAGCCAAGGGAGCAACGGTAATCATTTATGAACCGACTCTCAAAGATGGCGCGACCTTTTTTGGAAGTAAGGTTGTTAATGACTTGGATGAGTTCAAAAACCGCAGTCAGGCCATCATTGCGAACAGATATGATAAGTGCCTGGATGATGTAAAAAACAAAGTTTATACACGCGACCTTTTTGGACGCGATTGAATGTCTGGGTATGCAAGAAAACGTGCCGGTGACATGTTTTCAGCATGGTTTGTATGGAGAAGATTGCGTGGGAAAGAAAATATTAATGCTTGGCAACAGCCATCTTGTTATATTTGGTTTTCGTGGTGAACTGATTGAACGACTGGTCAGGGACGGTTATGAGGTTATTGTTGCTTTCCCCAATGGTCCGTTTGGAGAGGGAGAAAAAACAAGTAAAGATTACAACTGTAAATTTGTTGAAATTCCGATCAACCGCAGGGGAAAGAATCCGATTCAGGAACTTTTGCTTCTAAGAAAATATTATAAGGTTATTAATGATATTTTGCCAGATGTGGTTTTATCATACACCGTGAAGTGTGATACATATGGAGGAATTGTCTGTAGTCATTTAGGAATACCTTTTATTCCGAATATTACAGGACTTGGGAAAGGACTTGCCGAAGGCGGGCTGACCAGAACCATAACAACGGAACTGTATAAGAGAGCAGTAAAAAACGCAGAATGTGTGTTCTTCCAAAACGAGCAGGACAAGAAATTCTTTGAATTAAGTAAAATCAACTTTAGCCATTCAGTTATACTTCCTGGTTCGGGCGTGAATTTGGAAAAATTCATACCGCTGCCGTATCCTTTGGGAGAAAGAATCATATTCACCTATATTGCCCGTGTTATGAAGGCAAAAGGCATTGATCAATTTTTAGATGCGGCAAAAGTGATAAAGGACGAGTTTCCTAACACACAATTTCATATCTGTGGGTATTGCGAGGAAGATTATAGGAGCATTATTAATGAGGCTGTAGATAAAGGAATCGTAGTCTATCATGGACTGGTCAAAAATATTGTAGAGATTGAGCAAATGAGTAGTTGTATTGTTCTTCCTTCTTTTCATCCGGAAGGGGTATCCAATGTTCTTTTAGAGGCAGCTGCAAGTGCAAGACCTGTCATTACAACGGATCGGCCAGGGTGCAGGGATGCGGTTGATGACGGAATAAGTGGCTTCTCAATAAAGGAAAGAAGCAGCGAAGACTTAATTGATAAAATCAGAAAGTTTATTGCGCTTCCTATAGATAAGCGAATACAAATGGGCCTTGCCGGAAGAAAGAAGATGGAAAGAGAATTTGACCGGCAGATTGTGGTAGACGCTTATCTGCGCGAAATAGAAAAGGCCATATAGTATGGCATGAGGTGAAGCAAAAATGTGTGGTATTAATGGATTTGCAGTTGTAAATGGTTCTGAAAAAATAAAAAATGAAGAACGACTTCGTATGATGAATTCTAAAATTTATCACCGTGGACCAGATGACAGCGGAATATATGCCGACGATCATGTGGCTATAGGTATGACACGGCTTTCTATTATAGATTTGTCTACCGGCAAACAGCCCATATCGGATGCAGGAGGACGCTGGCAAATTGTATTTAACGGAGAAATTTACAATTATAAAACAATCCGTGAATCTCTCATAAAAAAAGGATATACCTTTAGAACCTCAACCGATACGGAAGTCATATTATATGCTTACATTGAATATGGTGAAAACTGTTTAAAAATGCTGAAGGGTATGTTTGCGTTTGCAATATATGATTCTTCTGATGGAAGCTTGTTCATTGCACGAGACAGGGCTGGAGAAAAACCTCTTTATTATACCAGGACTGATAATCAGTTTGTCTTTGCCTCGGAAATGAAAAGTATAATTGCTGCAGGAAATTTAAAAAAAGATATTGACCGTACTGCGCTTGCCCAGTATCTTATGCTGACATACATTCCGGCGCCACTTACAATTTTACAAAATGTTTATAAGCTGCCTGCCGCACATTATATGCGCGTAACAAAAGAGTTGGATATATGTATAAAACCGTATTGGGATGTTATATACGATAAAGAAAATCAAATTTTGGATTATTCTGAATGCAAAAAACAATTACGTGAAGTGATGTATCGGGCGGTGGAAGATTGCATGATAGCTGACGTTCCAGTTGGAGCATTTTTGAGCGGCGGTGTCGATTCAACTGTTGTTGCGGGAATTATGGCAGATATTTCACCAGTACCTATAAATACTTTTACGATTGGGTTCAAGGATAAAGCTTATGATGAAAGTACTTTGGCTGAAATCACTGCAAAAAAAATGAAAAGCAATCATCATGTGCATTTTATTGATTATGATGATATGTTAGTCAATCTTGATGTTCTGTTGGAAAATATGGATGAACCTTTTGCGGATAATTCTTTGATCGCAACCTTTATTGTATCAGAAATTGCCAGGAAAGATGTAAAAGTTGTCCTTACAGGGGACTCGGGAGACGAACAGTTCGGAGGATATGAACGATATCTAATAGGTTACTATAGTGATATTTACAATAAAATTCCGAAATGGTTACGTAAAAATATTTTTGGAAAAATTGTTTATACGGTTCCCGACAAAACACCGGCAAGCCGGAAGGTGAGAAAAGTTATTGCGAATGCAAATGAGGATATTTATACGCAACGTGTAAATATGATGTGTCTTGGAGCCAGGGGAGCCGCCGGTCTCGGGCGCTTGCTGCGTTATGAATGCAAGGAACCGTTAAGTTTTATATATGATTATTATTCTAAATATGCATGTAGTGCAAGTGAACTGGATTGTACACTTTATATGGAATTGAAGACTGTGCTGGAAGGTGAAATGCTCTGCAAGGTTGACCGCGCCAGTATGCTGGCTTCACTCGAAACAAGAGTCCCAATGCTTTATCCGGATGTGATTGAGCTGGCGGCGCGTATTCCGGCAAAGTATAAGATTAATGCAAGAAATAAAAAGGTAATCTTTAAGGATACTTTCTCAGATATTATACCCTCAGAGCTGGTAAATGCCCCAAAGCGTGGTTTTAGTATTCCAATGGCAGGCTGGCTGAGAAATGAGCTTAAAGAGGATCTGCTAAATACATTAAATGAAAATGATGTAGAGGAACAGGGATTGTTTGATTATGGCTGTATAAGGGAACTTATTGAAAAGCATTTATCAGCCAGAGAAGACAATTCTGGCATATTGTGGGCGCTTTATGTGTTTGAGAAATGGTATGGGAATTATATGATGTGAGATAGCGCTACAGCTTTAACACTTTTTTCCGATATGATTGATAGAGAAGGTTTTGCTAATTTGATGGGGAAAATGGTTAGTTATATCAAAAACACTAAGACTGTATATATTTTAACGGTTATAAATTAGGAAGGTTAGAAGGTATATAAGGAATGAATATATTGTATGTGTCTTCACTTGATGGCGGAAAGTATACTGGACCTAGATATAGTGTTCCAAAACGAATAAATAGTCAGAGCTGTTATGATAATGTTTACTGGATTAATTTGACAAATATTAATACAGATTTTGTTGGATGTGATATAGAGTGTCATAATGTGGCTTTAATAAGCTTAAGAATGGATAACCTTCCAAAGCCTTTTAATAAACCAGATTTGGTTGTATTTGAAGAGTTTTACAAAATACCAAATGCTATTTTTGCCAGAAGTATAGAAAAGAAGCATATTCCATATATTATAGTTCCACGAAGTCAAATGACAAAGCAATATATGCGCAATAAGCCATTGAAAAAGAAAGTGGCTGCCATTACTTTGTTTAATCATTTTGCCAAGAAAGCCGAGTCTGTGCAATTTCTTACTGAAAAAGAAAAGGATGACAGTGTTTCTTATTACTCTGGTGGATATCATATAGTACCAAATGGTATTACTATGCCATCAAAACAATCTGAAGAAAGTTATAGTGATAAAGTAATTGGCGTGTTTATTGGTAGATACAGTATAGTACAAAAGGGATTGGATATTTTATTTGAAGCAATAAAGAATAACAAAGCCTTGTTAAAAGCACATAATGTTGTGTTTGCTTTATATGGTCCAGATGAACGAACTGGTTGCAGAAAAAACATACAAAAGTTATGTAAGGATGCTGGCATTGAGGATATAGTTACGGTTAACGGAGCAGTTTTTGATGACAGAAAAGATAAAGTTCTAAGAAATGCCAATTTCTTTATACATACTTCCAAGTTTGAGGGATTATCAATGTCTATTCTTGAGGCACTTTCTTATGGTTTGCCTTGTATCGTAACAGATGGGACGAACATAAGAAAAGAAGTGGAAAATGCGAAAGCGGGTTGGGGATGTACGACAAGTTCAGAAGGAATTGGTCAGGCATTAAGAGATTTTGTTGATTCTATTGAGAATCTTCATGTGTATAGTAAACATGCTATAGATCTTGCAAATCAATATAGTTGGGATATGATTGCAAAGAGCACACATGACATTTATAAAAATACGATTTAAACAATTAAAGAAAGATAATGGGTCCATTTTGTTTATTGGACACAATACATCTGCTTTTATACAAGAGGTGATGTCTTATGATTCTTTTTTACCGTATTATACGAAGATTAAATATAATAATAAGACGAATTTATTATCGTTCATTCAGAAAGAATATTCATATTGGAGGCAATTTGAATTTTAGAAGAAATTTTGAAATTAATGCAGCAAAAGATGCATGCGTATTTATAGGAAATAACGTATTTTTTAATAATGATTGCTCGATACATGCCCATGAGAAAATTAAAATTGGAAATCACTGTATTTTTGGGGAGAATGTTAAAATTTATGATCACAATCATGTGTTTAAGGATGCATTTAAGCCCATCTATGAGCAGGGGTTTAAATGCAGTGATGTTGTTATAGGAGATAATTGCTGGTTTGGAAGCAATGTTGTTGTTTTGGCTGGCAGCAGAATTGGTAATCATGTAGTGGTTGGAGCTGGATGCATTATATCGGGAGATATTGGCTCAAATGTAATAGTGAGATTGGCTGGTGATCTTAAAATAGAACAAATCCGGTGTGATGCTAAGTGAAAAAACATGATATTTTAGAGATTTGCAAAATGAATTATATGGACATTTTTAATTATTGGAAAACAGATGAATTCTTCGACCAGGCTACACGAGACGAACTTTCTGCTCTAACTGATGCGAAGGAGATAGAGAATCGTTTTTACCGTGATCTTGAGTTCGGTACGGGTGGAATGCGTGGCATTATGGATGCCGGAACAAACCGTATGAACAAATATACGATTGGTAAGGTAACGAAAGGTCTGGCGGACTATCTACTCGCCACTTACGGAGAGTCTGTTTGTTGTAAGCGAGGTGTGGTTATTGGCTATGACACGAGGAACAATTCTCGTTTTTTTGCCGAAACTGCAGCAAATGTGCTGAGTGCTGCGGGTGTCCGTGTTTACCTGCATACTCATGCACGACCGACGCCTCAGCTTAGTTTCTCAGTGAAATATTGGAATGCGCTGGCTGGTGTGGTCGTGACGGCAAGCCATAATTCGAAGGAGTACAACGGTTACAAAGTATATGATGAGTTTGGATGCCAGCTTGTTCCTTGGCAGGCAAAACAAGTAAAAAGCTATGTGAATAATGTAAAAGACTACAAGATGATAGATTTTTCTGGGGATATTTCCCTTATACAGATGGGCGATGTGACGGACAGTTTCATCTCTGCGGTCATGAAACAGAGCAGAAATAATAAAAAGCAGGAAAAAGAGAATTTACATATCATCTACACTCCATTGCATGGTACTGGCAACGTACCTGTGACAACAACGCTTTTGCAGGATGGTTTCACACATCTTGATCATGTGGAAACACAGACCATACTAGACGGCAACTTCCCGACTGTGGCATCTCCGAATCCAGAGGATAGAAGAACGTTGCTTCTTGGTATTAAACAAGCAGAGCGTACAAGAGCTGATATTGTTCTCGGTACAGACCCTGACTGTGACCGAGTAGGTGTGGCTGTGAGAACGGACGAGGGCTATAAGCTCATCACGGGCAATCAGATTGGTGCATTACTTATGGACTACGTGCTGTCCCACACAGATTTAACCAAAATAAACAATCCGGCCGTGGTTAAGACGGTTGTTACGTCAGAGCTTGGTGCCGAAATTGCTAAGAAGTACGGTTTGACCGTGTTCTCCACACTAACTGGCTTCAAATTTATTGGTGAAAAGATTACGCAATTCGAGAAAGCGTGGAAGGAGGGCAACGCAGAGCAGCAGTACACATTCGTCCTGGGATATGAGGAGTCTTATGGTTATCTGACAGGGACTCATGTCAGAGATAAGGATGCGGTTGTGTCCAGTATGCTGATCTGTGAGATGGCTGCTGAATACAAGGCACAAGGAAAGACGCTGTTTGACCGCAAGGAAGAAATTTATGAGGAGTACGGATATTATCGCGATGCTCAGGACAGCTTTATTTTAAAAGGTAAAGATGGTATGGAGAGGATTAGCGCCATGATGAGTGGGCTTCGGAATAGTGACTCTCCGTTTGAAGGCACTGAGAGAATTATAGACTACAGTAATCCGGTGGAGGCAGAACCCGGTTTTGGTACATTACCAACATCTAATGTGCTTAAGTACATTCTGGCGGATGGTTCCTGGATTGCAGTTCGTCCATCTGGCACAGAGCCCAAAATCAAAATTTACTACAGCATAAAAGAAAGAGACCAGAAAGCTGCTGAAAAGAAGCTGGAGAGGATACAAGAAACAATCAGGAGAAAGCTGGAATTAAAATAAAGAAGAATCCGACAAACCAGATTAAAAATAATAAAAAGGGAACCAAACTATGAATATCATTTTATTATCAGGCGGTAGCGGCAAGCGATTGTGGCCTCTTTCCAATGAAGTGCGTAGTAAGCAATTTGTTAAGCTCTTTAAGGATGGAAATAATAATTACGAGTCTATGGTTCAGAGAGTCTATCGCCAGATTACAACCGTTGATCCATTTGCAAAGGTTACGATTGCGACGAGTAAATCACAAGCTAGTGCAATCAAAAATCAACTGGGTGAAAAGGTTTCTATTTGTGTTGAGCCTTGCCGACGAGATACTTTCCCAGCTATCGCACTTGCAGCGACGTATCTATATGATGAGCTAAACGTCAGTGGAGATGAAGCAGTTATTGTCTGTCCGGTTGATTCCTATGTTGACAATACCTACTATGAGGCAGTTGGTAGTTTGTGGGAGTTGGCGGAAGCAGGCGGTGCAAACCTCACACTGATGGGTATTGAACCAACTTATCCGAGTGAGAAGTACGGTTACATTATCCCGGAAAATGGCGAAAATATTAGCAGAGTTTTAGAATTTAAGGAGAAGCCGGATATAGAGACTGCAAAGAAGTATCTTGAACAGCATGCTTTATGGAATGCTGGTATTTTCGCGTTCAAGCTTTCTTACTTGCTGAGTAAAATTCACAGTTTGATTGAGTTTGAAGATTATCATGATCTCTTTTCCAAATATGTTGCTCTCAAAAAAATCAGCTTTGACTATGCTGTTGTAGAGAAAGAGTCAAGTATCCAGGTTCTCCGATACAGTGGTGATTGGAAGGATGTTGGTACCTGGAACATGGTGGGCGAGGTTATGGATGGTGCTACTAAAGGAAAGGTGGTACTTGATGAATGTTGTGAAAATACAAATGTTGTAAACGAATTAAACATCCCTATCCTTTGCATGGGCTGCAAAAATATGGTGATTGCGGCCAGTAACGACGGTGTACTCATTTCGGATAAAGAACGCAATGGTTACATGAAGCCGTATGTGGAGAAGATTGAGACGGAGGCACGATATGCTGAGAAGTCCTGGGGGACATATACTGTTATGGACGTTCAGCCTGGGTCGATGACGGCGAAACTTTCTATAAGAGCAGGAGAGCATTTGAGCTATCATATACACAACTCTCGTAAGGAAGTCTGGACTGTAACTTCCGGCCAAGGAAAGGCAGTTATTGACAATGTGGAGCAGATTTTTCGCACTGGAGATGTTATCAATATAGCTGTTGGCTGTAAGCATACAGTAGAGGCTCTAACTGATCTGGATATCATCGAGGTTCAGCTTGGCGAGGAGATTAGTGCTGGTGATAAGATAAAGTTTCCACTGGAATGAGAGTAGATATTTTATAATAATTACTTTTTTTGATTGGAGTATATGAATGTGATGAAAAAAGTGTTGTTTGATTTATTGTCAGCCCAGCCTATTGGAACATCCAAGTACCACGGTGGTGGAGAATATATAAAAAGAGTCTTCAAATGTTTAGTAGATGAATTTTCAGAAAACTTGGAAATTACTGTGTTTTATGATAAAGATAAATTTTTGGATGAATGGGTGTTAGAATACATCGAAAAGAATAAGATAGAAATCATTGATGTAAAAGGAATTGGAGCTGTTCAAACGGTCCTTAATATGAATAAATATAATACTTTTTATTCGGGTATGCCTTATGGATATGGAAAAATTGATTTCCCTGAAAGTATGAGGACAATTGGCACATTTCATGGCTTACGTGCTTTAGAAAAGTATACAGATATCTATGAGTATAAATATTATACTGGAATGAAAGCTGTTAAACCATTGGTAAAAAAAGTCTTACAAGGGTTTAGATATAAGCAAATACACGCTTGGTATGAAAGAAGCATTACCAATTTTCAGAATATTGTTTGTGTTTCAAAACATACACAATATGCAATTATGAATTTGTTTCCGGAATTTACGGAGACTCAATTGCAAACATTTTATACTCCGGCGAAAGTTTCTGATGCGATATCAAAAGGAAAGTATGTTGAGATAGTTCAAAATTATGGTAAATACATACTGATCATTGGTACAAACCGCTGGGAGAAAAATGGATATCGAGTGATAAAAGCATTGGATTTTATTTTAAATCGTGATGATTTAAATGAATATAAAGTTATTACGGTTGGTGAAATTCCATTTAATATAAAAAAATCAATAAGGCATGTGGATCGGTTCATTATGTTAGGGTACATTGAACCAGAATATCTGGAATCCTTGTATGCTTATTGTGATGTTTTTTTGTATCCATCATTAAATGAGGGCTTTGGTATGCCTCCACTGGAAGCAATGAAGTATGGTAAAACATGTGTTGTTTCAGGCGTATGTTCTTTACCGGAGCTTTGTGGAGATGCAGTATACTATATAAATCCATATGATATTCGAGAAATGGGGGCGAGAATCCTTCATGCTGTCTATGAGAAGAAAGATATAGATATGGTGATGAATCAGTATAAAAAAGTTTATAATAAACAAGAGAAAGATTTAAGGAATTTG
>Ga0137308_100974_pt1 | contig 34514 bp, 36 predicted proteins | sample Inofrocosms_June_FD_97181 | JGI IMG/M metagenome (GOLD analysis project Ga0137308, IMG submission 97181) | Mouse cecal microbial communities from Vienna, Austria - N-Acetylneuraminic and N-Acetylglucosamine D2O microcosms_June | ecosystem: Host-associated > Mammals > Digestive system > Large...
TTCCTACACCACAAATTCTAAAATCTTTACTCTTTGCGTCCGTACCATTGCCCGGGCTGTCTTTTCATCAATCCGCCCTCTAGTCGCCTTGACGATAAATTCAGCCACTTTTGTAAATGCAGAAAATTCAACTTTGTATGCCTCATCAAACGCCTTTTCCTTTTCAATGTTCTCCGGTTCAGACACCATTTCCTCTTCTGCTTTGTCTGCAATGACTTCCAATTGCGACAGCTCCGCTAGCATCCGCTTTAACGCTTGTTGTGTATTCTCTTTGTAAACAAATCCACTCCACAACTGCTTTTCTGTTCCTTGACAGTCAATTTCTAATCTTACACAATCCTTACACATAGCATTTAACATATTCTCCACCTTCCAGCCTGTTGCGGCTGCCTTTCTTTATCTCTTTCGGGAAAAACCTGCCGGGGACTCGAACCCCGGTAAACCACTCAGGTTGATTTTTTATTTTTTCCATGTTTTTATTCTATAACGTCGAGTACAACTTAACGGACAATATCATATGGGCTTTCCCCACTCGCCTGATAAAATGGAATATCTCTCAAAAGTGGGATATAATCCTCGCAGTCACCGTATATCTCTTTTTCCCACATTTTAAGTTCTTTTCTAGCTTCTTCCGTAATCGGAATTATAGAGCAACATCCGCAGTCACATCCAAAAATACTATGCGTTTTTTCCAACCTCTTTGCTGCTTTTAAACTTTTGTGAAAACTTGCAATTCCACCTCCATGAAAAGCCGTCCTCACTATGGCAAAATTTGCATTTTTTTCATTTAACTTCTTCATCTTTGTTCCCTCCTGTATATTGGTTGAATTTTTATGTTTTTTAAATATGGTTTTGGAAGCGTTCTGGACTGGGTGCTTCCGTATGTAGTTGTTTTCCGCCTCCTCCCTTAATTTCTTTGGTTCTTAAATATGGTTTCGTATAGCGTCTGTTTCCGGTATGCTTATTTTTCAAACAACGCCAGAAACAGGGACGTCAGGAAGCACCGCAGCAAAAAAAATTATTCCCTTTTTCATTTTTTTTGCGTTTCTTGACGTCCCTGTGCCGGGCGTTAAGATGGAAAAATCAGCTCCCGGAAAGACGCATACAAACCAAAAAGTACCAAAGGCCAGGCTAGGCGGAAAACAACGGAAATCCCCTAAAACATCCCTGATAGCCAAAACATGAAAATATAGAGAGGGAACTTTGCTCCCTTAACAAGCCATTGTATGGTTTGCACATCCTAAATTGAGGAGAGGGGAACTCAGTTCCCCTCTTACATCCTCCCCCTTGGGAGTTCGGGCAAGGGGGCCGGGGGGATGGGAATGGTACAAAAAAAGACTTCAAACACATATTTCACCAAAAACAGGGAATCCCTCATTGACGAAAAAAGCAAACATGGTATACTTAACCCAAAAGGAAAACTAAATTCTCCCAAAAACATCTCAAAAACCGGAAAGAAAGCAGGAAACTAATGCTAAAATACAAAATAGATGTCATCCAAAAATTGCAGGAGGCTGGTGTAAACACATCCGTTGCCAAAAAAACAGGAGTATTCGGGCAGGCAACCATGAAAAAGTTTAAAGACGGCGATACAAACATTTCCCTGAACAACCTCAACAGACTTTGCTGCATCCTAGAAATGCAGCCCCGAGACATCCTGAAATACATTGAAACAGAGAAAGACCACGAAACAATCCTATCCAAACTAAAACAACCTCCCTGTTGACATTCACAAATAATTGTGATAACCTAACCCAAAAGAAAATGATTGCAGACGCCAGGCGCAAATTTTCCAAAGACGAGGGGAACTGAGTTCCCCTCAAACAATGAAAACCTCTAAAGGGGAACTGAGTTCCCCCAGACAATGAAAGCACCAAAAAGGGAACCCAGTTCCCCTCTACATGAAAGGCAAAAGAAAGGTTTAATATGAGTATAATTATATCTGTCATAAATAATAAAGGAGGGGTTGGAAAAACAACCTCAACCGCCATCCTTGCAGAACTCCTTTCCTATCTTGGAAAGAAAACCCTGCTGGTTGACCTCGACGGCCAATCAAACCTGTCCATGCAGTTCCAGAGCTACACGGAAGACACGGACACTATTTTACAAGGGACAGAAAAGCCCACAGAAAAAAACATTGCCGAACTGTTCCGCCAACGTATGCGCAAAAGGGAAGAGCTGGAAGAACTCATTAAGCCTACGCCCTTAAAGAACGTGCACATCATCCCTTCAAGTAACAGGCACAAAAAAACCCAAAACAGCCTGTTACTAAACCAAACAGGGAACAACAACATTATCTTAAAGAAAGCCCTGGACACCATAAAAGAAGACTATGACTACATACTGATAGACAACGCACCAGCATCGGATGTCCTAACCGTAAACAGCATGTTTGCATCAGATTACATCCTAATCCCGGTAAGGCTTGAAAAATACAGCTATAAGGGACTAACAGAAACACTGTCAGACATCAACTATATTAAAGAGGAGCACGGCATAGAAAACCCCAGCCTACTAGGAGTATTCATTACACAAGCAGAACCAAACACCAGAATTTATAAAAAAAGCAATGAAAAATACATAGATGAACTGGAAGATAAGTTCTTCCGCACCTCCATAAGAAAAGACATAAATATAGCAAATATGGAAGAAGAACTACAACCGATCCTATCCCTGACCCCTAACTGCAATGCAGTATTTGACTATGCTGAACTATTACTGGAAACAGGAATCCTGGACGAAAAAAGCAGGGAAATACTAAAAAACACAATCAGCTAAAACCCTAAGAGGGGAACTGAGTTCCCCTAAAGCCTAAAACCAACAGGAGGACAAAAAATGGCCGGAAGAAAATTTAACTTTGCCGCTGCCGAACCCCAAGCCGATACCGGGCAGGAAATAAGGAAAACAGCCCCAAAAAAAGAAAAGCACAAAGACACGCCTGAGAAACCACAAACACAGGCCCCTCTAAGTACCACCCCCGGCAAGAGCATTGCCGGAAAAGCAGGAAAACTCACAAGAAAGCTGAACTCCCCAATCGAAGCAAAAGCATTCGACTTCCGTTTCGTTCCCAGAAACAAGCTGCGCTTTTATGAAAACAATGAATATGCCCAGGAAAATATAGAAAGCCTGGCTGAAAAAATCCTGGACATCGGGCTTATCCATAACCTTGAAGTCTTTTACGTGCTTGAAACTGACACTTATATCATTGATTCCGGTGAACGCAGATGCCGCGCACTGGACATGCTCATAGAAAAATACAAAGGGCAGGAAGACACGGAAGACCCAAGATATAAAAAATACCTGCGACATGTAAAGCAATTCGAGAACGGCTATCCGTGTAATGTAAGACTAAGCATCGGCAGTGAGGATATGGATATGCTGGAACTTAGAATCCGCCATTACATTGCAAACGAAGAAATCCGTGACCGGGACCCGGCAAAAACCGCAAAACGAATCGCGGAATTGAACACCCTGTATTCGCTGCTCAACAGCAGCAATGCAGAAAAAATAAACATAAATAAAAAGATAGGTGAAGACCTTGGACTCTCAGACAGGCAGGTAAAAAAATACAAGTCTGTGCAACGGCTGATACCAGAACTGCGAAAAAAATTTCAAGAAAACGAGATAACACTGTCAGACGGGAGCAACTACGCCTCCCTGAGCACAGAGGAACAGGAGGAACTACTCAGGCTCATCAATACCGGCGCAGCCAAAAAAGAGGTAGAAGAACTGTATAGAAACATATCTGCCATGAAAAAAGACATTGCCGCTAAAGAGAGTGCGATCAAAACCCTTGAAAATGAAAGACAGGAAGCCGCAGATGAAACAAGGCGAGCACAAGAGGAAAGCGCCATGCTCCGTGAAAAGCTCTACCAAGAATCAACCAGAGCAAACCAGGAACCTGAAAAAATATCAGTCCTTGAAAAAGAAGCCAAAGAAGCGGCAGATAAACTGGCAGACCTTGAAAAAAAACATGGTGACACCATGAAAGCCAAAGACCGACAAATAGAAATGCTGAAAAACCAGATTAAAAACCAGAAAGCCAAAGGTGCAACATTAAGCGGATTCCGTGAAGCCACAAAACTCAGCATACATATCCAACAACTGCGTGAAGTGTCTGACCTACTCATGGAATGCTATGACAGTTACCAAAACGCATACCATGAGGGATTGCAGTCACCACCGCCGCCCTCAGAATACAGAGAGGAAATACTAGAAATCTTAGAGAAAACCTCTAAAATGATAGAATAAACAGTTGCATAAATGTAAAAAGAATGGTAGGATAGAAAAAGAAATTGAACAAAATAGTTATTTTGTCAAATTTTGTCGATTTACAGGGCTTTTTTAGCCCTTTTTTATTGTAATTTTTTTAAATCATCCTCTGTAGGTATCACCTGCCAATCTTTGTAAGTGCAGCATGGACGTTGCGATGGACTTACCTTTCCAAGCACAGCCCTTTTTGCTCCTCTTAATCCAGAAGCTACATTTCTGAATTCCTTGCTGTCTGGCTCACAATCAAAAAATTCCTTACAATGATCGCGAAGCCAACAGTTAAGTGAATGAAATCTATAATGTTTTCCTCCGGGGCTTACCAGATGCCAGTCTATCGCACTTTTGTTCGTCTCAAACCTTCCTGATTTCGGACTTTTTAAGGCAGCCTCAGTTCCAATTGCCGGCAAAAATGAATACTTACCCTTTTGTGCGGCAGACATCTTAGCCTTTGTCTCATCCGTCAATTTTCGGCCTTTACTCGCTCTTGAAGCCCTAATCCTTCGGCACTCTATGGAGCATGTAACAGTTTTATCTGATGGTGGGCACTCGAACTCATTTCCACAAATCACACATTTTTTCTTATTTCTTGCCGCTTTCCCTTTTATAGCCCGCAAGCAGCCGCAACTTTTTAACCTTTTATCTTTTATAGCGGCTGTAGTAAATTCTTTCTGCGATCCGCATAACAAGCATTTACAATTCCAACATCTCTGTTTTTTTCCGTTTGCGAAGACTCTGCTTGGAGCCAGGCTTAAAACTTTCAATACTACAAACTGGCGCCCCACTAAATCCTCTAATTCTTTCATCTAAAACTCCCCTTTCATTCGCATTTACCCCAGTCCTGTCAAGCAAAAACATTGTTAATGATTTTATACCTTAAAAGGTTTCTCTCTGCATTTGGATTGAGAAAGAAACCTTTAACATAAAGAGACATTTATTTAACTGAATGCATTCCTTTAAAGAAATATATTCTTTTTTCCATAGGCAAAATTTTCTTTTCTGAGTCAACCCATTCATCTGGGTCTACTGAACTTAGCAGATTTTCTATTTCTTTCCGTAAATCTTCAGGGAATTCCTTTTTCCCTATAACGCTATTATGCAGCATCATAAAATATTTAGTTGGGCAAGAATCTGAGCATGGATAAGGATCTTTCCCATTCTTATTTGCTAAAAGCAATAATTTTTTGTAGCATCTTCCAATTTTTTCTAACACCTTTGGATCGTCACATTTTAGTATTTCATTATCCACATTCTTCCTCCCTCTTTTGCATTTTGATAGTATGTGTTGTTAGTTATACGTTAATGGCACGTTTATTACAATTATTAGATTATCACAATTTTTAGTGAACGTCAATAAAAAGATACTTTTCTTTTTGGTAGCCAAGGAAACATATCTATTCTAAAATATTTTATCATAAATTCTTCAGGACACACATAGTATTAAATACACAAATGAAACTTTAGGGATTTCTCTTTTCATATGAAAAAGCCTCCTTTTTATTTGTTTGAATGAAAAAACAATTAAGCCCATGACTTAAAGTCATGGGTAACTTGAATTTGTCTTATTCCTATATTATTAGACAAGCCTAGGAAATATGACTTAATTCAAAAAAAATTTTTATTTATATGAAAATTGCAGTTGAGGAACAGATCGATGTGTCAATGATAAATCGGACTGAACGTTAGTGAAGGAGAATTTAAGGAATTGACACATTTACACAGTTTGACACTGCAAGGGTGGGAACAGCCTGTGGCTGTTTCCCTTGCCTAACGGCGAGTGTAATCGGTTTAGGGGGAAGCTGTCGGCTGCCCCCTTTTTCTAAAGGGGGCATTGAGACATTTTTTCGGTTGCCGGTAAATTTGATGTTTGTCATTAAAGTAGAAAGTAGCAGTAAGAATTGTTTTCTTGAGGTAACTGTGGTTGGTGAAATTTTAGGTGGATGTTTCCGGGGAAGATTGGATATATATTAAGAAAGAATATATAAAAAAAGAATTAATATGTTTGCTGTTGTTTTCCCTCTGGAATCCCTGATTTTCCGTGCTTTGTGGATTTATCAACAAGTACAAAACTTGAATAGGAAAAGACTTCTTTTTACATATAACTTGAATAGATTTTTTCTAGTAGTGCATAAAATTTGAATGAATTTAAAAAAAATACATTAAAACTTGAATAAAAAAATGACCAAAAAAAATAGCCTGGCACATTCAGGCCGGATTTTCAAGTACTCCGGTTGTGCTGGCTGGTTCTTCGGTTAGTGCTTTGCCCAGTGAAAGGCATATTTCTTTTATTTTCCGTACCAAAAACAAGCTGTCAGCGGCAGCCTGTCCTAAGCTAATGCCTCTTTGAGGATTTTGTGTATGAGCTTAGGTTTTATAGTTCTTATCTTATATGTACGGTACGCTTCATTTAACATTTCGAGGCTTTTCTCTATGGCCTCGCAGAGCGCATCCCAGATGTCCTTTCCTACACGGTATGCATCCCCTTTGTATTGGGCTGCAAGCGTCGCTGTGTCGGACACAGCTTCTTGGTCTGTGATGTCCATCCGGTGGCGCCGGCAGATAGATTTTATCCGGTGCTCCGCATACCTCTCATTTTCCGTCTTCGTCCCTGATTGTCTATAAACCTTTTCTAGTGGGGTTATATAATACTTATCCTCTTTAAGGCCAACACTGAAAAACTCTTTGAGCTGCATTAGGTAGCCGCGCATCACACGCCTGCTCACATGGAACATACTGCAATATTTCTCATAAAACTTGTCCTTTCCTATGACAGCCTTCCCCTGGCCTGCAAAGGATATTTTCATCATTTCCATTGCCAGCATCTTTGTCCCGGCTTTCAGGGCAAAGAACTCCCGGCACTGGAAAATGTTGTGGTTCGTGTTTATGTAACTTTCCCAGAATCCATCCGTGTCCTCGAAACTATTTCCTATGATAGTAATATCATGGTCGATGCGGCTGCTCTTCCCGGAAAAGATAAGTTTCTTATCCTCCAGGGAACGCTTAATGTCATAGAATCCCTGGTGGCTGATGCCCATTTCCGTGCACACGTCCCGGTAATGCACGCCTTCCACCTTTCCACTTTCGTCCTGGAAGCGGGATATGTAAATCAGGAAATCAAATTCCCGGCTGGTGACGCCGGCTTCTATCATCCGTGCAAGCACACTGCTTTTTATTTTCTGCATTTTCACTCCCCCTTCCTTTCTTTTCTCAGGGGAACTCAGTTCCCCTCTCTTTTCTAAAAAACAAAAAACTGTATGGGATGCACCCACACAGTCTCTGCAAAACAATCGGTCTTGTCTTGACAATTCTGGCAATCTGCTTTATAATTAGCCCTAAATAAAGGCGTTTTCAGTTTGACTGGTGGGATGAAAAGTCATTCTGAATGTTGGGTTGGTTGTATGGGCTTTCATACAATGTGCCATCCTGAACAATTGGCAGTTGCCTTGCTGATCGGTGGTGCTTTCACCTGTTAGTTGCTTACCGGTTTTGGTAGAACCTGTAAGAACTGTCAAAGATGATTTTTCAAAAGTTGGGAGTTGGTAGCTTCCAACTTTTTTCATCTCCTTAATTTTCCGTCCTTAATGGGTTCATTCTACCACATGTGGTAAATAAAGTCAATTTTTTTGCCTATATGTGGATCTTCCCCGGTATGCATACAATATTTAATTTTTCTAACGGCTTAAAGCCCTAATTGCGGCGGCTGTATGTGGCGCGCCTGGATTTTTGCAATGCTTTTTTTGATGCTGCGCACTTGCCTGATATCCTCCGGCGTCTTGCCATACATCCTGTCCTGGACAATGTACCCTGGGTCTATTTCTGGCGTCTCTTTCTGCGAATAGAGGCAGTCCCCTTGCCTGCTAAATACCCGGATATTATCAAATTCCCTGACCCGGTAAATCTCACTCACGTTCCGCGGCAGCTTCTTCACAACCTCATTATGGTTGTCTGTTGCCGTCTGCCTTGATACCCCGCCAAACTTTCGCAAGTTCTCTGCCCGCAGCTTTGTACTGTAGTATGACACTTCCCGGTTGACCGCCATGACGCACAATTCCGCCTTATAGCCTTTTTCCTGGAGCAACCGGCATGTGTTTAACGCTGGCTCTTTGCGGCGCAGCGTTCCCTCAATGATAAGGTTGTAGGACATACTGCTGGCTCTCTCTATCAAGCCCTCTGTCACCTGGTTTGCAAATTCCTGGGTGGCAGAAGCATACTTTACCCCCGGGAGCCTCCGGAGCTGTTCATGCCCCGGAATGAGTTTTCGGTATTCGTCACCATTTACCACAATTGCATTGTGTCCACATTCTTTGAGAAGCTCTTTCTGCAAAACAGTTTTTCCGGCTCCTGGCTGCCCGCCAAGTATATATGCCTTCGGATGCTCCGCCGGCACTTTTCCCTGGGAAGCCTTCCAGAAGACTCTTTCTACAGCCTTGCTAATATCTGTTTTTGAAAATTCCCCTGCCATTCCTACCTATGCCTGTTCCTTTTCTTTCAGTTTAACCAGTTCATCACGCATCTCTTGCAGCTTGTTTTTAATTGGCTCCAAATCTTCTATGGTCTCACATTCCCCTGTCTCAATGATTTTTCTTTTATAATCATAGACGAGCTGGGTCTTTACCGCCATAGGCTGTTTCATGTCCATTATATCTATGTTATGTGCATCGCAATACGCCACATATTCCGCCCATACTTCTGCGGCAAACTCATTTAATACTTCTTGCCCTATAGTGAAATCATAACTATACATTGTGTCTTGTCCTGATAGTCCCATAATATTTCACCTTCCTTTTTAAAGTTTTGCATTGAAAAACAGAAGTTCAGAATTGAACAGACAGGCAGGGGATTCCCTGTTTCCATTATACCATATTTCCCTTGTCACGCCTATCTTTTTAATTAAACGGAAGATCTTCTGTGTCTTCCGGTATTTCCATGAATCCGTCACCAGTTCCCTGGGGTTCCGCGCTCTGCGTATTCCTACTGTTTCCTGATGCATATTTGTCATTCAAAGATTTGCTCTCGGCAAATTCCTGCTCTTCTACGACAACATCAGCTGTATATACTTTCTGCCCTTCTTCGTTGGTGTAGCTTCCTGTTTGGAGCCTGCCGGTAATTACTATTTTTATTCCTTTTCGCAGATACTTTTCCGTAAATTCCGCTCTCTTTCCAAATGCCACGCAGCGGATGAAGTCTGCATTTGCCTGCCCTTCCTTGGCAAATTTCCTTTTCACCGCCAGCTGGTACCTGGCAACTGTTGTCGAGTCATTTCCGGCTGTGTATTTTATTTCCGGGTCAGCGGTGAGCCTGCCTAACAATATGATTTTATTCATTTTAATTTCCTTTCTCATTTTGAGTTTATGGGCAGAAAAAAACTGCCCCCTGAATATTAGGAGACAGTGCTATCACCTTGCATCTTTTTGCCAGGTATGCTATATTAGAGATACTAAAGGGAAAGCCATAGAAACGGCTACCCTCGAACAATTCAAACTAACACATGGTGTCAGCCGTCACTATTCGCAGTAGTGGCGGCTATTTTCGTTTCCCTTTGGACATCAGGTGTGGAATCTTCATTGTTTTAATCTTTGTTTTATGATAGAATATTCCACATGGACAGCCGTGTTGCAGGGTGGGCTGGCCTCATTCCATCAGGAATGGAGGTGATGCCTATGAAAAATCATTTTGATTTTAAGGATTTAATGACCTTTGGTCTTTTCCTTTTGGCGTTGCTTACATTTGTTTTTTCATTTTGTAAGTAAGGCTACATAGAAAACCCACCCCTAAACTTTGACCGGTAGCAGGGTGGATTTTCTATCCTAATATCAGGCCAACCCACCTTGTGGGCGGTTGTTCCTTTTATGTGCTTAATATAGCACACCCCTTCTGGTTTTTCAAGAAATTTGTTACTTTATTTTCTTGCTTTTTACGGCCCTGCTCCATGCTCCGTACAGCAGTTTTGTCTTTCCGCTGGCCTTTATGGATTTATAGGAACGGACCCGCACATAGTATGCTTTCCCTTTTTTCAGCTTGGAAATAGTCTTTGACGCCGTGCCTTTCTTCTTAATGGCAGCCTTCTCCACGCCTCTCTTGAACTTCCGGTCTGTGGAATACTGTATTTGGTAGCCGGTTGCCCTGGCGTCCTTTTTCCACTTCACAGACAGCTTCTTACCCTTTACGGATTTTACGCCTGCTTTCTGCTTCTTTGGCGTGACGTCCACGGTTATTTTCACCGTTTTTTTACGGTACTTTGCCGTTTCCTTGGCAGACACGGTTATGGTTGCCCTCCCGGTACCCTTTATTGTCACTACGCCTTTTTTGCTGACGGTGGCGACGCTCTTATTGGAACTGCTATAGCTGAGCACCCCGTTGCCTTTCCTGCGCTTCACGCCCAGGCTGAACGGTTTGCTTCCATAGGCTTTCTGGATGGATTTCTTATATTGCAGCTGTTGTTCCTGTTTCTTTATCTCCTGGTTCCCTGGCCCTTCTGGGTTCCCAGGGTTCTCCGGTCCTGTAGGCTCTCCAGGCTTTTCCGGTAATTCAGATACGTCCCTTACTACATGGACAACTATTTTATCCGTGATGGTGTCATTATGCGTATCAAAGGTTGCCGTGATTACGGCTGTACCGGCTTTTTTCAGGTCCAGGAACGCTTCTTTCGGGTTGATTCCAGATACGCTTACCGTTGCGACGTCTTCATTTTCACTTCCGAACTTTACTTCCTGCTCGCCTGCATACCCATTTGCCTGTGCCCGAAGCGTCAGGTTGTCTTCCTGCCCCATCCCCATTACAAGGGTGACTTCCGTTGCGCCCTCTACCCAGCCATATGCAGTTTCCCCATTAGCTGTGAAAGAATGTTCGCTGCAAAAGTCATAGACGAATATGTCCACGTTCTGTTTATGCCCGCTTTCATCTGTGCCGGTGATGGTGCATTCCCCATACCCTTCTGCTGTCATTTTTCCAAGCGCCGGGTCTACTTTTACCACGGATTCGTCTGAGCTTGCCCAGGTGATGTTCTCCGTCGTGTCCGCCGGCATCTGGGTCCATCTGAGCTGGTCCTCTTCCCCTTTCGAGAGTGTGAACGCATTTTTCACAAGCTCAAATCCCTGGGATGCTTTGGGGGCAATCTGTACCGTGACGTCTCCCAGAAATTCTTCTGTTACGGATGCTTCTGCCGCTTCTTTCATGGCTTCATTTTTGACAGTGATTGTAGTGCCTGCCGGGAGTGTATAGGAAAATGGCAGCCTGTAGTCTAGGATGTTTGCGTTCGGGACGTCATGTTTGAAAATGATATTGATTGCATTTGTCGAGATTTCATTTTCACTTTCACCCACTATTTCAGCTTTGTTTCCGAAAGCACTGGCTGCCCCCTGTGCCACATATGATACAGACTGTGGTATGATGATATTTTTTACATGCTCTGCCTTGCGGAAGGAGCGGGAACCAATCCATTGGACTCCATCCGGGATGCGGTAGGTCTCAACTTTTTTTGCCGGCGGGAAAAAATATAATTCATTCGTGCGGCCATCAATCCCTCCGTTTCTGTCAAACAGCACGCCGTCCACGTCATAGATTGTCTCTGATTCCGAATGGACTGCCTCTAATGAAGTGCTGCCGCTAAACACTTGTAACCCCAATATTTCTAGGCTGGACGGCAGGGTGATTTCCTTTAGGGACATGCATCCTGCGAATGCGCTACTGTCGATTCCCCATAGCTGCCTGGACAGGTTCACTTCCTTTAGGTTCCTGCACCGGAAGAACGCGCCGCCCAGAATCCGGTATACATTATCTGAAACGTTCACCTTCTCCAATGTCGGGTTGTATGCGAATGCGTCTTCGTTGATTTCCTGCACTGGCTTACCATCCAGGTAAAGCGGGATTTCCACTTCTGTTTCTGCCCCCACATAGCCGTCAATCGTGACGCCGTCATACCCTGCCAGGACTTCCTTGTCACTGTATATTAAGTGGTCTTCTGTTTCCTTCTGGTTCTCGGACAGAATGGCAAAAATCATCTGTTCTAGTCCTTTATAGTTGCCTTTGCCGTATACGACAACTTGAGGGCAGCCTTCACCGTAATCATGCTCAAAACTATACCATGGAATTGCATTCGGGTTCACGTTATCCGAGTTAAAATAGGGCGAAACAGTATAATCTGTGTCCTCTACCAGTGTGTATTCCCCATCCTTAATGACAATGTCTGGTTTAATTTCACTTCCGGTATATCTTTGGGATGGCAATACCATTATGCCTTCACACGTTCCAACAACGTTCTCAAACATGCACTCCGATATGTCCTTTTTTTCTTCCTGTACTGTTGCTGCCTGTGCCTGGATGCTGCTAAATTGGATGCTGGAAAAAAACACTGCTGCTGCCAGGACTGCGCTTATCATTTTTTTCATGCCCCTTATTCCTCTCTTCCCTCGGAAAACAATGGTTTTTGTATGTTTCTACTTATTTATATTATACCACTGTTCCGACGGAATTGCAAGAACTTTTGTTCGGTTTTCTGTTTTTTCTGTCTCCTAATATTCAGTTGTCAAGGTGCCATACTACGCTGTTTTTTCTAGATATTTTCTTGTCAGAGGGGAACTGGGTTCCCCTCAAAAAAACTGCCCTCCGAATCACCGGAAGACAGTTTCTTTTTTCAGCGTTCCGCTTCTATGTCTGAGTTATGGTTTAACGTTCGGCTTCGCTGTTTTAATTTGTTGATTTGTTTTTGCTGGTTTTCTATTTGCTTCTGCTGTGTTTCCACAAGTTCTTTAAGCTGGCGGTTTTCATTCGCAAGCTGGCTGCTGTGGAGGTATGCGCCTTCTACCATTTTTAACAGCGCGCTTTCCTGTGGGAGCTGGCGTGCTGCATCTTCCCGCGCAGACTGTTGTTTCTGCTGTTCTAACATTATCTGTATGATGCGGTCCTCAATGCCCTTGTGTTCCACGGACAGTTTTTCTTTTAAGTCCTTGTGCTCACCAGATAGTTTTTCATGCTCCGCTCTCCTATTGTCTGCCTGCCCTTTGATTTCTGTTACGTCTGCCGCCATCTTTCTCATATTGAAATTCCAGGTTACTATGGACGAGATGATGACTGCTGCGGCAGAAATACAGGCTGTAATTATGGTGCTCATCCAAAATTCCTCCGTTAGTAAAAAATCGTACATATGTCCTCCTTCCATACTAACACAGAATAGTTTCCTCAACAATATTTTTCTGTCTTCCGGTATTCGCTTTTCAAGGTTCCATGTTGCTTTTTTTGTTTAACATTTTCTTGTCAGAGGGGAACTCAGTTCCCCTCCGGGGCTGTGTGCGGGTTTTTTACTGCCTGCACCTGGCAAACTTGGTTAAAAACTCCCGGTTGGCTTCCCGCCCGGTTTTCCAGTTGCCATCTCCGCCCTCGGTGATCCAGCCCTGGACGTCCAGCACGTCTTCGTGCGTGAACTCCCACGTCTCCATGGGTGTTTCATTCCCCAGGATTCCTTTGAGGTAAGCCATGTTCTCCGGCTCCCGCCAGGTGGAGTTCTCTTCCAGGGTGTCAAGGTATTTCTCAGAAATATAGCGGACATAGTATTTCGGCGCTTCTGCTGCCGCCGCGTCGCCATCCCAGACCATGAGCTTCACAGTCTTATAGGACGTCTTTTGGAAGGCGTCTGTCACCTGGTAGGTGACGTCAAACTCTGCCTTTGCCTGCGTCTGCATCTTGATTTCCTGCGCATCGAAATCCTTGAGCATCAGCTTCACGGTGATGTCCCCGTCTTCTTTATCCTCTGCGGATGCACGCCCTAAAAGCGCGCTTTCCGTGATTTCACCACGGTTTGCCTCTTCTTTCAGGTAATAGAAGGCGTCTTCACTGCTGATTTCCGGGTAGTGGTTATACTTTACCTTCACCGGGATTTCCTCTTCTGTCGTGTTGCCTGCGCTGTCCGTAACGGCGAATGTGACAAGCACGTCCACCGTTTCGTCCTCTTCCAGTTTCAGGTAATAGGTGTCAAGCAGGAACCCTTCCGGCACGTCCTTTTCATACGTCTTCTCATAGGCTGCCTGGCTGCGGTTTTCCGGCTCCGGGTAAACAACCTTCACAATGCGGAGTTTTTCATTCAGGTTCGGGTTTATTTTCATATTTTTGTTGTCCTCATTGTCATGTGCCGTCAGGCAGTTGATGAGGTCTTCTTTGGTAACTTCCTCGCCCTCATAAAATTCCAGCTTCTTCCCGGGCGTTACGGTTATCGTCGGGTAAGAGTCCCATTTTGGCGTAAAGTTAATGTATTCCTTTGCATGGGTCTTCTCTGGGGCTGCCGCCCGCATGTTTCCTTCCAAGCTTCCCTGCATGGACCTGCCATTCCCTGGAAGCCCCGGTAAGGCACGGATGGGTTCTGCCGTCTGGTAAGTGCTGATGTCCTCCGTGGTGCGGTCTGAAATGGCGCCCACTTTTTCCGCTGCCTTATAAATTTCGATTGCCGGGTACTGGTCTTTTTCTGCAAAAGAATTCAATTTCATCTGCCAGCCTTTGAAGCTGTACCGCACTTTACACTCATAAGGCTCCTTGTCTTCCGTATACTTGGTCTCTGTCTTTTCCTTTGTGAACCCATTGTCACGGAACTGGTACATATCCTCGAGGGAGACGCCATATTCCAGGGTATTCTTGCCCGCCGTCGCGCCGTCACCGCTGTACGCCATATTGACGTCCTTATAGTGGAAGTAGCGGCACACGGTCCCCGGCTCCCCTACATCCGTAAGCTCCGAGCAGCCCTGGTAATTGTAAAACTCATAATCCTCAGTACCATTATTCCATGCGCTTCCGGCAATGCTGCCCCCGGGTGTTACGGTTTTCCCTTCCTGCTCTCCGAGCTTTGCAAGGGTACGGAAACGCCCGTCTTTGTAATATGCCTGAAATCCGCAGAGTACCTTGTCGTCTTTCACTGCTTCTACCCTGTATGCCGCGCCATCCGGGACAATCATGCGGATTTCCACGCTTGTGCTGCTGCTGATTGCTGATGCGGAGCCGGCAGCCAGCGTTGAAGTGTGCTCCCCGATCTTTGTGCCAGGGGATTCTGCAATTAAATGGACGGAACATCCCGGCTGTCTGGTTTTGGCAGTCACCGTCCGCGTTGTTTCGTTATATGTAAGTTTTATTCCCGGGTCTTTCCGGTTGTCCCCTGACGTCTTTTCCAGGTCGCAGGGGATGTCTGCATAATCCTCACACGTTACCATGTAATCATACCGTGCATGCCAGGTTTCATTCCCGGTTTTTTTTCTTTTATAGGATGCTTCATCCGTCGGGTTTCCTTTGCTGTCAATCATCAGCTCCCCTGCACTGTCGTAGTACCCGGTAAATTGGTACCCTTCTTTCTGTGGCTTGGTGATGGGGTCTTTGCTGGAAAACTTTTGGCTGCATGTGCTGTCAAGGAACAGCCCGGTTTCAAATTTCTTATAGATTTTTCCTGTGCCGGCCTTTTCCGGCTCTTTGAGCCGGTTGTCCAGCGTGACCGTATATACATTTGGCACCCACTGTGCAAACAGCACGGTTTCCCGGCTGCCATTCACAATGTCCGGCTCATAGTCCGCCAGCTCATACTTTATGTCCTGGTCGAAGCTCCTTCCGGTGCCGTTTGCCTTGGTATTCCATTCCGCGCCGTCTTTCCGGGTATATCCTGTCCGGGACAGCCCGAAGGAGGACATGTTTGCCGGGTCTTTTTTCCCTGTCCCGAATGTCCATTGGTTTGCAAAGAAAACGATGCTATTGGGGGTATTCTCCGCATCCCCGCCGTTTGCGTCATATTTCACAGTCAGCGTATTAGGCGTCCATTTTGCAAACAGTTTGACGGTCCCGTCATTCGTTGCAGTCAGGTTTGAGACATTCTGCCCTAAGTTATAATTCCTCCCTGTGCCGTCTGCCTTTGTATTCCACCCGGCCAGCACATATCCCGCGCGCTTTATGGTTCCTCCGGCGCTCAGGGAAAAGCCTGTATCATACTTTTTTTTCTGGCTGGCAGCTGTCCCGGTTCCTCCATTTGCATTGTAGGTCACCGTATATTGGTTCGGGATGTATTTATATACCGTAAACTGGTGTTTGTATTTTTCAGGCTTAAATTCCCGCGTGCCGGCATCCCCCCTTGTGCATCCAAGCCAGACATGGGATTCCCCTGTGCTGTAAAACTTATTTGTATTGGGGCAGTATGCATAATGTTTTTCAAAATATGCATACGCGGCATATCCGTCACCGCATAGGTAAGGCCCTGCCAGCAGCAGGTTTCCTACCCCGGGCGCGTCCACGTCTGCTTCCAGGTGCAGGTGTGTCACCGTGTTATCCTGTCCTCCCTTGTCGTCTGCCACGAGTTTTGTTTGGTAACTTTTCCCTCTGAGTTTCCCTGTCAGGACAACTCCGTTTTTAAGTTCATTCCGGGTTGGCTTCAAGGGGTTTGCAGCCTTTTTGCATTTTACGCTTGCTTCAATTCCAGCCGCTGTGTGCATGCAGTTGACCTTGCGGCTTGCCGCCGTATGGTAGCCGGTTCTTTTTTCCCTGTCAATGGTTTCATTGTCGCCAAGGATCAGGCATCCGGTTTCTTTAAACTGGTCTAAGTTTATCTCAATGAGGTCTGCTGCCTGCTCCTCTTTCACTGCTTCTAAAGGTTCTCCGCTTCCTTCCTGCGCAGGCTCCTTATCCTGTGTTTCCTCTGGCTCTGTTTTTTCCGGTTTCCTGGTTTTCGTTTTGTTCTCTTCTTTGGTTCCCTGATTTACCTGTTTTTTATCCTCTTTAGGTTGTTCTTTTTTCTCTTCGGAAACAGATGCCTGTTCCTTCCGCTTTTCGTCTTTCTGCTCTGGCGTTTCTGTTTCAGGGGCTTTTTCTTCCTGTTCGCCCGTTTCCTTTGTGTCTGCATTATCGCTTTCTGGAACGTCATTCTCTGTTTCCTGTTCCTTGGACGCTTCTTTTTCCTGCGCATCTGCTTCTTCCTGAACTGCCGCAGGTTCCGTCCCGGCATTCTCTTCCATGCCTGGCATGGGGAGCCCCGTTATTAGGAGCACGGCGGACAGCCAGATGCTTAATAATATCTTCATCCTATTTCCTCCTCTCTGCTGTGTTATGGGCCTTTGGCCCCTGCCGCGGCTCACATGTGCGCTTACGCTCACCCACTGCGTGTGCGCATGTTTGCCTTTGGCGTGAAATGTCCTTTAATCAAATACTGCCACAAACTCCATGTCCTGGTCTGCCTTCATTTCCGGGGTCAGGTTTTCCCCGCTCCCGCTTTTTTCCCAATGGCTGAATGCATGTCCTGCCGCTTCGGGTTCCTGCGGCGGCATGATGATACTGCCCTCATAGAGTGAATACCTTGCATGCACTTTCCCGTTGGCATTGAAGGTGACCGTATGGTATGGCCTCTTATCGGCATATTCTTCCAGTATGACGGTCTTCCTGCAGGAAGACTGCTTTTTCTTTCCGCCCGTGGTTTTGTAAGTCTCCGTTATCTTTACGTCCAGCGCGCCGCGGTCAAGGTCAGCCGTCAGGATTTCCACTTTCACATCTGAATCGGATGATATATGCAGGAGCAGTGCCTGGTTGAAGTCTGCGGCCAGCTCACGCCAGTCCGCTGCGTCATACCCTCCTTCCTCTTTCAGCTTCCGTAAGGATTGCTCTACTGCCACATTGAGCGCCTTGTCCATTTCATTTTCCCGGATGTCCTTTCCGCTCACGGCCATGACTGCCGCTATGATGAGGATCGCCACAAAGGCAAGGGCAATTCCATAAACTGTATGCTTCAAACTTCCCTCCTATCTGCTGTCGACTGCTATGGGGAACGCTGCTTCTGCTGTTTTCCGCTCGCTGTCTATGGCCTTTATGTGGAACGTATAAATTCCACTGCGTGAAAACCTTGCAGTATTGCCTTCCTTCTGGTAGCAGTCCATTGCGCTGTTTCCTTCTGCATCTGTGATGTCACAAACTTTGGCAGCAAGCGTATTTCCATCCGCGTCTGTTGCCAAAAAGGAGTTGCCGACAGATATGGTTTCCCCTGTCTTCCAGTTTCTTTTCCCGGCACATGAGATGGTCGGCCCCTCCCTTACAAAGGCTGCCTCCGTGGCCGCCGTGTCTGCGCTTCCTGAAAAACTCTGCTTTGGGGCTTGCATCCTCTGCCCTGCCTTTGTAAGTAAGGCTCCGGCCGTGATCGAGGCTACGAGGGCGGCAAAGATGATTCCCGGTACAACCATGTCTGATACCATGTCAAATATTTTTTTCATCTTTCTTCTCCTTTAACAGACGCTCTTTGAAAAGGCTAGGATTGCCTGGTAAATATCGCCTCCAAATGCAAGCCCTATAGCTAAAAGCAGTATCAAAGCCCCTGCCGCCGTCCCTATGATTGCGCTTCCGTATTCGTCAAATATCTCTTTCATTTCACTTTCACACCAGCCTTTCCAGGAGCATCCAAAAAATCCCTATGATGCCTCCGCCGGCGATGGCATATACTACGGTTCCTCCGATTTCTTCAAATATTTGCTTCAAATATGCCTCCTATCTTGCGAACCCCCTTACCTCATGCTCTGTTGCTAGGTTCAGTATGGGTATTGCATAATTGTATTCCAGTATTACTTCCGCAGTCATTGTGTGCCCGTCCGCATCCTGCCCCATGGCTTTCACTTCAAGGCTGTACCCTGCGTCCTGCGCCTGCTGCTTGCACGCGCTGATTACCCCGGCGTTAAAATTGCTGCATTCTATCTCGCTGATTACATCTGCATGGTAATTCCTTGCCGCCGCCGACTGCACGCCTGCTGTGACTACGCCGATTCCAACAAGGCCCATAAGGAGCAAAAAGAACAGCCCGAGGTAAGTCTTTATGACTTGTCCCATGTCTTCCCTCCTTTCTTAAATCTGCATCTGCCCAAGGAACACCAGCATGAACACGACCATATTTACAATCGTCTGTAAAGATACTGTGACCTGCGGGAGATAGAAGATGCCGTTCATCCCGGTAAGGCTTTTTTCATTCAGCAGTTTTTCCGCCTTGTCCATGAGCTTGCTGTTCCTCTGCACCAGCACGGTTATCTGTGACTGCGCGTCCCCCGTCCCGGATTCTGAAATCGCATAAAGCATCTTCATCGCTGACTGGATGGAGGAAAGCTTAAATATGCTCAAAAATTCCATGTATGGTTCTATGGAATCCGGCTCCTTTTTCAGCCCTTCCACCATCTTCTGTAAGTCTGGCCGGAGGACTGCCGGGGCATAGGGTATCGTTTTGGAAATGGACACCTGTACATTGTTTGCTTGCAGGAGAAGCGCCATATTCATAAGCCATCCCGGGAATTCCTGGTTGATTTCCCGGACAATGACGTCATACGCTGTACGGTAGCCGAGCTTATGCTGGTTTAGCATGAAGATGCCTGCTGCGGCTGCCGCAAGTGCAAAATATACCTTCCCAAAAATAAGTATAGGTATGGCTGCAATGAAAAATGGGGCTGCTATGCGCATGCTTTTTTTCCGCTCTTTTTTTTCATCATATTCTGTCACGGATTTGTAATAGCGCAGGATTTTTTTCTCATCCATTTCTTCGCGCTCAATCCAGCTCTTAGAAAGTTCCTTATTTGCTTTCCTGAAAATCAGTATGTTAAGCGCAAGGTATATGGACGTCACAGCCTGTGTTGCCATGTTCTCTATAATGCTGTACTGCGGCGGCATGGACCGGTAAACGGCATGGAATATCAGGGCAAGGATGATTGTCACTGCAATGGACATCGTTATCTTTGTCCTTGCTGCTTTTTTGTCTTCCTGGAGCAGGACAATGTTGTCTGCCCAGATTGCTTTGTCCTGTAATAGCAGGTCTATGGTTGTGTCATTGTCCCCGCCGTTTTCCTCCACGCTTTTTAAGTATTCATGGATGGAACGCAGGCGCTTGCATGGGTATTCTTCTTCAATAATGGAAAATGCTTCCCGGTAAAGGTCCTCTTCTTCCGTCCCTCTCTCTATGTACTCTACGGCGCGTTGGATTGTGCTGTGCATCTTCCCACCGGCTTCGTACAGGGTCTGAGTATCTCTCAGCGCATGCAGGATTTTATTCGTGTTCTTAAAGGAGTACAATATCTGCTCCATATAATCTGACACATCCAGGAAACGTTTATGTTCGTACATATTTTTGTACCCGCTCAAGATAAGGGATGGCAGGCTGAGTATTCCTACTATGGCCGGCAGCAGCACAAAATACCATTTCAGGGAAAATATCAGGCCGCAGATTATGGCTGAGGAAATGGCCGCTGCAATAAACACCATGTATTTTCCAATGGAAAAGCTGTAACCGTATTCATCAATTTCTCTCTGTAGGTTCTTTGGGTTCAGCTGCGTAAAAATTCCCTCTTTTTCCTTTTTTTTCTCCATGTCTCTTCCTCCTCCCTTTCCCTTTTTTCTTTTTCCCTTATGATATCCATGTCTAATTCTACCGGGAAGTTTGACGCCGTTTCTGGGCACCAGAATGGATATTCTATGCCGGCCCTGTTTAGGCGTGTCTGTATATTGCGCGGCAGCTCTTGGGATAACATCTTTGCTTCATTTAAGACCAGGTAGATGCTGTTCCCGTAATCATTCCGGTCATAAAAACATACCTGGTCCATATAACGTTCGATCCCTTTTTCCCCCTCCCTCTGACGGATCAGGACGCCTACATGGATAAATTCGTAGATGTTGTTTTCTAACCGCTCCGCGTCCTTTGACCGTTCTATCATGTTCATAATGCGGTCTGGGAGATTCCTGAGGTCATCAAGGTGTAGGGTCGTAAATCCGTTGATTCCGGTGCTCCATTGCTCAAGCAGGTATTTTACCTCCGTGCTCCGCGCCTCTGACAGCATAATCCACTTCGGGTTCTGCCTCAGGCATAACTTAATGGCGTCCGTATAGCTTAATTCATCCCCTATCTGTAATTCCACGCAGTCGTTTTCCGGGTTTATCTCATGGAAATGCATTTCCAGGTTGTCTTCAATCGTTATAACCCTTTGGTTTGCCGGGATAAACTGTGTGAAAAACTTAGAACATTCTGTTTTCCCTACGCCCGGTTCGCCGCAGAATGCTATGTTCATCCTTGCGTGTACGCAGTTTATTAAAAGGCTTAATATCTCTGGCTGGCAGAAATTGCTGTCTATCATGCTGTCTATGGTATTGCGTACGACCGGCATGGATTTTCGTATGCAGATGCTGCGGCCTGTGACCGCCACGGATTCATGTACAATGCTTATGCGCAGGTTCTCCGTCTGTGCCTCTAACACGCTGTTCACACGGTTAAATGGCTTGTTTACCAGGTTTGCAATACGGTGTGTGAATTTGTCAATGAATTCCTTTGTGACTTCAATGTCTGTCTTAATCCTCCCTTTTTTCAAATCTGTTACCCATAGGCATCTGCCGTTGTAGTCAATGTCTGTGACATTCGTATCACTTATGAATGGGAGCAGGACCCCGAAGTCTTCTCCTTCTAACTTTTTATTCATAAAATTCCTTTCATTTCTGAGGGGAACTCAGTTCCCCTCATCTAGTTTCCCATCCTGCTTTCCCAGGCTATGGTCCCGGTACTACTACATTGGTTTTGCTGAACAATCCATTGATTAAGTTAATGAATGCATTATGTATCGGCCCGTTTGTTGCCAAAAGCACTCCTACGATAACCACTAACGCAAGGATTGCAACGACAGTGATGATGATGCCGCTGTATTCTTCAAAGATTACTTTCATTCCCTTTCCCTCCTTTCTTAATTTTTTATTTATGTAAAAGCAGCTCGTAAATGACACTGCGAGTGCTGTCATTTAACAGCATGAATATTGCAAATCCTGTCATGATGTATAGGAACAGGTTCCAGGAAATCCACAGGAAATGCTTTATGGATCGGGCTATCATGTTTCCCGTTGGCTCTTTTTTTTCCTGGTTGCAGTTGCGGTATTTGTTATGCAAAAATGCCTCATACAATATCAATTTTTCTTTTTTGTTCTGTTTCTTCTTCAATTTTCTTCCCCTTTCCATACGCTACGCCACAGGCGAACATGCGCACACGCAGTGGGTGAGCGCAAGCGTACATGTGAGCCACGGCAGCAGCCCGTGTAACGGGCTCTCTATGACCGTTTTTTCTTCTTCCCAAATTTTAAAAATGATGTCTTCTTTTCTTCCTCTGTCCTTTCTGGAAGATACTTCTGGAATACCTTTTCTGCATCTGGCAGCACGGATTCTGGGGAAAACAAATCATTGTTGATATCTAAAAAATGCACGTTTTTTATGACGGACATTCCTTTCCTTATATCTTCCTGCTCTCTTTCCGGGGAAAAATTGAAGTAAAATATGTAATTCTTAATGGTCTCCTGTTCCTCCGCTTCAAAAATTCGGTTGACGCTTTCGATTTCCCAGGGTTTTGACCCTGATACAATAATTTTTTCAGCGCACTTGTGGAGCGTTACCAGATCGCATCTGCCATATTCCCCAAAGTCCAGGAGGATAAAGTTGTAGGATTTTTCTAAAACCTGCCCAAGTTTTTTTATATCTGCATTTTCATAGAAATCTATTCCATTTAATGTAAAATGCCCGTCTTCATGCCCCTTTTCCTCAAATCCCTCCCGGATGCACCCAAAAGCCCCTGAACCGTTCATTTCAAGGAGGGCCACCATGAATCCTCTTTTCCGGAAAAAACTTGCTAACAGCAAAGACGTATGTGTTGTCCCTATCCGGTGCTCGCTTCCTATTATTCCAATCAGATGGTTGTTTACCGTCTTTTTGATTTCATGCTTAATGTCTAATTTCTCTGCCTTAAGTTCCTTATATTTTACTGAATCCTTGAATTTCTTCCCAGTTGTCAGGCATTCTTCAAGCTCCCTGCGTATTTCATTGAAATCATCTGTATTTATAATGTTCAGGATGCCCATGCTGAAACACTGCATCAGAAGTTCGCTTCCAGTTTCCAGGTATGGGGCAAACACAATGATACGGAGTTCATCATAGAGGCTCCGTAGCATTTCCAGCGCCTTTACAATCTCCTCTTCTGTGTTCTGGCACACAGAGAAGTCAATAATCAGTTTTTCTGCACCATCCAGCTTTGCTATGTTTCCCTTTACATACTTGTAAAAGTCAATCTCCTCAGATATTTCCGCCTGCATAGTCAATTCACTGGTAGATTCCACTGTGTTTTTTATGATCTGGAAATAAGTGCTCCCGGTTATGTATACAATCATTTTTTAATCCTTTCCGTTTCCACTGTTTCAAATTTCAGCGTTCTTTCTTCCTTTTTATATGTCACTGACAGCGTTTCTTCATAGCCGGCAATCTTGCACTGGAAAGTTACAGCATCCTCATTATCAGAAAACCCTTTATCTAGGATTTTTAACTCCGCGGCTTTTTCAAATCCACCGGCATCTAAGTATTTTTGTGCCTCCTGGCACAATATGGCATGTGCCGCAAGCGGAAGTGAGCTGCTATCTATTTTTTCTGTGTTTGTAAAATATACCTTTATCTTTTTTCCATCCGTGTAAGCCTCGTCCTCGCTCTCATTTTCATCGTACGGAAGCTGCTTTTGTTCATATTCATAGGCATTTTTAATTTCTTTTTTATTGCTCTCTTTCTTTTTTTCATCTTCGCCGCTTACGGCTCCAAACGTGTAAAATAGGCCGAACAGGGATAGGATAATACATAAAGCTGTCAAAAACAGGCGCTTACTTTGTTTGTCTTTCATCTTCCTCACCCCCCTACTCAAAACTCCAATAATTTTTTGATTCCCTTATAATCAGTGACAATTCAAATTCCCGGTTTTTAAAATTTTTAGTTGCGTTGTCATTTGGGTCATTGACCCTTATTCCGAAATTGCTTGTAATCCCCGTCAACACTATGAAATGCCCGCCGCGGGTGAACGTTCCAGGGCGCATACTTGCTATTACAGGCTTACCGGCCTGTAAAGCTGCAACCATTGCCTGCGGGTTGTTTCCAAGGTCCGTGCAAGTGACGCCCCATTGCTGCGCTACTGCCGGGAATATGCTCCAGGCAGAGCCATGCCCAGGCACATAATACCGGTTCCCTGTCCATGCCACGATATGGTTTGGAAGTATTACCTGCTGTTTCATGTAGCTTAACACCATGGCAAGGCATGTCGGGCAGCAGCCATAACCGTTTATATACCCATTCCCGTATGGTGTGGTGGCCCATGGACCGGAATATTGGAGGTACAATGGCATTTCCAGGAAGCTTGCATTCACGTTTTGCATCTCGTTTATATTAATGGTTTCCGTGTCAACTTCAATCTCTTCTTTTCCAAAAAAAGATTGGTATGCGCTGCTGGATGCTAAAAACCTGCTTCTTTCCGTGTCGCCCTCAAAATACTTTTTCGCAATTCTTTTGGGATTTAAGTGTGTATTGAAAATGTCATATTCTTTTTCTGCTACTTTTTTTACTTTTATCCTGCTGGTTTCCTGTAGGAAGGATGTTGCAGCATCCTTATCTATTTTCCCGGTTTTTTCCTCCAGCTTTCCCGTGCATTGTAAGTATGCAACCAGGTATGGCGTTATGCTCCGGCCATAATTTTTATGGACTGTCAGGTCACATTTTTTTACCTTGATTTCATTTCCGTTCCCATCCGTTTCTGTCTTTTCTTCTGTATGTTCCTCTATCAGCTGCTCTTTCCTTTCCTCTATTTGTTCTTTGGCTTCTTCCATATAGGCGTCCATAATGGGCTTGATTTCTTTATAAATGGCTGTCTCTGTTATTTCATATGTATTGGAATCCATCACCGCCCCGTCTGGCAGGAAAGATGATACCAGGGATAGGAAGCTGGCAACAAGAATCGTAGCCGGGAAAAGGATTGCTACTGTTATTATCCCCGCAGCCTTCCATATCTTGTCTTTGTGCTTAACGGCTGCGGCTGCGGCTTTTGCGATTGCTGCTCCACTCATACTACCTGCCCCCTGCGTTTCCGAACATTTCTAAAAATTCGTCCGAAACGTCAACAGTAAGGTCCAGACGGATGTTCCCTGCAAAAAATATCCCCTGCCCCCTGTTTTTCTGCGTCAAAATGTTTACCTCGCGTTCCGAGAGGTTAAATAATTCTGTGGTCTCCCTTAGGTTTTTGCCATCCGTGCCCATGATGAATTTATAGCAGGCATTATCAATGATGGCTTGTCCAAGCCTTTTTACTTCTGGGGAAAGTACGTCCACAACAGAATGTGTGATGAACATAAGCCCGCCTTCATATTTACGGATTCTTTTGCTCATGTTACGGATGAACTTCATAAGCTCTACCAGTTCCGGGTCGACAAACAAATATCCTTCGTCCAGTCCAAACAGTACTTTCTCTTGCCGGTTCTTAGATACTTCATGCCAGCCCCAGGTAATTATGTTGTAAAACTGTGCCCTTTTTACCTTGTCGTCCGTCTCTAAAAGCCCGGACACAACCAGGTCTGTAAAGTCTCCTTGGGCGGATATGGTAGTCGGTCCGTTCCAAAGCCGGTCGGCCCCTTCACCGGCAGAATACAAAAGGTCCTGTAGCTTCTCATAACATTCTTTCCTGTACCCGGTCAGCTCCTTCCCTGCGGCGTCTTCTTTCACCTGTTTGTACAAGTGCTCCATATATGGGAAATCTTCATTTTTCAAGGACCTCACATCTGTGTCCCAGGTGATGCCAAACTTGTTATACAGCTTGATTAAAGATTTCTCCAACGCTGCACGCACGCCTGACGTCATTTCCTCTTCTCCAAAATAAAGGGTAAAGAATACCCGGAGCTGTTGGATGTAGAGGGACATGTCAGAGGCATCGTCTGCATCCCCATAAGAAAAGAAATCCTCCATGCTTTCCCCTTCGTCCAAATCCTCTTGTTTCACCCTTGCTGCGGACCTTATCTGCAAGGGGTTGATTCTTCCCCTGCTCCCGCCGATGCAGCTTACAACGTTTCCATTTATGTCCGGGTGCTGCGCCAAGTCCACATACTCCTCTTCCGGGTCAAATACAATAATTTTGGTCCCGAAAGCGGACTCCTTGGTAAATATGTCTTTCAGCGCCGTGCTCTTGCCTACCCCCGGGACGCCTGTAATGAACCAGTTTGAATTTGTCCGGTCCTTTGACCTGAGCCATTGATTGACAATAACAAGTTTGTTATTTGTCGTTTTCCCTAAGTAATAGCCCCCGTCATCATAAATTCCGGGGTTTGCCATAGGGAACCCGCCCATTAAAGTACTCAGCGGCATGTTACGTTCACCCATGTTAAAAACCATGCGGTCTGGGATTCCATATGGAGCAAAGACTCTAAGCGCCTGCCCCTGTTTGTATTTAAGGAGCTTTATTGTGCAGCTCTGCACAGCCGCAACATTCCCTAGTATCTTTATCCGGGCATTTAACCTCTCCTCATCCGTGTCTTGCACATGGAACATGATGTTCACATATCCTACCGGTTCATTTTTTATGGATATGCGGTGGATCATTTTTTTCAAATCCTCAATGGCCTTCTGGTTTAGCTGTCTTTCGCTTTCATTTTTAATCATGTCTGCATTTGCCGTAAATTCGTCTATGCGTTTGTTGAAGTTCTTCACCAATTTATCCGGGGACGAATGGCGGTATTGGATGATGGTGCTTGTTCCCTCTATGTTGCATAACATAGAAAGCCATCCATAATCCGCAGACTGCGGGTAAGATACAACGGCATATATCTTTCCAATATTTTCACCAAGCGACGTGTGTGTTTCCGTAAAATCAATCCCCGCCGGGGAAATAATATTTAAGAAATTTTCGTTCACTTCTGTTCGTATTTCTTCCGCTTCTTCTTTTTTCCTTAAAAACATTTTCCTGCTGTTCCTCTCTTCCATGTTATGGGGCATTAGTCCCTGCCGCAGTTCACATGTACGCTTCGCACGCCCACTGCGTGTTCGCATGTTCCCTTTGGCCTAAAATGATTCATCCGGTAACTGCATGATTGGGGCGTAAAGCCTGTCATTATCTGCCATTTCAACACTTGCCTGCAAACTGTTTCCGAATAGGTTGCAGAGTTTTATAATATCCTGTTCATCCAAAATGTGCGTTACAATGTCTACAGAGGCATACCTGTTTCTGAAATCCTTTATCCTTTCCCTTACCTCCTCCTCTGCACGTTCCTGGATTTTATCTTTGCCCCATATACGGATAAAATGCTGGTGTTCAAAGTTCTTTCCGCTCATGCTCAGGCGTGCCCCCTCAAGCATCATCTTTGCAAGTATGTGCCTTTTCCCCAGGTCTGCCGTATTGCCATGCATAGACTTTAAAAGGTCTTTATACTTATCCAAATCTATTTCCCGGGGAAGTGTAAAGTAATCAAAATCTTTCCGGTCGTCTTTAAACGATGATGTCAAAATTTCTGTAATACCACGTTTTTCTGCTTTACTTTTCAAATTTAAATTGAAAAAATAGACCCTGAGATACCCTAAGACATATCCGTCTTTCCGGTATAGGAACATCCCTTTTACGTCTTTTGCGTCAATGAAATCCCTGACGGTCATCTGGTTTTCTTCTGCTTCCACTGTTCTTCCAGCTCCTTTTCATATATATTTTTGTACTCATATTCATACTTTTTCTGCACTTTCATGTAAGTGTAAATCTGCATCAACTTATCAATGCAGTTCTCAAGATACCTGTCCCTGCGGAAGAACATTACGGCAAAAGCCGCTATAATGGCAAAGACAAACACTGCCGGCAATGTATTTCCTTTTAAAAAATAAATAGTAAGCGCCACAACCGCCCCTGCCCCGCAGAAAATTGCTACATACCCAAGGTCCTGTAAGGTATATCCATTTACGATATATTCCAAGGAAGGGCAGTTTTCAAATATCGTTAGCTCTTTTTCGCTTTCTTCCATGTTACCCACCCCGCTTTCTTTTCATTTCCTACATGTAATATCCCTTAAATAATGAAATTAACGATGTTGCCAAAATTCCCACTGCTACTGCAAAAAACCTGCGTTTTAACTTTTTCATTGCAGATTTGATTCCCATTTCCGGGTCTCCATATGCCTCAATTAAATCCCGGATGCACCTTACTACCAGTCCTACTGTAAGAATGCCGGTAAGCCATGCTGTAAATTTCGCGACTTCACTTGTAAGCACATATCCTAATACCATATTTCACCATCCTGTCTATTTCATCGCTGATTTTATGACTACCGACTGCGCTACAAGCCGCAGCCCGCCGGACGCCGCTGATGACACCCCAGAAACGTACATATACTTTTCTAAAAATTTTGGTGCCCGGATCGCCAGCACCAGCCAGCATATGGCCGCCACTTGATACCAGGGTGCTCTCCATGAGGAGCTCACAAAGCATTTCATTGCGATTGTATAAAATAGTATTTGTATGCTGTAACTGAAAACAGCAATCATATAGCCTGTAAAAAAATTATTCCATCTTTCCCGGCGGGTTCCTATCAGGTCTAACGCAAATATTGGCAGTAACATTTTCATTGCAATTACTTCACACCCCCTCAGCCCTGCTACTACTGTAAACACTACAAATGCAATTACCATGATGAGTAAAAAGACGAATCCTGCCGGCACTGCTGCCGGAAGCGTTGTCTCATCTATCTTTAAGAGCTTTATTGTATGTTCCTTTACCCCTATCTCTGTTGTTGAACCTATCAAGTCCTTGGACAGTTTTTTCATAAGATTCATGGTTGTATCAAAAATCCAAGAAGAGCTGCAAATGACTGCCACGCTTTCTGCTGTCCTCACAATCAGGTTAAATGGGTCTGCTTCCGGGTCATGGTCTGTTTCCAGGATATACCCGCTCAATACCTGTTTCACGACCATAAGTGCTGCCAATGACAGTGCCAAGAGTATGAAAAATTTGTTAGCCCCTATGGCATATGCGTTCTTATTATTAAACTCCACTATCTGGTAAAAAATATTGTTCACCATTTCACCAAACAAGTTAATGATGCTGGTAATTAGGTCGCTCAAGGCAGAGCAAATGTTTTCTGTAATCCAATTCATCCCTATTCCTCTACTTGTAATATCCAAATACCAATGTTACGATTCCACTCAGACATGTGATGATTACCCCTATCACAATCGTATTTTTCACTGCTTTTGCTTCCACAGATTTTTCTTCCTTTCCCGCTGCCTGCCATTTCAGCCCATGGAACAATGCCACGGCAATCGTAGCGGCCGCCGCTAAACCTGTGAGCCAGGTTCCGGCATCCGTCAACAATTTCTTGGTGCCGGTAATAATTTTCGGCTCCGCGGCGAATGCCGGCATTCCATATACTAGAAAAAGCATTAGGCTACAGCTCATAGTCGTCAGTATTTTTTTCATTTCAATTCCTCCTAAAATTTGCTAGATTGTTAAGAAAAAAGAGACACTTTCTCATTATCCAGATATTCCGGCTCCGGAAATACCTCATATTCCTTCCAGATACCCCACAGCTCTGGCGGCTCTGCTTTCCTTGCCCTGCGGCTCTCATGCACCTCCTTCTGTAAATTCTTATTAAACTCTCTATCCCCTAACCCGAGTTCCTTATTTGCATACCACTCAGATATATCTGGCAGATTCACGATTGCTGCCGGCTCTCCATCCAGAAGAGCCAACGCGTCCGGGGGCTGGATTCTTTTAATTTCCGTTGGAAATAATAACCTCCTGCTTTCCAATGCAGAACTTGAAGAAAAACTAATGCTGTTTCCACGGCCTTCCCCGGCGCTTGTGCTTGCGCTTCCTTTCTCAATGGTGTATGTGCCGCAGCTTTTAGATAAGTCTTCTAAAGAATCATTGTCTCCGCTTCTCAAGTAAATCTTTAAGGCCGCGTTTGACTTAATGTTCTTGTATTCTCCTTTATATTTATTCTCCAACTGCTGATAGTCCTGGATGTACAATTCAAAAAATATGTTTCTGGAACGTGCGGCCGACATCTTTCCCCCCATCAGAGCAACAGATGGGCAATTTCCAAATTCATCCCACTTGAATATGAACTTGCGGTCAAGGATTCCTCCCTTTTGTTTTGCTGCCTCCAACAATTTCACATAAATTTGGTCTATGTAAAGGGTGCAAAGTTCATACCTTGTCTGTTTTTCATCCGGGAGGATGATATATACTATTGTTTTTTCTTCGTCAAACCTATCAAAAGAATAATCCGAACGGCTCGACATCTCTGCAATGCTATACCCAGTAAAAAGTCTAAGTGTTGATATTGCAGAGGTAAAAAAACTAGACCTCGTTCTAACGGACGCTATCTCCGCTGCCGCGAAAGCGCCCCTTGCCGGATGGCTGTCAGGTAAATTCTGCAAGTACTCATTTATTGGCATATTCCCATCTTCATCGGACCTGCACATATGTTGCAGGAAATAATAGACATTCGTTAAATTCCTGCAATCCTCCGGCGCATCCTGCGCAACTAATAGTATTACTGCCGCAATGGTCGCGCTTTCACCGTTTGTCCATAGCTTTTCACCCTTTGCCTCCCCAACCAGCGTCGATACCAGATCCCATGTCCTGTCCGTTGCCTCTGAAATGTCCCCTTTTTCCAGACACCTTACAATCTCTTCCATATAGTTATAATGCATGCCCTTTTCCGGGTCTCTCAGGTCATACACAATCTGCCTGTACCCTTTTTTCCTGGCAAATTCTGTGGTGTAAGCATATATGTCGCCTTTAATATCCGTGAGACAAATATTCACTCCTGCGCATATGTCCAACCAGACACTTGTTAGGAGCAGCCGCCTTGATTTCCCTATTCCTGTAGTCCCAAAGATGATTGTGTGCACTTCTTTTGTCAGGTATTTAATAATTTCTTTTTCCCCGGATTTTTCATAATCAACAATAATTCCTGCATCACTTTTCAAATTTTTAAAACCAGTCTTCTGCGAATACTCACACACCTCAAATACTTTTTGTTTTCTACCCTCGCTCATAAACCAATCTGTTCCGCATTCCCCATTTCCGGCTGGCGCTGGAAGCTCAATGCCTTCCGCTACCTGCACAGTCCTTGCATTTGCTACGGTTGGATTCGATATGCTCAGGTTAAGGACAAACAGCGAAATCACCAGTAACATGAATGATCCTGCCAGCAGAAGCCTGATTTTCTCATGGAACAACAATTGTAGGCAGTCAACATAGTTAAAATTAAAATCAAAGTTTCCAAAATCCCCTAGAAGCCCCTGCAAAAGTCCATTAAGAATTTCCGCAATCCACGGAGAAAAGGCAAGAATCAGTAAAATGAGCATACATACCGCATTCCGTCTACCGCGTTTTTCCTCTCGTATGCTTTCTTTACTAAGACTTGCCATATTTCATCCCCCTTTAAAAATAGCCTTTCTCCCAGAGGGGAACTCAGTTCCCCTCTTCCCAAAGACAAAATTGGACAAAATAACTATTTTGTCCAATTTTTAAAGCATTTTTATTGCTACTCTTACAGATTTTTGGTATATTTTCTATTATTATAAAAATTTTATTGATTTTGGGGTATAAAAATGAATAATAGTGCAGATATAAAGTATTTATATACAGACGAAAAAGAAAGATTATACGCCGCTATAGAAAAATGCTCTTCTATGCATACTGCCCGAAACAAATCCATGTTTCGTCTTGCAAAATATTGCGGATTACGCGCCAGTGAAGTAGGATTGTTATATACCGATTTTTTTAATCCATCCAAACGTGAAATATACTGCCGGCGATTGAAAAATGGAAAAAATAATACTTTACGCATAATTGATACTGATGTATACAATTCCTTAATTGACTATTTAAAAATAAAGGATTCCATTTATGGTTCTTCACAGTATTTATTCCCCTCTAACCGTGGAACCCCCATTTCAAGACAAATGCTAGACGTACTAATGAAAAGATTCTGTGCAGAGGCCAAAATCCGGAAAGACAAAGCTCATTTTCATGCACTCCGCCATACAAGAGCCATTGAGCTTGCTGAAAGCGGCCTGGGAGTCCGTGAGATCCAATATTGGCTGGGACATACTGATATAAAGAATACAGAAATATACCTACAATTTACAACCAGGCAACATGAAAATATGTACCAGAAATTGATGTGACAATTAGCCGAAGAAAAACCCCCGGACTGCCTGCCGGGGGTTTTTTGTGTACAAACATGCTAGATGTATGCTATATCCTTTTGCCTATGGGCATTATAACATATGCAGCAAAAGACTGCCATATGCTTCCTTAGAAACTCTCAGAGGGGAACTGAGTTCCCCTCTGAAACATTTCTAATTCTGTGAAGGTTCTTGACTACTATCTTTGTTTTTCTTAATCTCTTCCTTAATATTCTGCCTTGATTGATTCCTATTCTTCCTGCTGTAATCAAATGCCCTTGATTTCTGTATCATGGCCTGCTTCCTTGTCTCCTCTAATGCCGCCTTCACAAGCAAATAAGAAATATTTATATCAAAAATACCACTTTCCATCTGCCGGCTCATTCCAGCATTAGTACGTTGCACACCCGCTGAAAAATCAGCATTATCTTTCACCGTCATTGGAACTTTATCATATGCCGGATTATGTGCATCCTTCCTTACGGTACTTTCCGCCAGTTTACCTTCCACTTGCAAATTGCTGCCCGCATCCTTCAAACCCCTGTTTCTCATATCCTGCGCTTTCTGCAAATCCTGAGACTTACTTTCCATCTGAGAATCCATTCCATCATTACTTAGCTTCATGCCGGAAGAAATATCATAGTTATCTTTCACCACTTTTAGAATTTTGTTGCATATCCGGTTATGCATATCCTTCCTTGCCGCACTTTCTGCCGAATTTCTCTCTGCCTGCGTTTTTCCGTGATAATGTTGCGTGTCGCCAACTGCCCTTACATACTCTTCCATTTCCTTTTGTATATCTGGCCTTTTAAATATTAACTCTGCAATCTGGCTTACCTGCTGTTTCATCTCTTCTGGAAGAAATTTATATGCAATCCGCCCGTGCCCCGTGTCCCCCATCATACGGGCCAATACATTAACCTCATCTTTAATCCTTGCTGCATCCTCATGGCTAATTCTATCTGGAAGTACCTCACAAGCAACACCAGGCACATAGATTGCTTGTCTCATTATCTCCTCAGACTTACGTAACATTGATTCCCTTCCTAAATTCCTGATACTTTTTAACTCCTCTAATTCTTCCTGATATACCTTACTAATCATTCTTTCATACTCGGAATCAAACATTTCCTTTGACAAAAATTCCCTGCATTTCTTCTGCGTGCTCGTATGGATAAAGGAAGATTTTACTCTGTCACAGTTATCCCACAGTTCATAGTGTATGTGCGGATGCGTCTGCTCACCATGAAATGCAGCGACCCATGTATGATTTGAACTGACCCCCAGCTCCTTTGCCAAACCGGGCATTACCTTCCTCAAATACTGGTTCCACGCCGCAGACGTTTTGAAATTTAATGCTTCTGCATCCTTTTCACTTAATGATATAACTCCACGGTACACAATCCTGTTTTGTTCTGATACTTCTGCTACCTCTTTCATTACAGCATTAAGATCAGACGTATCAATATTTCCAAACAATCCATGGCTTCTCGGCCTACAGGCAATGTAGCGAAGATAGTTTTCATTATTAGCCTTTTCATGGACAAACTGTTCATTTAGGCTTACCTTCTCCATTCCCGGCATTCTCATAAGCTCATCCACGTTCTCAGGATCATCAAGTGCAACGCCTTCCCTGGTGGCAATATATTTCACATAATTCTTATTTGCTACAGATGCACGCACCTTATTAGGGTTATGTACCCTTATTTTAGAAACTAGTGGCCTGTACGGCATTTACCATACCCCCTATTCTGGTTTTCCCTTCATGTAAACAACAGCTTTCTTCCTTGCCTCTTCATAGGAAACATTCACTTCTTCACGCTGCACCGCTGGAACAAATTTAAAAATGGCATCTGCTGACAAATATGCTGCCGTACCAGACTGTATACATGTCTTTGCAACAAGTGAAATCAGCCTCTCTAACTTAGGTGAAAGAACACTGTCAACCTGTTCCCGGATAACCGGGGCAATATCATCCATATTATCTTTTGTAAGAGTTCCATTCAAACCCTGAGTAATAAACATCCTCCCTACCTCACTCATAGACCTGTCCTCTTTGGCTGCAATCCTTTTAACTTCATTATATTCATCTTCTGTAAGCGTAACAGAAACTGTGCGCCTCCCCGGTGTTTTTCTCGGCATAAACATTCCATCCTTTCCGAATATCAATCGCTAAGAAAAAAGTAACACAATACTGTATGTTCCGCAAGGATAAATACTGTATTTCCAATGATTTTAGAAATATTCTTATAAATGTTCCGAACAATAAGGAACAAAT
>Ga0137308_100975_pt1 | contig 34502 bp, 32 predicted proteins | sample Inofrocosms_June_FD_97181 | JGI IMG/M metagenome (GOLD analysis project Ga0137308, IMG submission 97181) | Mouse cecal microbial communities from Vienna, Austria - N-Acetylneuraminic and N-Acetylglucosamine D2O microcosms_June | ecosystem: Host-associated > Mammals > Digestive system > Large...
AAAAACGGGGGAGAACACCTATGCTGAAGATGATTATTGCCGATGATGAGCGCATTATCCGGGAGACGATTTTTCATATTATTGACTGGAAAAAATATGATATAGAAGTAATCGGCCTATGCAAAAACGGTTTTGAAACCTATGATATGATTTTAGATGAAAATCCCGATATTGTCCTGACCGATATCAAAATGCCGGGAATGGATGGTTTAGAGCTGATCCGCAGGATCTCAAAAACAGATCTTGCTGTGCAGTTTATCATCCTGTCCGGATACGGGGAATTCGAATATGCAAAGGCTGCTATGTCAAATGGGGTCAGGCACTATCTTCTTAAGCCCTGCAACGAAATGCAGATTATCCACTGCATCGAAGAGTGCAAGAAAGACTGCTGCCAGAGAAAGCTGACACAGCAGATCACCTCCGATCATTTTACCGCCGTCAGCAGCATGCAGCATAACATAATGTTCAGTATTATTAATGACAGCGTCTGCCAGAACCGCACCTTTTCGGAAATCAAGGCCACCTATGAATCCTATATTGATTTTGAGTCCACTCCCTACCGGCTGTATTATGTCTACTTTCTTCAATTTCAATATCTGGAGGATTTTTTGGAAGAATTTTCTTTGTACTGCGGCAAGCACCTTCCCAAGGTAACGGTTCACGGCATTTATGTTACCAACACCCTGCTGCTGTTTTTTCAGAATTACTCTGTCAACTATCAGCAGATGGAGCTGTTTATCCGCCAGCGGTACTATGCCGGTTCTTCTGTTTCCCTGGAAACCGAGTCCTGCCTTTTTTCCTGTCTGCGTCAGCTTCTGTCCGTAGTTCTGGAAAAGGTCAGGAAATTTGGGAGTATTTATTATATCGATAATTTTCACCCCATTTATACCTGCAACTACAATACCAATATCCGGGAAGCCCAGTCTATCTGCCAGGCCGTCCAGAACGGCTCCGCAAAAGCTTTCGAGCAGCTTCCCGACCTGTTTGGCGGCATTGATGACATCAGCTTTCTGAAACAGCTTTCCAGCAATTTTCTTCTGAAGCTCACCCTAAGCAACCCGGAATTATCGACGATCCAGCTGACAGAATGGCTTATGGCCATTGAACAGGAAACGGATATTCTGGCGCTGAAAAACACGATTATCGGAAAGATCACGGATATCCTGCGCAGGCCGTCCCACATTGCTTCTCTCAGCCCTATGACACAGCAAATTTATGATTATGTTGAGCATCATCTCCAGGATTCCAATCTGACTTTAAAATATATTTCCGAACACCATCTCTATATGAACGTAGACTATGTCAGCAAAAAATTTCTCAAGGAGACCGGTGTAAGGTTTTCTGCTTATCTGACTGACATACGAATCCAAAGAGCAAAGCAGCTGCTGGCCTCCGACTCGTCGGGCAGCATCCAGAATATAGCGGAACAGGTAGGGCTTGGCAACAATCCCCAGTATTTCTCACAGGTTTTTAAAAAGAAAACCGGCATGACTCCCACCGTTTATCTTTCTCGAATCTGTAAAAAACATGACCTGTGACACAGCAGCCAAGAGGAACATACCAAAAAAGACCATATCCCTTCATCAATATGGTCTTTTTTACATTCTCTAAACCCTATTACTAAAAAATCAGCCATTAAGGTTCCCCAACCAGTAATTCCGTCTCCATCACCGAATCCGCCAGAATCCTGGCATACTCCGTTTTCGGATGCAGAATCACCTCGTCGGCAGTACCTTCCTCCACGATCTTCCCCTGACGCATCACCAGCACCCGATGGCAAAAAGCTTGTACCAGTGCCAGGTTATGACAGATAAACAAATACGATATTCCCTGAGAATCCCGAAGCTGCCAAAGCAGCTCCATAATCTGCCGCTGTACTGTCACATCCAACGCGGAGGTGGCTTCGTCACAGATCAAAATCTCAGGCTTAACGGCCAAAGCCCTTGCAATGGCTGCACGCTGGCACTGGCCGCCGCTTACCTCATGGGGATACCGCCGCGCAAATTCCGCCTCCAGCCCACACTGCTCCAAAAGCTTTGTCACCCTTGCCTGTACCTCCCCTTTGGCAATTCCGGCATTTCGCAGATATTCTCCGATACCGGCCCCCAAAGTTTGCCGGGGATCAAACGAGCTTACAGGGTCCTGAAATACCATCTGGATATTTTGATAAGTCTTTCGCAGTTGTTTTCCTTTTGCTTTCGTAATGTCCTGTCCCCATAAACGGATGCTGCCTTTTGTGGGTTCTGTCAGCCGGCACACCAGCTTTGCCAGGGTGGTCTTGCCGCTTCCGGATTCTCCCACAACTCCCAGGGTCTCTCCCCGATCCAGCCGAAAACTTATATGGTCAACAGCCAAAAAATCTCCTTTCCCCTGTTGGGGAAATTTTTTCGTCAGATCCTTCACTTCTAAAATCGGTTCCATCTAGTTCCTCCGCAGCCTGTAAACTGCTGTCAGCAGATTCCTGGTATACTCATTTTTCGGGGAACGCAGCACCTGCATTGCCCGTCCGTATTCCATTATCCTGCCCTCCTTTAACACCAGCACCGTATCAGCCATGGCGGACGCCACCCCCATATCATGCGTTACCACGATCATCGCCGTTCCAAACATGTCCCTTAAACGAAGCATTTCCTCTATCGTCTGCTTCTGTACTGCTGCATCCAATGCGCTGGCAGGCTCATCTGCCAGCAGCACCCGGGGTTCCATAAGCATGGCAGCGGCAATGCCCACACGCTGGTTCATCCCCCCGGACAGTTCAAAAGGATAGCTGTCCCAGATCCGGCGGCTGTCAGGAAACCGGAGTTTCTCAAACAATTCCAGGGCTTTTTTGCGGGCCTGTTCCCTGGATATTTTCTCATGGGCAGCCATACTCTCATAAATCTGTTTTCCCACCCTGCGGACAGGACACAGAGACGCCCCGGCATCCTGAAAGATCATGCCGATCCCGGCGCCGCGGATTAAACGCAGCTCGTTTTCTCTCAAATTCGGAATATTCTTCCCCTGAAAGAAAATATCCCCAAATGTTATCTTTCCGCCGCTGCCCAGCAACCCCATTGCGGCTTTGAGAAGCGTGCTTTTGCCGCTGCCGGACTCACCCACAATGCCCAGGATCTCCCCGGGATGCAGCGCGAAGCTCACATCATCTATGACCGTCCGGCCGCGGAAGGCAATCTTCACATTCCTGTACTGCAGCAATCCTTCCATCGCGATCCCTCCCAAATCAGCCCATGTTTGAAAAATGCTCTTGCAGTCTGTCAGTCAACCGGCGCAAGATCCGCAGTGATTTCATAAAAATCACAGGGATGGGCCGTAAGTCCGGTGACGCCGGCCCTGAAAATCATACTCATTTTCAAATGAGAACAGAAAATAAAGGCGTTGTCGTCCAAAATGGCCTGCTGCATCAAAACTGCCAGTTCCCCTCTGCGGGCAGTATCAAAGGTTTCCGCCAATTCCTTTTCTAATTCCTCCAGCCTGTCGCTGTGATAGCGGCCATTATTGGCCGAAGAGCCGTCCAGACAGTGGGTAGTAAAAAAATACTCCGGATCTCCTGTAGGCGCGGTAACCATGGCGCTGGCATACACGTCCCACGCTCCCGGATCCCTGCGCAGCCGATTATGGTCGGCAGTGCATTGAATGGATACGGCAATGCCGATGTCTTTTAAGGCGGCCTGTGCCGCTTCCGCAAGCAGCGGCAGTTCCTGACGGCTGGGATACGTCAGCCAGCGTATCTCAAGCTTTTTTCCGTTCTTTTCCCGGATGCCGTCGCCGTCGCTGTCCGCCCATCCGGCATTTTCCAATACCCGTCTGGCGCCCTCCGGGTCATAGCCCTCCGTTTTAACAGCGTCGCCGCCGAAAGGAACATTGGCCGGATAAGGGCCTGCGGCCGCATAACCGTTTCCGTCCAGCAGCGTATTCACAAACCCCTCTTTATCAATCCCCATAGCCAGGGCCTTCCGCACGGCAGCCTCCTGAATAACAGGACTCTCAAAATTCATGTGGATGAAAAAAGCCCTGCTGGTTGCGCATCCTGATATGGTGTAATCTTCATTCTGAAACAGAGGATAGCTGGCATAAGGCAGGCCGTAAGCCCCGTCAATCTCACCGGACTGCAGCGCCATGGTCAGGGTATCGCCATCCGAAATGGCACGTACAATGATCTCCTCAAATCCAGGCTCGCCATTCCAGTAATTTTCGTTTTTCTCCAGTTTCAGTTCTTCGCCGGAAACAAGAGACACTGCCCTGTATGGGCCGGTGCCCACCGCAATGCCGTCAGCCGTGATCCCCGCCTGCATATCAATCATACACCCGTAGGGATCAGAGAGATAATTCAGCAATGCAGGTTTCGGCGCCTGGGTCTTTATGGTCACGGTCTGGCCGTCAGCCGTAATGGTATCAATCATCAAGTCTCCCCGCGCCCGGTCATGGACCTCTATGAGATGCTCCAGACACTCCTTTACCGCCTCACCGTCCATCTTCCTTCCGCTGGTAAAGGCGACATCATCCCGAAGCGTGATGATCCAGGTCAGCTCATCCGCAATTTCATAACCGGCAGCCAGCCAGGGTTCCATCCCCATGGAATCGGAATAGCGGAACAAAGTTTCCCCGATGCCGTAACGTATACAGGCCCACCCCGCATACGTGTTGTGAGGATTTACATCCGGCTCCTCATTCTCCGGATTGAATGTAGTATCGCCAAATACAAACGTCTTTTTCTCCTCCTTTGCCGCAGCCTTCTCCGGACCGTTGCAGCCAGTGAGAACGCCAAGCCATAGGCCAAATGCCAGGACTAATACTTTTGCGCATCGTTTCATGGGTTCTCTCCTTTTCTGTTTATGTAATTGCCTGGCTTTTCCTGCCTGCCGCGGGGGTCCAGACACTCCCCCACAGCATCTCCAAGAAGATTAAAGATTACTACCGCAATGAAAATCCCAATGCCGGGGCCAATGACTACCCAGGGATATGTCTGCAGCATGCTGCGCCCGCCGCTCATCATATTGCCCAGCTCCGCCGTAGGAGGCTGTGCGCCAAGTCCCAAAAAGGACAGGCCTGCCAGCTCCATAAGCATGGCGCCTATATCAAGCACGGCAGTAACCAGAATAGGGCCAAGGCTGTTAGGGAGGATATGCCCAAGGATGATCTGCGCTGAAGAACTGCCTGCCAGCCGGGCAGCCGCAATAAAATCGGCGCTTTTTAAAGTCAATGTCCGGCTGCGGGCAATCCGGGCGTATTTGGGCCAGCTGACTGCGGCCAGCGCAATAACGGCGCTTGTGATGCCTCCGTTTAACAGCGCCGCGATCGCCATGGCAATTACCAGCCCCGGAAATGCCAAACACACGTCAGCCATGCGCATTACGGCAGAATCCAGAATACCTCCGCAAAAGCCGCATATCACTCCTGCCGCGGTTCCTGTCACTGTAATAATCACTACAAGAGTCAGCGCAGAGGCAACACTGGTTTTTAATCCTATTAAAATCCTGGAAAGCATATCCCGTCCGAAGCGGTCGGTCCCGGCAGGATGGGCCAGACTGGGCGGCTGTAACGAACGGCTCATATCCTGCAGGTTGGGATCATAGGGACAAAAACGCTCCGCAAAAATAACCACAAAAAGCAGCGCAAACGTCAGGAACAGAAAAAGCACAAGCCGGCATTTCCTCCGGTCTTTCCAAGCTTTCTTCTTTCGCGCCCCAGCCACTTCCATATTGTTCATCCCTCCCTGTCCCCCAGCCGTATTCTTGGATCAAGAAAACCATAGGAAAGATCCGTCACCAGGTTTACGCAGACGTAGATGATCGCCATCCACATAACATAAGCCTGGATCATGGGGTAATCACGCATATTGATGGCATCAACCGCCAGTCTTCCCACTCCGTCCCACAAAAAAATGGATTCTACAATAGCCGTGCCTCCCAAAAGACTGCCCACAGACAGGCTGAGCAAAGTGATCATAGTCACAAGTGACGCCCGCAGAATACTTTTTGTCAGTATAACAGAAAACGGAATCCCTCTGGCCTGCGCCCCGGCCACATAGTCTTTACTCAATTCATCCAGCACTGCAATGCGCACCTGACGCAGATATTTGGCCGACATAGCCACAGCCAGAGTAAGGGCCGGCAGCGCCGCGCTCTTTATTCCCACGTCCACGGCGATGACGGGAAAAAGCTTCAGACGAATGGAAAAAAAATACATAAACAGCAATGCTGTAAAAAAATTAGGCATACTGTTGCCCAAAAAACCGCACAGACGAATAAGATAATCCGTAAACCGATTCTGCTTCACTGCCGCCAGCACTCCCAGCGGGACGGAGATTACCACCGTAAGCGCAATGGAAACTGCTGTCAGCAGCAGCGTTGCCGGAAGTTTGGACAGAAAAACAGGAAAAACCTCCCTGCCGGAAATATAGCTGGTTCCCATATCGCCATGGAGAAGCTTTCCCAGCCACACACCATACTGGGTAAGAAACGGCTTGTCCAGCCCCAGTTCCATCCTTGCTTTTTCCATAACCTCCGCGGAAAGCGCCATGCCTGTATTCTCCATTTTCTGAAGCACTGCATCGCTGCCCGCTAACCGCATCATGGCAAAGGACAGAAACGTGATCACCAGCAAAATGGGAATCAGCTGCAGCAGACGTTTTATAACATACCTTCGCACCAGTTTCCATCTCCTTTCCCCATACTCCCGTCAGCGCCAGTGTCTCTGTTCCTTCCGGGCCTCTATGAGAAACATGGGGGTGGAAGCGTTGTTAATCCGTTCTTCCCTGGTCCACACCTGCTTCCATATTTCCGTATCCGCCAAAGCTTCCATTCCCAGTTCCCGCAGTATGTCCAGATCCCACTCCGGACGCTTTCTGGCTGACAGGGGCGCCTTCCGGGCAATAGATTCCATAGCGGCTACATCCGTTCCCTCTGTTTCATCTCCTACATTGGAATACGCAATATTTACCCGATCCTGCAGATGTCCTTTCTTTGCGTCTGCATCATAAAGATAGCGGTACCATCCGGCGTCAAAATTCAGCAGCAATCCTCCTTTTTTCAACACCCTGGTCCACCGGGCATACGCCTTCTTTGGATGGCGCAGGTTCCAGGTCAGATTCCTTGTTACCAGCACATCAAAGCTGTTATCCGGAAAATCCAGTTCCTCCGCATTCATCTGGTAAAAAGAAATTTGGGCTGCCAGACTGCCTGCATTTTCTTTTGCCGCTTTCAGCATGGAAGCCGTATAATCCACAGCCGCAACGCGGTATCCCAGTTCTGTCAGTATAACGGCAAAAAAGCCGGGACCCGTACCTACATCCAGCACTTTGATCTGGTCAGGCGTCTTTCCCGGAAACCGTGCGGCAATCCGTTGGGAAATGACGCTGCTCCAGACCGCGCGCTGCCGGGAGGCCAGCTCCCCCTGGTTCACCTCCAAATAGCCGGGAGTTCGCTTTGTCCAGTAATCAATGTTCTCCTCCTCATAGCTTGCAAACATTTGCATGTATTTTCCCTCCCCTCACTTTACCGCGCAGATTCCAAACATGGGCGCAGTGCGCAGATCAAAACCGCCAAGTACCCGCCGTCCTGTATCCTTATCTGTTTTACAGCTTTGAAAGCCGATTGCCAGCAAAAGCTCCCGGTCCCAGCAGGGACGCATTTTCCTGCTGATTTCCATAGCCAGCGTAATAAGCCTGTTTTCTTCTTCCATTTCGTCTGTCATGCCTGTGTGGCCATAGGGGCTGTCGGCAGCTGCCCTGTTATTCTGGGTACTTTCGCTGCGCACATGCTCCCCGTAGTTGGCGTCAAAATTTAAAAGAATGCCTCCCTTTTTCAGCACCCGAAACCATTCTCTGTAGGCTTTCTCCGGTTTTGGCAGTGTCCACGTCAGATTCCGGCTGACTACCACATCAAAGCTTTCGTCCTCATAGCTTAGGTCCTGCGCGTCCATCTGCCGGAAAGCAACATCAACACGCCGTTCCTGTGCAAGAGCGGCCGCTTCTTTGAGCATGGCGGGCGTCAGGTCGATTCCCTGGACATGATGTCCTTTCCCTGACAAAAGAACGGCAAAGAACCCGGAGCCTGTCCCGATATCCAGAATATCTAACGGCTTTCCTTCCGGCAAGTATGACTCTATCTCTCTCAGCCATCTTCCGCCCATGTCATTTTCCAGCTCATTCTTGCGGATACATCCAAAGTCATGAGCTCTTTTGGTCCAGTACTTTTTTATGCGTTCTTCCATATATGTTTCCAGTCTCCCTCTGCCTGAGATTCTTTATTCTTTCCATTCATATAAGAGCGCCTTCTTCTGCCACCGGAATATCGCTGGTTCCTCCTGTTGCCAGAACAATCTTTCCAATGCCGTCAGAAACCGACATCTGCCCGATTATGCCGCAGCGGGCTTCTCCGGTGCATATCAATTTTCGCATTGCCGATGTCATCAAAGGGCTTTGTTTTTAATTTTAACAGCGCGTTATCAATGGAAACGCTTCCGTCACGGACACGGAAATCCGTAAAACCAAGAAATTCCTGTAAGTTCAAATCATCACCCTAATTCAAAAAATAAGCACACAGATCCCCTTGTGAGGATGTGTGTGCTTTCTTAGCATACGATTCACGAAGTATTCAAACTTATATGGATTCAAAAAGCTGGATGCTTCTGCATTCATAAGGCCGGCTTCATGCCGTTTTGATATTATACAACATTTAAAATTAAAAATCAACATCCGCTTTCTCATCCGTTCAGCTTATATCGGCCTGTACGGATAGCCGCAATTACTCCTCCGTCAATCAGAAGATCCGTACCTGTAACAAATCCTGCATGTTCTCCCAAAAGGAAAACGCCTGCTTCCGCGATTTCTTCGGAAGTTCCGGTCCTCATGGCTGCGGACGCATCGATCATCTTCTGATAGTTTTCCTGGGCAGCGGAAAATTCGTCATAAGCCAGAGGTGTCACAATGATCCCCGGACTGATGGTATTGATCCTTGCCCTGCGCTCTTTCCATGTGGTGGCTGCCGCTCTCTGAGCCTGCAGATGGTTGACCCGCTTCGCGATCATATAGGCAAGACCTGAACTTACCGCTGTTTCTTTGATATAGGGAATATCCATCAGTTTTTCTGTGGGCGCAGATAAAATTTGCTGTTCTGTCTCATCCGGAAGCCGGTGCATATAGCCGGTCTGGCTGGAAATCAGAAGGCCGGCCCCGCCCTCGGCCATCACATTTCCAAAAGCATCCACTGCATAGCCTGTTCCCACCATATCCAGTCTTAAAATATGCTCGGGACTGGCCTGATTGGGGGAAGCCCCGGCAGTATCAACAAAGTACATCACCTTTCCCAGGCCTGCCGCTTTTTGCGCAAACGCCTCTATAGACTCTTTTTCAAGGGCATTTACCACACAAGTTTCCACATCATAGCCGCTGTACTGAAAGTCCTTTGAAACTTTTTCCAAAGTCTTCTCACTGATATCTCCAAGGAGGACTTTTCTTCCCGCCGCGATTTTTCTCACGATTGCCGTTCCCATGCTTCCGGCGCCAAGCAGCGCAATTACTTCTTTGTTCCCATTCCTGTCGAAAATCATATTCATCTCTCCTTATTTATTATGAACTCATTGTATCCCAGAACTTGAAATATTTCCAATAGTTATATATAATGATCAATAAAAAAATTCTATTAACAGGAGAACATATGCTGACGAAACACATGGACTACATCCTGGAACTTTCCAGAACGCTGAACTTTAACCGGGCCGCTGAGAACCTGTTTATTTCCCAGCCAACCCTTTCTTATCAAATAAAAAACCTGGAAGAAGAACTTGGATTTTGCATCTTTGACCGCAGAGGGAAGACAGTGGAGCTGACTCCTGCAGGAGCGCAGTTTACCGAAACTCTCCAGAATATCCGAAACGAACTGCACCGCGCCGTGGAACAGGCGCAGACCTTTAGTTCAAAATACAGCACCAGCATCTCTATCGGAATGAGCGTGCGTTCCATGCTCATGCGTTTGCCGGAAGCCATTATGCGCTTTGCCGATACGCATCCCGCCACGGACGTCGTACCTTATTTTCAGTATTACGGAATGTATGACTCTTTTCTCCGCAAAGAGAAGGATATCCTGTTTGCCGTCTACGAGCATGTGCGGAAGTATTCGGAAATCCGATTCCACAAACTCTACACCAGCAGGATCTTCCTGATCACGGAACATTCGGATCCTTTGGCCAAAAAAGAAATCATCCGTGAGGAAGATCTGGCCGGCAGAACCCTCATGATAGGCGGAGGATCCCCCAATGCGCTTAAAGCTGTCCAGCAGCGTATCATCCGGAATGTCCATGTAGACTATTTTAACAGTCCGGACCACGACAATACGCTGACCAATGTAGCAGCCCGCAAAGGGGTCTGTCTCGCTCCCGGGTTTTTGAACGACCATTCGGGACAGTTTGCATGGATTCCCTTTGATTGTGAGGAAAATTTTCCATGTGTTCTCTGCACCCACAGCGCGGACCGCAGGAAGGAAGTGCTGGATTTTGTTAAGACACTTCAGCAAATTTATGAGGAATACAGCACATCCAGCAGATAGGCAATGGCACAGGAGTTCTTTGTGACATGGGTAAAGATGAAACATAATAAAACTACCACATTGAACTATCAATTCAATGACAACCAAAGAATTTTGTAGTATCATAAAAATAAAAAGCATTGACTGTCGGGAGGGTACACATGGGAAAGAAGGTAAGTCCGGCATACCAGTTGGAAATCTTTTTAAACTTTATTGATGAATGTCAATGAGGAGGACCGGAAGCTCCAGGACCTTCTTCATGAGATGGAATTTGCCCCCGGCCGGACAGAGAGAAACCAGGCGGCGGCCAGGTTGCAGCGCAGCCGAAGAATACGAAGAGAATATAAAGACATCGTAAAATGGAACGAACGAATAGTAAAATTTTTCGAAGAGCCCAAAAGCCGTGATACCTTAAATCGAATGCGGCAGCTTCTGGGATTGCAGCAGAAAGAGGAAGAATACCTGCTAAGCGAACGGATCTGCAAACCGAGAACCGTTACAAAGCAGTCATGATCAAGACTCTTCCAATAAAGGAAAAATATGTCATTGCGATATATGGGCAGTATAAATTCCCCCATTTTACAAATACTACATTTACAGCAAGTTACCAGGTAATGATATCATGCAAAATGGAGGAATTGTGATATGAAAGCTACGGGAATTGTGAGAAGAATCGATGACCTTGGAAGAGTAGTGATTCCAAAGGAAATAAGAAGAACATTGAGACTTAGGGAAGGTACTCCTCTTGAGATCTTTACAGATAGAGAAGGGGAGATCATTTTGAAAAAATATTCGCCTATGGTGGAGCTGACAGCATTTGCCGGACAGTATGCGGAGGCTATGTCCCAGGCCACCGGGCTGATGGTGTGCATTACGGACAGGGACCAAATCATTGCGGTCTCCGGCGGTTCTAAGAAGGATCTGCTTGCAAAGACCATCAGCAAGCAGTTAGAACATGCCATAGGGGAGAGAAATACAGTTGTTGCATCAAAGGATGATAAGAGCTTTATTCCTCTGACTTCCGAGGAGATGGAGGGGATCACAGCCCAGGCGGTGGCGCCTATTATCTGCGAGGGGGATGCCATTGGGAGCGTATCTCTTTTGAGCAGGGAGCCTAAAGTAAAGATGGGGGATATGGAGGTTAAGCTGGTGACAACAGCAGCCGGATTTCTCGGACGGCAAATGGAAGGATAATGGAAAAAGGGTCAATCTTTTACGGCTGCAAAGACAGCGGGGAAGATTGGCCCTTTAGTGTGAGGGGAGTGATTGTGTTTATAGTTTGGATATTAATTCTGAGTAAACACCCTGGCAGAGATGAATGAGCCCTTTTGGTACTATCTATTCAATAACGGTGAAGAACCCTAAATTGTGTTGCGGAATTATGATAGGATTTTGTGCTGCGATAGAGGAAGTATGAATTGGTTTTGGGAAAAAGAGCCTGTAAATAAAGGCTATACAGCGTTTTATGATCTTATAAACTATCAAGACGGGATTATACCGCAGCCGCGGCCTTTGTCTATCTTTTTTACCCGTCACCCGTCCGCCGCCGTTACACGCCATTTAATACCCATACCTCTTCCTGTATTTTACAAACATCCACCCGCTCAGCGCCAGCGCCGTCAGCTCAGCCACAGGCGTATGGATGAAAAAAGCAAACTGCTGACAATCGGGCAATTCGCTGCGCTCCACGGCATCAACAAAAAAACACCGATGTGGTACGATGAGATTGGGCTGTTTAAACCGGCAGCCGTCAACCCGGTCAACGGCTACCGCTGCTACAATTACTACCAGAGTCCCATTCTGGAGACGATTCTTCTGCTGCGGGAACTGGATGTTTCCATAACGGAGATACAGGATTTCATGAAAAACCGCTCTGCCGAAGCCATGCGAAATCTTCTGGATGAAAAGATTGGAGACCTGGACCTGCAGATTATGCACCTGCAGGCTGTCAAGAAAACATTATGCAACCATCATCAGAACATGACCGCCCTTCTGACCATGGACCTGTCCGAAATCACGGTTGTGGAAAAGGAAGAGCGCTGTCTGGTGACCGTAAACATAGACAAAGACACCGCATTTGAACAGGAAGTGGAACTTATCACAGCCGAAACGGCCAGATTCCGCCTTGGACGCCTTCACGACGCCTCCTACGGCTCCATGATACCTGTGTCCAGCATAGAGGCAGGCAGGTTTGACGATTACACCAGGCTGTTTATCGAAATCCCGGCGCTCACGAAAAAAAGCGGCCTCCACATACAGCCGAAAGGGCGGTATCTGAGGGCCTTCCATAAAGGGGGATGGGACACCATCCCCTCAAGGTATCGGGATATCCTGGACTATGCCCGGAGGCAGAAGCTGACGCTGTCCGGATTCTCCTATGAAAAAGGAATCAATGAAACGGTCATTGACCGGATTGAGGACTATATCGTGCGGATTGAGATTCCTATAGCGCCTCCGCCACAGCCCTGAAAAATTCCACGTGCTTCAGCTCATATCCCGGCTCCATAAAATCAGGATCCGCGCTGGTTTTTACGATGATAACCTGCTTAGAGGGATTCACATAAATCCACTGGCCGTAAACGCCGATGGCCATAAATTCCCCCTGGTTCCCTTCCGGAATCCACCACTGATACCCGTATCCAATGGCATTGTAGGCGTCGTTGTTGGCTCCCGGCTTTGCGAACTCCTCACTGACATCCATACTGGCCCGCACCCACTCCCGGTCAAGAATCTGCTCCCCGTTATACGCGCCTTCATGCAGATACAGCCTGGCAAACCGGACGTAATCTCTCATGGAAACGCTCAGGCCTCCCATGGCAAGCTCCGTCCCGTTGCTCAAGGTCCAGAACGCGTCGTGGGCCGCGTCTATCCGCTTCCACAGCTTTTCCTCCATATACTCCGCCAGGCTGCGGCCTGTGGCATTTACGATAACCTGCCCTAAAATCTCCGTGTTGATGCTCAGATATCTTCGGTAGGTGTACGGCTCCTCCTGCGTCCCGTATTTCGCGATGACCTTCATGGCCGGAGTTCCCATCAGTGTGCGCATGGAAAACCCGCTCATATCCCTGTCCTCATCAAAATTAATTCCCGAAGCCATCATAAGGCAGGCCCGGATGGGAATGTTCTCCAGCTTTGTTCCCGCAAACTCCGGAATATACTTTCCCACCGGGTCCTCCACGCTGTCCACATATCCCTCCGACACGGCGATTCCCATGAGAGCCGACACGAAGGATTTGCCCATAGAGTTGGAAGAAAACACCGTAGCCTCATTTCCCCCGGAAAAATAATTCTCATACCTGATAACATCATCTTTCACAGCCACCATGGCCAAAGTCCTGGTATCCTCCATAAATGTCTTCAGAGGATAGCTGACGCCCTCAAAACAGAAGCTGCCCTCCAGGGCCGCACTGTCTTCTTTCAGAAACTGAAACGTATTTTCACCTCTGTGAATCGTTTTCGTCGGCTGGATTTGAGGGGTATTCTGGAACGTGTGAGCCAGGTTTTCATCCTTGAAACTGTTGAGGGACGTATAGAGAATCTTTATCTTTTTCCCAAAGCCAATCCATATTACCCCCAGCACAACACAAAATCCTATCAAAACTCTGCAGAACAGTCTGGTTTTCTTCATAGCAGCTTCTCCTTTAATCATTGATTTATGTTTCTCTGCTATCATGATAAACCGTACAGCAACTGTCTGGTCAAGAGGATTTTGAACTTTTTCAGGACATTTTATTCATTTTCTCCACAAATGCTTTCACAAACCCGTCGTTTGACGGATAGTACAAATGGGGAAATCCCATCCAGCAGTGTTCATTCTCCACAATGCAGGAATAGTTTTTTCCGGTTCCCGGCTTTATGGCCTCTGCGCCGTCTCCGTTGTCCGTGCTGTCATAATAATGAAACTCATGCCCTTTTATCCGTTCGCCCTCCGGAAGAAATATGCTTTTGTTCTCCTGAAGCTCTATGTAGCCAAATCGGACCAGCCTGCCCGTATAAAAGCAGGAGGCAGGCAGCACACCGGCCATGGCAAAAGGGACGCCCTCCCGGTCAATAAGCTCTGTGTGGAGATACATGAACCCGCCGCACTCTGCCGCCGCGGGCATCCCCCTATTCACAGCCTGCCTCACAGACTCCCGCATCCGCTCATTTTCGCTGAGCGCCCCCGCGTACAGCTCCGGGTAACCTCCGCCTATTAAAAGTCCGTGACATTTATCCGGCACCTTCTTGTCGTGAAGAGGGGAAAAATAGAGAATCTCCGCTCCGTACTCCTCCAGCATCCGGAGATTCTCCCGGTAATAAAAGCAGAACGCCTCATCCCTGGCCACCCCAATGACAGGCCGTTTCTTTAAGGCCGGGTACATTTCCCGCCCTCTTCCCCGCCTCTCACTGCCGCCTCCGTCCGGCCTCCTGCCTTCCCCCGCAAGCTTCACAATCCCGTCAACCGACACCGTCTTTTCCAGCTGCCCCGACGCCTTCTCAAGCTTTCCCTTTATGTCCTCCAGCTCATCCGGCATCACCAGCCCCAGGTGCCTGCTCTCAAATCCCAGCTCCTTTTGCTCCGGAACATACCCCAGAACCGTAAGTTTCAGTTCCCGTTCTATCAGCGGTTTTATAATGTTATAGTATCCTTCCGACATCCGGTTCAGTATCACTCCCCCAATGAGCCGGTCCCTGTCATAGGCAAGAAACCCGGACAGCAGCGGTATCACCGAACGCCCCATCCCCTTGGCGTCCACCACCAGAACGATGGGCGTCCCCGTGACCTGGGCCAGATGGTAAGAGGAGCCTTCCTTCCTGACGCCGCCCAGCCCGTCATAGACTCCCATGACTCCCTCCAGAACAGCGATTTGGTCCTCCCCGGCGCCGTCCGTAAAAAGCCTTCTGGTCTGCTCCTCATCCGTGAAAAACGTGTCCAGATTGCCCGACGGAATCCCCATTGCCGTTTCATGGAACATGGGGTCAATGTAGTCCGGCCCGCATTTGAACGAAACCACCTTCTCCCCCCGGTTTTTTAACGCCTGAAGCAACGCGCAGGTGATTACGGTCTTTCCGCTGCCGCTTTTGGGCGCGGCAATCATAACGCTTCTTCCCTTCATTCCCCACGCTCCCCTCCTTCCTCTCCTTCATCCGGACGAAAACGAAATGCGCATATCCAGACCGGATTCTCCCCGTTCATCAGATGGCAGGTCCCCGCCTGTTTCATCCGGCTGACCTGCAGCTGCACGATTTCCGCATCCTCTGTTGTGTATCGCCCCAAAATCTCCTTCAATTCACAGATTGTCTCCATGGTGACCCCATTTATCACCACCCGCATATGAGGATTTATCTGCCGCAGCGCGTCCAGTATCTCTCTCATCCTCCCGCCGCTTCCTCCGATAAACCCATGAGTGGCCTTCGGCAGCCCCGCCAGCGCCTCCGGCGCTTCCCCCTGTGTGACGAAAATATTTTCCAGCCGGAACTTCCTCTTATTTTCCTCAATCAAAGAGACTGCCTCCCCCTTCTTCTCCAGGGCGCAGACCTGTATATCATCGGACAGGCCGGCAATCTCCACCGCAACAGAACCTGTTCCGCTTCCGATATCATAGACCACGGCCCCCCGGTGGAGCCTCAGCTTACAGATGCTCACCGCTCTTACCTCCTCCTTGGTCATAGGCACCTTTCCCCTGATAAATTCACCGTCACTGATTCCGTGGGCCGCCCGGGCTTCCCGGGCCCGGGGATTTTCAATGAAGCAGGTGTACAGGCCCTCCTCTCTCAGTTCCCGGCACTGCCGGGGCGTACGGCTTCGGATGTCCTCATCCTCACAGGACAGCCGGTAACCGGTCACTACCCTGCACCCGGACAAATCCTCCTCCTCCAGAATCTGCCCAAGCCGGTTTACATCTTTCACACCGGACACCAGCAAAAACACTTTCCGGCTTCTCCTGATTTTTCCCGCCAGATTACACAAATCTCTCCCGTGGATGCTGTAAACGGCCGCGTCCTCATAGCTCTCCCCTATGGCGGAAGCCAGATACGCCGCCGAAGAGATGCCCGGCATCACCTGCACAGACCCTTTCAGCCGTCCCTCCTTAATCTCTTTTTTTATCTCCCGGTACACACGGCTGCAGCCGCTGTAAAACCCCGTGTCCCCGGAGAAAAGGATGACCACCGTTTTCCCGTGAATGTCCCTTAAAAACGGGATTATCTGTTCTGCCTGATAGAAAGCGTACCGCTCCGGCACCTCCCGGTGCCCATCCACCAGTCTCCTGGCCCCCAGCAGAATATCCGCCCTGGATATGGCTTCCTCCGCTTCCCGTGTAAGACAGCCCCTGCTGCCCATGCCTGCCCCCGCCAGAATAATCTCCAGTCCGTCATCCTTTCCCCATCCGCTGTCCCCCTCTTTTCCGTCTCCCGGTTCCTCACCCAGCTCCCCGCAGGTCTCCCTCCCGCTAATCTCCCTTTTGCAAATCCTCCCCAGCTTTCCGCACACCTCTTCAAATCCCATCCCGTCCCCATCCTCCCGGGGCCTCCCAATCACAAACACCTTTATACCCGTTCTCATAGCCGCCTCCAGCTTCTCCCCGAAGCCTCCCGCCCTGCCGCTGTCCTTGGTCACCAGACAGCCAATCCCGTACTGCCGAATCACCGCCCCATTCATCTCCGCCGAAAAAGGGCCCTGCATGGCAATAATCTGCCGCCCGCCAATCCCCCATTTGCCGCACAGCGCCAGACTCTCCGCCGCAGGCAGTACCCGCGCGTACAGCCGTTTTCTTAAGTTCCTGGAAATGCAGTACTCCCCCAGCTCTTTGCTGCCCACAGTCAGCAGAATATTTCCTTCCACCTGCTCCAGCGCCGCGGCACAGTCTTTGTGATTGGCAAACCATGTGACCTGCCCTTGTCCTTCCTTCCCATACCCTTCATCCCCCTCTTCCCGCCCTCCACTCACAGGCCTTTCCCATCCGTCCCCCCACCTCTCCCTCTCAAGCCTCAGATAAGGAATCCCCATCCCCTCCACAGCCTCCTTTATATTGCGGCTGACCACACAGGCATACGGGTGGGTGGCGTCCACCACAGCCCCAAAATCCCCCTCCTCAGCCAGTTTCCGAATCTCCTCCATCCCCATTCTCCCCCGATGAACTCTCACCAGAGGGCCGGATTTCACCAGAAGCTCCCCATACTCCGTGGCGACGCAGACCCGGTTTCTCACCCCGGCCGCAGCCAGGCGCTCCGACAAAACCCTTCCCTCAGTGGTTCCCGCAAAAATCAATATTTCTTTCAATGCCATACCCCCGCCTTGTAATCAATTTCCCATTCAAAATAAACGAATCCGAATTCCCGACAAACACCGTGGTAAACATATTTACCTCCCTGTCCTTCAATTCTTCCAATGTACACACCTCTGCCCTGGTGCCGTCCCTTCCGATATTCTCAACATACCCGCAGACCCGGCTCCCCTCTATGGTTCGCAGCAAAATACTGCAGGCCTGCCTCAGATAATCCCTTCTTCTGCGGCTGGAAGGATTGTAAAGCACAATCACAAAATCCCCCCTTGCAGCCCCCTCCAGCCGTCTCTCAATCACCTCCCAGGGCGTCAGCAAATCGCTGAGGCTCACCGTGCAGAAATCGTGATTTAGAGGCGCCCCAAGAACCGCCGTATCCGGATACTCCCTTCCAATCTCATACATCAAAGATGCCATCCCGTAAATCCCCGCGTCCCCGCTGCACACCAGCGCCACCCGTTTCCCCTTCCGGGCCTCCTCAAAACAAATCCTGCACCGCTCCTCCTCCCGCCTCATGGGAGTGGAAATCATCTCCTTGTTCCGAAACCGGCTGCCCAGCAAGTCCAGATACACCGTGTACCCCACAATCACATCCGCCTGCTCCAGGGCCCTGACGGCCTCCCCGGTCATCATATCCTCCCTCCCAGGCCCCATCCCCACAATATAAATCCTATGCTCCATCCTGCCCTCCCTCAAAATCCACCATCCACTGCCTCCTTGCGACGGCAATCGTCATTCCCGCCTTCCCCTGCTTCCCGCACACCAGCCGCCCTCCCGGACCGCAGGCCTTAAGAGCCGCCCGCTCACACACATTGTCAACCCCCACCGTCTCCTCCACAAAAGCAGACCCGTGAAACTCCCCCTTCACGTCCCGCAGTTCCTTTGCGTCATACGTTACAAAAGCCACTCTCTCCTTCCTGCACCATTCCACAATCCCCGGCTCCCGGCTCTTTTGGGAAATGGAGGCAAGCCCCCAAATCTGTTCCGGCAAAATCCCCAGCTTCCCAATCCGCTCCAAAATAAACGGGCCAATCTCTCCCGCTCCCTTCCCCTTTCTGCACCCCAGCCCAATCACATACTCCCTGGGCCTTAACAAAACCGCCCCGCCGAAATCCCCGCTCTCCGAAGTAACCACAACATCCACCGGCCCCCCGGGAGGATAATCCGCAAGTTCCACTCCCTCCGGCGCCCTGCATCCCTGCCGCAAATGTCCCGTTTCAACCGAACACACAACCGCCTTTCCGTCCAGCGCCTTAGAAGACACCGCCGCAATCCTCTCCCGGTTCACAATAAACAGCCCGTTTCGCTTTGCAAACAAATCCGCCGCAAATTTCCCGTTAATATCCGTCGCCGTGGTAATCACCGGGACAGCCCCCATTGTCCCCGCCAACCGGCAGGCCAGTTCATTGGCTCCCCCCATATGCCCGGACAAAACAGGAATCACATACCTTCCCCCCTCATCCATCACCACCACCGGACTGTCCCGAAGCTTGTCCGTAAGATAAGGCGCCGCCGCCCTGACCGCAATCCCGCAGGCCCCGATAAAAACCATGGCGTTCCCCTGCTCCATCTGCGCCTTTGTCCACTGCCCCACAGAAGTCTCCACAAACTCCCCGTTCCCCCGGTCCTTACAGCTCCTGTACTTTGTATACAGTGAAACCTCCATAGCATCCATCCGCTCACGGATAACCTCCGAAAGATTCCGTCCCTTCTCCGTAAAACTGATAACACTGACTTTCCCCAAATGCTCCGCGCCATCCCCGCCGGAGCGCCCTTTCCGAAACTCCGTAGAAAAATCCGGCGCATACAGCCGCGACCTGTCGTACCCTTTGCCCCTAATCACATCCCCCACCAGCACCACCGCCGTTTTCCTAATCCCCTGCTCTCTGGCCACATTCCCCAGCGTTCCCACCGTACAAACATGTATCTGCTCCTCCGGCCAGGTAGCTTTATAAACCAGCGCCGCCGGGGTATCCGCCCCATAGCCTCCGGCCATAAGCCGCCGCCCCACCTCATCCATCATCCCCGCGCTCAAATACACCGCCATGGAAGCCCCGTGGGAAGCAAGACTCTCCAGCCGCTCCCCGTCCGGCACCCTGGTCCTTCCCTCCAGCCTTGTAATAATCAGGGACTGGGAAATCCCCGGCAGCGTAAACTCCAGGTTCATGGCCGCCGCCGCCCCGAAGCAGGCGGTGACCCCCGGGCAGCTTTCATACCCTATCCCCGCTTCGTCCAAAAGGTCCATCTGCTCCTTCACGGCCCCGTAAATGCTTGGGTCCCCCGTGTGGAGCCGCACCGTCATTTTCCCTTCCTTCTCCGCCCTCCTCATAAGTTCCATTACCTCCTCAAGGGTCAGCCGGGAGCTGTCATAAATCTCACACCCCGGCCTCCCGTAAGAAAGAAGTTCCGGATTCACCAAAGAGCCCGCATAGATAATTACATCCGCCCTCTCCAAAAGCCTCATGCCCCTCACCGTTATCAGGTCCGCCGCGCCTGTTCCCGCTCCAACAAAATAAACCATTCCCTCACTCCTTTACTCCTTGCCAGTTCTCCCAGTTCATTGGTATATAACACGCAGTCCGCCTTCATCCGGCCTCCCGCCCTCTTTTCCATATAAAAACAAATCCTCCGGGCCGCGAAAGCCATCACCGCCTCCAATTTCCCGCAGGCCTCCAGAATAGGTACCGCTTCTTCCGTAACGCTGCACTCCAAAATCCGTTCCACACTTCCCATGTCCGCCCCGGCCCTTACCGCAAACGCCCCAAGAAGCTCCATCCGGCAGTCTCCCTCCCTGGAATGGGTATTCATAATCCCCCCGGCCACCTTGATTAATTTCCCCACATGCCCCGCCAAAAGCAGCCTCTCAAATCCCAGCTCTGCCGCCATATCAAGGGTCTCCCCTATAAAATTGCCGCACTTCACACTTTTGTCCAAATCATACCCGAACGCTCTCCTCATAAAATCAAGCCCGTAATTCCCCGGCGACGCCACAACATAGTCAAACCCTTCCGCCCGCCTCTGCTTAAGCTCCACCCGGATAGTCTCCAGCAGCGCCCGGCTGCTCATAGGCTCCACAATCCCCGTGGTCCCCAAAATGGAAATTCCCCCCACAATCCCCAGCCTGGGATTGAACGTGCTCTCCGCCAGCCGCTCCCCGCCGGGCACAGAAATCTCAACCCTCAGGCCGCCTTCATAATCCGCCAGGCGGCACACCTCAAGAACCTCCCTCTCTATCATCTCCCTTGGCACCCGGTTAATGGCGGCGCTTCCTACCGGCTGGTCAAGCCCCGGCCTGGTCACCGTCCCCACCCCTTTGCCGCCCTCAATCACAATCCCCTTATCCCAAAAAGAAACCCTGGCGCAGACCCGGGCCCCCGTCGTAACATCCGGGTCGTCCCCGCCGTCCTTTACCACACCGCAGCTGACCTCCCTCTCCCCCCTGCAGATGTCCAAAATCCTGGCCCTGTAAAGGATTCCCTTTGGAGTCTCAATGGCAATCTCCCGTTTCTCCCTGCCTGTCAAAAGCATATAGGCAGCCGCCTTTGCCGCGGCGGCCCCGCAGCTTCCCGTGGTAAAACCATACCTCATCCCCCGCTTCCCTCCCTCTCCCGTCCTGCCAATCCGTACAGCACCCCGTTGCAGACAGCCGCTGCCACGCTGCTGCCTCCCTTTCTCCCTCTGTTCACGATACAGGGAATATCCGTACTCAAAATAAGCTCCTTCGCCGCCTCCACATTCACAAACCCAACCGGAACCCCGATGACAAACGCCGGCCGCCAGCCGCCCTCCAGCGCCAGTTCGTAAAGCCTTACAAGGGCTGTCGGCGCATTGCCCACAGCGGCAATAACCGGCTTCCCTATTTTCGCCGCCCGTTCCATGCTGACAGCCGCCCTTGTCATTCCCCGCCTGTCTGCCTCCCTGGCCACATCCTCATCCGCCATAAAACAATGGGCCTGTCCGCCGAATCCCGCCAGCACCTTCTTATTAATCCCCGCCAGAGCCATATTGGTATCCGTCACAATATCCGCTCCCTTTCTCACAAGCTCCTCCAAAATCCCCACCGCTCCCCTTGTATACACAAGGGTCCGCCCATACTCAAAATCCGCCGTCGTGTGGATAACCCGCTTCGTAATCGCCTTCTCCGCCTCCGGGATACAGATACCCCTGCGCAAAAGTTCCTCCTCAATTATCTCAAAACTCCGCCGCTCAATCTCCTTGGGCAGCAGACGTTCTATTTGGTTCAGCAAACACTCACCTGCCTCTTTGCAGCCTTCCCTTTCTCCCTGCATCTGTTCTCTTTCCTCTCTGCAATCTTCCCGCTCTGCCGGCATACGTTCCCCTCCCTTCCTCCAATCCTTCATATCTCCCGCCAAACTTTCACCTTTCCTTCTGCAGCCTTCCTCCTCTCTCCGCTCCCCCATCATCCCCCTGCCACCCGCTCAATCTCCCTCAGCAAAATCTCATTCTCTTTCCTGGTCTTCACCGCCACCCGGTAAAATCCCGGCCCCAGCCCCCTGAAATTCCCGCAGTTTCTGACTAAAATCCCCCTGTTCAGCAATTCCCCATAAACAGGCGCCTCACTGTAAAACAGAATAAAATTCGTCTCCGAAGGAAACACCTGACACCCAATCCCCCCCAGCCCCTTTTCCAGAAACTGTCTCTCTCTCTTCACATATCCTGCCGTCGCCGTCTCAAACTCCGTCTCCAAAGCGCACGCACACCCGGCCGCCTGGGCAAAACAGGACACATTCCACTCCGGAAGCTGCCGTTTTATCCGTTCCCGAAGCTCCCTGTTTCCGCACAGCAGATACCCAAGCCGCACCCCGGGCACGGAAAAAATCTTTGTAAACGCCTTTACCAGAATCAGATTATCAAACCGTCCCACATCCGCAGCCGCCGAATATCCGCCTCCGCAAAACTCTATAAAACACTCATCCATAACCACGTAAATCCCCTTATCCCTGCAGTGCCTCAGAAGCCCTCTCACCATCCCCCTGTCCATCCGCCCCCCTGTAGGATTGTTGGGATTGGCCAGAAACAGAAGGTCCACACCCTCTGTCAGCACCCCGTAAATCTCCTCTGTCAGGCGAAAACCGTTCTCCCGTCCCGTCTCCCAGTAAACAATCTCCCCATCCTGACAATTGGCCGCGTACTCATATCCATAAAAAGAAGGAACCGGTATCACGGTCTTTTCCGGCCTTACGGCGTGAACAATCGCCATAAACAGCTCCGAAGCGCCATTTCCAAACAAAAGATACTCCTCCGGCACATGTTTCATACGGCTGACCTCCTGCTTCAGCCGGTCATTGTTGATGTCCGGATAATGCCCGCACACCTCAACCGCCTTATGCATCGCTTTTTTAACCGTCTCCGGAATACCAAGAGGATTCACATTAACCGAAAAATCTATTTCCACACGATTTCTGTAAATATCACCGCCATGAATCGCCGTCATAATTATAAGCCCCTTTCCTCTATAATTTGTATGTTCAAGGACAACCATGTACGCCCAGGCGAATCCCTGCCGCAGCCCGCATCCCCTTCGCATTACCAGCAATATCTAATCCCCACGCACACCCCCCAGCAAATCCACCCCGCAGCCCCCATCAGCCGGTTAGCCCTCCTGATATCCCCATACTCCACCCGCCGCAAATCATCCCCAATAAACGGCTTTTTCACCAGCTTCCCAAAATACCACCCGTCCCCTGCCAGTCTCACCCCCAGCGCCCCGGCGCACACGGACTCCGTATGGGCCGAATTCGGACTGGCATGGTTCCTTCTATCCCTTTTGTAGACCCTAAGCGCCCCTCTCCCCGAAAAATCACCGCCCAAAAGAAACGCTCCCCCAATCATCATCCACGCGCTGACCCTGGCCGGAACGTAATTCACCAAATCGTCCAGCTTAGCCGCCGCCCTTCCAAAATACAGATACTTCTCATTCTTGTACCCCACCATGGAATCCATCGTATTAACCGCCTTATACAAAAGCCCCAGCACAGGCCCTCCAAGAGCCGTGTACACCATCGGCGCAATAACCCCGTCCGAAGTATTCTCCGCAACCGTCTCAACAGCCGCCTTTGCCACGCCCTCCTCATCCAGCCTGTCCGTATCCCTTCCCACAATCATAGACACCGCCGCCCTGGCCCCGTCCAAATCCCCGGCCTTCAGGCAATCATACACCTTCATGCTCTCAACCCGCAGACACTTAGCCGCGAAAATCTGATAGGTCAGAAAGATTTCCGCCCCCATCCCCACAAACCTGTGAATGCCGTAAGCCGCCCTCAAAACCCCCCATGCCGCCACAGCCACGGCCGCTGGCACAATCACCGCCAGCACCGTCCCCTTCACAATCTCCTCTGCAGCGCTTCCACCCTTTCCCTTCCCTCCCCGCAGCAGCCTCTCCGTGCCCCCTATCAGGCGTCCCATCAGCCGTACCGGATGAGGCATCCAGTGAGGGTCCCCAAACATCAGGTCCAGAAAAAAACCCGCCGAAAAAATCATCATTTGATTCGCTGCCCAATTCCACATATCACACGCTCCACCCTTTCCGCCCTGGCGGCAAGCTCAATAAGGATTCTTCCCGTTCGCTCCCTGTACTCCCTCTCAAACCCGTCCCCGGGAACAATCCCGCTGCCAATCTCATCACAGATAATCACACAATCCTCACACCTGTCCAAAAAAGCGCGAATCTCCGCCTCCGGACACCCGCCGTCCATCAGCCGCCCCCTTACCCATCTGTGAAAATGGTTGACCACAGGGAAACCGCTCCATTTCCCATCCCCCGGCAGCTCCCCGTCCCACACGCCATACTCCGAAACATCCAAACCCCCCAGAACAAACTCCAGCTTCCCCTGTCCATACCCGCCTATCACCAATCGCATAACACGCCTCCCCTTCCATTCACATCCATCGAAACATCACATCCGCCGCGGCCCCGCTCACTGCCATGCAAAGCTCACACAACACAACAAAATACCCTGCCGTATCCCCCGTAATCCCCCCGAACTCCCGTCTGCACCGCCGGTAATACCACCAAAAAGCCGCCAAAGCCGCCGCCGTCACCGCCGCCCCTGTGCCAAAGGACACCAGGACCATCCCCAAAACACACCCGGCGCTCTGAACATACAAAGCCCCCTTCACAATCCGCCTGTGAGCCCTGTCCGCGAAAAGAAACAGCATCCCGTCCCCTTTCGCCAGCGGAAACGAAACCGCCCCAATCCCGCTGAGACACCGGGCCAGAAAAAACCCCGCGCACACAATCTTTAACACCCTTTTGTCCCCTATCTCCGAAAACGCCCCCATATATAATAACCCGTACAAAGCCAGCATAATAACCGCAAACGCCCCGATATGGGAATCCTTCAAAATCTCCAGTTTCCTCTCCCTGGACTGATACGAATGAAACGCGTCCATGGTATCCATAAACCCGTCCACATGAAATCCCCCCGTAATCATCAGGGGCAGCGCTCCGTCCACTGCCGCCCGGCACACCATCCCAATCCCGTACCTGTCACACACACAATTCCAGCCATAGACACAGACTCCCACAACCGCCCCAACCCATGGAAAAAAACAAAAGGTATATCTCATATCCCTCTCCTCCCACTGAAACTGAGGCACCGGAATCCTGGAATACATGGAAAATGCTATCAAAAACGACTTTACTATCCCCATCCTGCCATTCCTCCCTCTCACTTCCAAGCCGCCCTCTTCTTCCGGCATCCCATACCGCCCCTTCCGTCTTCCCCGCTCTCTTTCACCGTCACAGGAATCCCCGCCACCACTTCCACCACCTTATCCGCCATAGAAGCAAGCACCCGGTTTACCTGCCCCAGCGCCCGCACATACTCCGTCACCGACTCCTCATAAACAATCCCGTCCTCAAACACATTGCTGCTCACCACAACCAGATGAGCCGCCCGCCCTCTCAGCGCCTCCACATCCCTCACAATCTTCCCCGCAGCCTCCTCTGCCCGCTTCCATCCGTTCCCTGCCGCCGTCCCGTCAAACATCTCATTGGCCACAAGGTTGGACATACACTCCAGAAGCACCGCCGCCGGTTCCTCCCCCATGCCCTCCGCCGCCCGGCCCACATCCGTAAACTGCTCAATCGTCACAAATCCTTTTCCTGACCTCATCCTTTGGTGCCTGTCCACCTTCTGCCGCCCCTCATCATCAAACACCCGCATGGCAGCCACATAATACTTCTGCCCCCCGTGTTCCCCGCCAAGCAAACAGGCCTCCCCCTCCGCAAAATCAGACTTCCCGCTTCCGCTTCCTCCAATCACCAGCACCATCATCTCCCGCAGTACCTCTCATACGGTTCCACCTGAATATCCCCAAAGGTGGTCCTTTTGCTGTAAATCGTCAGAGCCAAATCCAGAAGACCCATCATCATCACCGCTCCGGTCCCCTCCCCCAGGGCCATATTTCCGTCAATAACCGGCTCCAGTCCCAGCTCCCTCACAAGCATGGCCACAGCCGGCTCCTTCCCCTTATGAGACGGTATCAGATAATGAACCGTCTCCGGAAACAGCCTTTTTGCCATAACCGCCGCCGTCATGCTGATGACCCCGTCCAGAACCACGGGTATATGATACAGCCCGCCTCCGATACAGAGCCCCGCAAGACCCGCAATATCATATCCCCCCACAGTCTCCAGCACCTTGAGAGGACATTCCCCCCTAAGCCCGTACCGCTCCAAAGCCTCCTCAATCACCTGCCGCTTCCGGGCCAGCCCTTCATCACTTAAGCCGGCCCCTCTCCCGGTTACCTTCCCGGCCTCACATCCAAGGAGAGCCGCCGCTGCCGCGCTGCTTGTGGTCGTATTCCCAATCCCCATCTCACCTGCGGCAATCAGCCCGTACCCGCTCTCCTTACACCGGGCCGCCGCCTCAATCCCCATAAAAATCCCCTCCACGGCCTCCTGCCTGGTCATGGCAGGCTCCTTTCTGAAATTCCTTGTCCCCCGGCGAATCTTCCAGTCCGCCACCCCCGGTATAACGTCCTCCCGATTGATTCCTATGTCAATAGGTATCACATCCGCACCCACAGCCGCCGCCAGCTTTCCCACAGAAGAGCCGCCCCTTCCCAGCTCCCGCGCCACGGCCGCCGTCACCTCCTGCCCGGACTGACTGATACCCTCCTCCACAATCCCATTGTCCGAACACATCACAACCACCGCTTTCCTGGAAATATCAATCTCCTCCGTCCCCAGCACAGCCCCTACGCGGGCAGTCAGAATCTCAAACCGGCCCATGCCGTCAAGAGGTTTGGCCGCCCTGTCCCAATTATCCAGCACCTTCCTGTAAATCCCCTCATCCGGCCTGTCCACCGCCAGACCCTCAAGCGCCTCCTGCGTAAACCTATCTGACGCAGGCTTCCTCCAGTATTCCATAAATCTCCTCCATATCCATATATTGTCTCAAAGTATCCGCCAGTTTGTCATACTGCCTGTCCTTAAACACGGAAAAATCCTCCGCTCCTCCCCCCACAGAAATCCCCTTCCGGTCAGCCAGCGCCTTCACCAGGGCAAACGCCATATCCCCCTTATCAAAAATCCCGTGTACATACGTCCCGTACACCATTTTACCGCTGTCGCTCAAAACCACCCTCTCCTCCGATTCCCCCGTCCGGCCGTCTGCTCCGCTCTCCCCCATTCCCTGCCTCTCTCCAACTGCTCCCCGCTCCGCCATCCGGCTCCGCCCCATATGTATCTCATACCCCTCATACTCCAGCCCGGAAAGGGCCGCGAAAATCCCTTCCGCCCCATTAACCGTCCCCCTCACCTGTCTTAATACCTTCTGCCCTCCCAGTTCCGTCTCCACCCCCAAAAGCCTCATCCCCTCCATCACGCCTCCGGCCTCCATCCCCCCCGGGTCTGAAATCCGCTGCCCCAGCATCTGAAATCCACCGCAAATCCCCCAAACCGGTATCTCCCCTGCCGCTTTTTTCACCGCAGCCTCCAGCCCCCGCCGGCGCATCCAGGCCAAATCCTCCATGGTATTCTTGCTCCCCGGCAGAAAAATAATATCCGGCCTCCCCAGCCCCTCTGCCGACTCCACATACCGCACCCTCACCTCCGGTATCTGCTCAAACACATTAAAATCCGTAAAATTGGAAATCCTGGGACAGCGTATCACCGCCATATCCAGAATCCCTCTCTCCCCGCCCCCAAACCGCTCCGACAAACTGTCCTCATCCTCCAGGGAAACATCCATATAGGGAATCACCCCCACCACAGGGATTCCCCCCTTCTCCTCAAGCATCCGGATGCCCGAATCCAAAAGCCCCATATCCCCCCGGAACTTGTTGATAACAAGGCCCTTAACCCGCCTTCTCTCCTCCTCTGAAAGCAGCATCAGCGTCCCCAGAAGCTGCGCAAACACGCCGCCCCTGTCAATATCCCCCACAAGAATCACCGGCGCGTCCACCATATCCGCCAGCCCCATATTCACAATATCATGGTCCCGCAGGTTAATCTCCGCCGGACTCCCCGCCCCCTCAATCACCACCACATCCGCCATGTCCGCCAATTTCCGAAACGCCCTCTTAATATCCGGAACCAGGTTCCGCTTATAAGCAAAATACTCCCTGGCGCTCATATTTCCCAGGACCCGTCCATTCACAATCACCTGGGACCCTGTATGGCTCACTGGCTTTAACAAAACCGGGTTCATGCACACCAAAGGCTTCATCCCCGCGGCCTCCGCCTGCATCACCTGGGCTCTCCCCATCTCAAGGCCCTCCTCCGTCACAAACGAATTGAGAGCCATATTCTGGGACTTAAACGGTGCCGCCCGGAACCCGTCCTGCCGCATCACCCTGCACAATCCCGCCGCCAGAAGGCTTTTCCCCACCCCTGACATCGTACCCTGAACCATGATTACCTTCGCCATTTCGTCACCTCCTATTTTGTCCCCGCGCTTCCCGTAACCTCCTCCATCGCCGCCAGCTTTCCCGCCCCCTTCGCGTACTCCAAAAGCTCCCGGTTCGCCAAATCAAGGCTTCCTATGGCCCTTTGGCTGCACACCACCCGGCCGCACCGGTCCATCAGCCATTTCGCCCGGTCCATAACCCGCCCCTCCACCGGCTCAAAAGCCCTTGCCGTAACCGCCTCACAAGCCAAAGCCCCTGCCGCCGGAAAATCCAAATCATTATCATAAATAATCCCCGTAACAAAAGGTCTGCCCTCCCGCTGCAGCCTGCGAAAAAAACTCTGCCCCGTTCCGCCACCGGCAATAACAAACAGATCCCCCTGCCCCTCCGGCCGCCGCAGCTCCATCCCCCCGCCTCCCTCATGAAAGCCCCCCGGACAAATCCCAAAAACCTCCTCCATGGCGCCGGGAACAAAAATCTCCTCCGGCGTCCCAAAGCTCCACCCATACTCCCCCCGCAGACATAAAACCTTATCCGAAATCCGCTTAGCCAGCTCCAGCTCATGAAGGGACATGATAACCGTAAGCCCTTTCTGCCTCCTCAGCTCCTGAAGCACCGACAAAAACTCCAGCTTATACCCCGCGTCCAGAAACGTAACCGGCTCATCCAAAATCACAATCTCCGGCTCCTGGCACATGGCCCTTGCAAGCATTACCCTCTGCCTCTGCCCGTCGCTGACCCGGTTAAAATCCGCTCCCCCAAGGTCCCTCACATGGACCAGCTCCATCACCTCATCCACAACCCTCACATCCCCCGCAGACAGCGCCCCAAACCTGCCCGTATACGGATACCGTCCCATTGCCACCACATCCCGGCAGGTCATCATCTCCGTCCTTGGCCCCTTCGTAAACACCGCCGCCATGCGCCTGGCCCGCCGCGGGCCCTTCATCTTCGCGACAACCTCCCCATCCAGAAAAACCGCTCCCCCCATAAGCCCCAGCTGCCCCGCAATACTCCTCAAAACCGTAGACTTTCCCGCTCCGTTGGGCCCGATAAGACTTAAAATCTCCCCCCTGCCAAGCAACACCTCCAAATCCTCAACCACCGCCTTCCCCCCATACCCGGCCCGCAGGCCCTTCACCCGGAAAAAATACTCTCTCATGACCATCCCAATCTCCTCCCCGCCATCACCCAGAGCACCACCGGCGCTCCAAACACAGCCGTAACCGTACTGATGCCAAGCTCCGCAGGCGCGAACACCGTCCTGGCAATCAAATCACACCCCATGCAAAACATACTCCCCCCAAGAAAACTTGCCGGAATCATCCACAGCGGGCTCCCGGTCCCGATAAACCGTTTAACCATCTGCGGAACCGCAATCCCCACAAACGACACCGGCCCCGCGAAAGCTGCCACACAGGCAGAAAGCACACTGGAGAGCACAACCAGCAAAACCCGCAGCCCCTCCACATGAACCCCCACGCTTCTGGCATACTCCTCCCCCAGCTCATAAGCCCCTATGGGCTTTGCCAAAAAGAAAACCGCTGCCACAGCCATGGACAAGACCCCCGCCATCACCCGCACATGCCCCCAGGCCATTCCCGAAAAACTGCCTCTGGACCAATTATGGAGATTCACAATCTCAGCTTCATCCGCGAAAGTCACCACAAAATCCGTCACCGCTGAACAGATATACCCCACCATCACCCCGCTGATGACCAGCAGCGCCATACTGTCCACCCTCCGCGACATCAAAAGCACAACCCCCATAGAAACCAAAGCGCCGCCAAACGCCGCACCAATAAGAACCCCCGAACTAATTGTCATAGACCTGCCCAAAACCTCCACCATCACCAGAGCCACTGCCAGCTTAGCCCCCGACGAAATCCCCAAAACAAACGGGCCCGCTATGGGATTGTGAAAAAACGTCTGCAGAAGATACCCCGACAATGCCAGAGCCCCTCCCAGCCAGAACGCCGCCGCTGCCCTTGGCAGACGAATATCCACGACAATCTTCCTGTAAGCCTCATCCATCCCCTCTCCCCTCAAAAACTTCCCAAACTCCCCAAAAGGAATCAAAACGCTCCCCCAAAACACACTGCACGCCAGCAAAAGCAGACATCCCGCTCCAAGAAACGCCAGGGCTCCTCCCCCGCGTCCTCTCCTCCTACGGCTCTCCATCCTGCCCCTCCCCATTTCTCAGCCTGTGCAGGTAAACCGTCTCCTCCTGCCTGTCCCGCTCCTCTGACAACATATTATAAATATCCTCCAGCAGCTGTCCCGCTGACATAGACCGCTGGTACAAATCCCTGTCCGTACACCATACATTTCCCTGCCTCACCGCCTTAAAATCCCTCAGCAGCTCCTCCCTCTGTATCAACTCCTCCAATGACTCCATTTCCCCGTCTATAGCGCTGTTGTACACCAGAAAATCCGCCTCCTTCGCCTGATGATAAAACTCCTCCAGCTGCATGGTCACCGTCGAACGGCCTCCCTCCTTCCCCAAATCCTCAAACACGTACTTTCCCCCTGCCAGCCTGATAATGGCAGGTATATAATCCGAAGACGCCCGGACGCTGACCATGCCATTGGCAGTTATGTAAAAAAACGCCACCGTCTTTCCCGATGCCTCCTGCCCCGCAACCCGCCCCAGCGCCTCAGCCTGCCTGTCAAAAGCCTCCCGGGCCTCCTCCTCCCTGCCAAGCAAAACGCCGTACAGCTTTATCCACTCCACCCTTCCAAGAGGATGGCTCTCATAGCTGGAAGAATCCACCAGCACCGGTATCCCAAAGCTCTCCAGCTTCTCCCTCACCTCCGGGCAGTGGGTAATCATGTTATTTTCAACCGCAAGCGAACATCCCCGGGACACAATCAACTCATAATCCGGCGAATCATACCTGCCCGCATACAAAATCCTCCCCTCCTCCATCCCCCTTCGGGCCTCCTCCACACTCCACCCCTCTGCCCTCTGACCTGAAAATCCAATTAAATCCAGCCCGTCCAGCTCACAGACCATATCCATCGCCGCCGTAGCCACAAGATACACATTGGTCAGCGGCTGTTTCAGCTCCGCAATATCCTCCGCCAAATCCTCCGGCGCCCGGGCCCCTTTTGGAATAACCAGATACCTCCTTCCCTCCTCTGTCCCAATCAGCCTGTACCCGCCCTCATAATAATCCACAAAAAATCCCGTGGCAAACCGAAGCTCCATACTCCCCGTATACGAAAGCTCACTGCTGACCTCCCCATTCCTCCTCCCCGCCTCCCGGCCGTATTCCTCCTTATTATCCCCAGAAGCAGACCCCCGAAAACCACAGGCCCCAAGTATGTACGCGGCAATCATCAGCACCCCTAACAAAAACGGCCATTTTCCGCCTTTTTCTATTACAGCCGTATCCGCCGCTTCCCCTTCCCGTCCGCATATTACTTCCCCTGTGGTTTCCGGCCTCCTTTCACCATCACTCACCATCGCTGCCATCCCCTCCCCTATTCGTATCCTTCACAATCCGCTTACATCTGTGCCAATATCCAAAAGCGCACCCCGACACAGCCGCCGCCAAAACCAATACCCCTGCCAGTTTCCACCTTCCCCCTCCGCTCCTTCTCATGGTATCCCCATGAAAAACCAAGGTATACGGGATTTCATGAGGACTGCTCATGGCGACCGTGTCCGCAATCACGTCAATCTCCTCATCCAGCGCCAAAACCGGAATCTCAAACACGGAATTGCCCCCCGAATTAACAGGCAGATACATCTCCCCATCCAGAACCATATAATCAAAATCAGGGCTGCTCCACTCAATAACTGCCATCGCCGCCCCTTCCGACACACGGACAGACACCGGAGAAACAACAAAAGCCCGTCCCGTCCCTCCCTTCAGCGAAACGTCTATTCTGTATTCCCCATCCTCCATGTCCAAAACAGCGGCCTCCCCGGCTTCCGCCCTGAAAGCGTCCTGCGGCAGGACGGAAGACCGAATCACAAGTTCCCTGTCATACCACGTTTCCTTTCTCTTACTGTAAGCAGCGCAGGAAAACTCCACATTCAAAGCTTCCACCGGTATACAATACGTGTAAGCCCCGTTTTCATCCTCAGCATAAGGAATATACCTGTCCTCCCCGGCCTCCGGCGCCTCCTTTCCTGTCCCCATAAACAGCTTCAGATAACCGGTGCCGCTTAACGTAATATCCGCCGTCATACGCCCCTGCTCAACATTCAGCCATGCCCTGACAACGCGGAACATAGAAGAACTGGATTCCACCTCCACCTCATAACTTCCATCCTTAATATCCCTGCCGTAAACAGCCTCCACCTCCGGCTCACCTCCACAGCAAACCCGGGAGTTCCCCAAAACCACCGCCGCCAAAACCAGCAATATCAGAAAACACTTTACCCCTTTCCCGCGCCCCGCTGCCCCGGGCTTTCCCTGTCTCTCCATCATCTGCCCTCCTGCTGCCCAAGGCGCTCCATCGCCGCCTGCACATGCTCCACATAAATATCACGGACAGCCGGAATCTGGCCAAGCCCTTCCAGGACACACACCACCTCATATCCCTCACGTTCCAGCACACTCTTCCAGGAATCCTCCTCATCCCCTGCCATATCATGATTCGCATGGTCGCCCGCAACCACCATCAAAGGCTCCAAAACCACCCTTTTATAAATACCCTTTTCCCCCAGCGCCGCCATCACATCCTCCAGCCCCGGCTCTGCCTCCACGGTCCCGATATAATAATTCTCATATCCAGCCGCTGCAAGCCTCTCCTGCATCCGGGAATAAACCCTGTTGGAATCCGCCTCCGTTCCATGACCCATAAAACAGATTGCCGTCTTCCCGTCATCATACTCCGCCGTTTTCTCCACAACAGCCTTCATAACCTTGTCAAAATCCTCATCACCGGAAAGCAGCGGCTCCCCCAGCACAACCTTCGCGAATTTCCCCTCACAATCCCTCAGCTCATTGGCCAGGTCCGTATACTCATACCCGTCCATCAGATGGGTAGGCTGCACCACCAGATTGGCAATGCCGTCCGCCGCCGCCCGGTCCAGAGCCTCCTTCACACTGTCAATCTCCAGCCCGTCCCGCTCCCTCAGCTTATCAATAATAATCTGGCTGGTAAACGCCCTGCGCACCTCACAATCCCCGTACCGCTGGCCAACAGCCTCCTCAATCGCCTCAATGGTAACCTTCCGGTTCTCATTATAGCTGGTGCCAAAGCTGACCACCAGAATCGCCGTTCCGCCTTCCGCTTCTCTGACCGCTGCACCATCCCCAGGTTTTACGCCCCCTGCGGCATCCGCATCTTCCTTTGCCTGCGCCGGCTCTTCTTTGCATCCTGCCATGGCGATACACACTGCTCCCAAAACCCCTGCCATTAATACGGCTGTCAGCTGTCTCCTCATATCATTCCTTCCTCCTTCGGATTTTTAATATCAAACATGGAAATACGCTAACCGTTTTCAGACACGAGGGCAGCCTAAATAAGCCGGCGAAACACCGGAATCCGTCTGCACAAAAAAATCCTTCACCGGACTGCGTTTTCTGTTCACAGCCGGCAAAGGATTGTGTTTATGCGCAAACAAACCTGGAGAACAGAAGCTAAAAACCCGCTGTTCTGCAAGTCGTGCATACCGTACAACCAATTACTCGTGGCCCGAAACAATCGTTTCCGTACTGCATCCAGGCAGGTCTCCCGACTCAACCATCATCACATCAGCCATCTTCCCGGTTTCCCAGTGATATATCGGCTTTCAGCTCCGGTATTACGGTGACGAGTTCGCACAGGATTCTCACCTGTTTCCCTTTTCACCAGAACCCATGCCCCGGGCACGGATTCT
>Ga0137308_100977_pt1 | contig 34439 bp, 30 predicted proteins | sample Inofrocosms_June_FD_97181 | JGI IMG/M metagenome (GOLD analysis project Ga0137308, IMG submission 97181) | Mouse cecal microbial communities from Vienna, Austria - N-Acetylneuraminic and N-Acetylglucosamine D2O microcosms_June | ecosystem: Host-associated > Mammals > Digestive system > Large...
CCCGTGCTTCTCTTTAGTAGTTATTTCCTTTGCACGGGTCTGTGCATAAACAAAGCGCATAGGCTGTCACATTTTATCGCCCACGCGCCTTTATCAATGCGTCTATAAAACGCAACGCTATTTTGATATTAAATTGTTTTACTGATTACACAAACTACAAAATAACGGATACACCTTGACTACTGTGTTGACCAATATATCAAAAAATAATTACCCTCAATCTATGCTCATCATACCATCTAAAAATTCCGATGGATATGGCAAATCCATGATATACCTTTTGAAAACAATTTTATAAGAACTAATAGTTCCCTCTCCAAATATTTCATGAAGCAGCGTCTTTCCGTCTGGATAAAAAGTAATTTCATCAGGCACCCCTTTCAAATAAGGAAACTGAATTATTTTTGAATGCTCTGGAAAACTGGCTGTCAAAGCCACCACTTGTCCATCTCCAAATCCAATATGGTGTACTACTGCCCCTGCTGAAACCATCGGAATATCGTTATCCAATAATACAGTCTTCCCACTCATCAGTTCCTCGATTTTTTCCTCAACCGCAACTGATATGTATTGCTTCCATGCAGGAGCGTCTAAAATATCTCTTCGCATTTTACATTTCAAAATCAAATCTCTAATATTCTCTGGTCTTGCTTGATTTGCCCGAAACATTGACACAAAATACTTCTGAAACTGTGCTAATGTTAAAGGCACAATATCTAATCTTTGTTTTACATCACCTTTTGCATACCAAATGCCATGCCTAAATGTCTCTGCTGTATTCGTATCGATCTTAACAGCAATGAACATCCCATATACGGGTTTGTTATATTGAATCACTGCATCTGAAACGTGACGTCTAACCGGTTCTCCTTCCATGGCTTCTTGTCTCGAAGATGTTGACATTGTAACTTCAGTTAAAATCAGAAAATCATCAAATTCACAGTATAAATCGCCCTTTCTGCCGCCCGCAGCCGAAACTGGCAAAAAATCGGAATCCAATCTAAATCCACGTACCTCATAAGGTTTATTTATCAAATGATCAATTGCCAAAGTCGCACGCCAAAGAACCCACTCTAAATATGCGGGTGTTTCATCTTTCGGAATTTCGATTGCATTATCCTCATCATATACTAACTTACCGCCGCCTTTGATAAGAAGTGACATATAATCAGCAATTTCTTTCCACTGATTGCACTGATCATTGGCATATTGAACTTCATCAGTTTGAGCCAGAATATTTTCAAGTCTTTGTCTAGCAATATTAATTTCTATTGGAGTTGTCAATGGTAAATCAGACATATCAAATACTATATGTCGTTCTTTCATCTGTTTCGACAAATCCTCAAGCAAGATTTTAGCAACATCAACATTATCCGTAGGCAATGGCGCTCCATTACATAGCTGCTTATACTGCTCCATAAGCGGTTTCGAACTTGCACTGCTTTTGGCAAGTCTTTCTGCAAGCATATGCTTTATGGGTACAATTACAAGCCCCCTACCTTTACGCTGCAATACGCCTGATATGCGGAGATATCTCATATTCATATCACTATAGTCCAAAAAATTATCATCCTTTTTAGAATAGTTTTCCCCGCGTTTCGCTATCTCCGCTTTATCAAACGGACGATTCGCTGGTGCTTCTTTGCGCCTCTTTCTAAGATCGAGTATGTTGTCAACAACTTGCTCTAAATTATAACTTGGATTCGTGGTATGTCCCCATAAAGCAAATTCAATCCTACTAATCTCCGAAGATCCTGTGCGTTTTTCTAATTCCAGCATAATAGCCAGTATCCATCTCAGTGGTGAAAAAAAATGTTTGCCATCCGGCATAGCATATTGCTCAACACTCATAGCACGAAGATAACACTCCTGAACTGCTGGATATGTATCTGCTTTTAAAAATGATTGGCCAAACGGAGTAATACTATCCAATTCTCCGAGTTCTTCTTGTGCGCCATCTTTTTTCTTCATTTGTGGATAAATAAATCCATTTTTGGCAAACATCAACCTCCACTTTCTAGCATGACTTCCTGATTCATCTTTCCCATCCTCATTTTGGATGATACCCTTTTCATTTAAGAGTTTCATAAAACCAATTTCATTTTCTCGTCCACGAAGATTCCCCACAAAACCAGAATTAGCAAATATCATAAACCCTTCTTGAATACGATTGGGGTTGCGCAAACCAGTATTGCCAACTAACCATATATCAATCTCCTCTTGCATCAATAGTTCCTCCATTTAAAATGCAACAAATAAATACTCCTGAACCCTATTTCGATTCGTTTTTGCAGCCTTCTGATTCCCAAATGAATAGATATAATCAACCGGAACCACCTCCACATGTTCCTTATACTTTGATAAGAGAGCAACCATTTCATCCTGTGTCGGTTGGCTGTTTGAAGAATAAGAAACAATCAGAATACTATTCGAAAATTTCTTAAACAATTGATCAAAAGCATCTGTTGCTCCTTTCCTTGTAGAAAACGGAGTAGGATATGACTTAAATTTCTTGGTCTGTGTATTTTGTTGGATCTCTACTCCTTGCCAATCTCTAGCAAGTCCTTCTACAAAATGATAACGACGTACATATTCATTGTCAGATAAAGGCGAATAATACGGTGGATCTATATAAATCAAATCTGGATGTTCTGTTCTTAATTCCATCGCATCTCCATGTCTTGATTTATTTTCCTTCCCATTGTCAAAAATCGCCTTATTTACCGCTGTAACAGCCTCTAAAAACTGTTGTTCTAATGATTTCTTCAAGTCTTTCCGACCATCGTTATACCGCTCACCGGTATAGGTAAAGATACCCCGAGGACGTTTTTTTGTGCAAGCCCTTATAAGTGCTGACATAGCAATCGCACGTTTATACGGTTCTTTAATTAATGCAATATTCATTCTTAGAGTATCTATTAAATCATTATCAAGATCAGAAAAATATAAGCCCTTAAATGTCTCAGACACAAAATGATCAGATTCTTCCTTGGGCATAAGTAATTCTCTTGCTTCCTCCAATGGCAATATTACATCATTATTTTCTATCATAGCTTTTGTAAAAGTTGCCGACATAGCCATATAGTCATTACTAATTACAGTTTTTCCTTTTGCTTTAAACATATATCCAACAATGCCAGAACCCGAAAACAAGTCTACCACTGTATCAAATTTGAACTGTGAAGCAACCGCCCATATCTGCTCCAACAATTTGCTTTTAGATCCCATAAATCTTGTTGGAGGATATTTTAATACCTGCTCTGGAAGTGGTTCCGGAACAATTTTAAACATCATTCTTCTTTTGGGAAGAATGGTCACTATGGCATCTTCACCCTTCCGCTTACTTCCATTACACGAAATATATCTTTTGGTTGGAACTACTTCAATTTTATACGGAGCATATAATTCATGCACAAGCGGATGATTGGAGTTTGTCAAGATAACATGACATCCTAATCCTTGCAAACGCTCTACCTCTTTTGCCAATTCCACATGATCTTCTTCATAAAATTGTTCTTTTGTATAACGCTTAAAATCAGCATATTCTGAGATTGGCAGATAGGGTGGATCTAAAAAAACAAAATCCCTTTCTCTGGCATAATCTTTTAATATCGATAAATAATCCCCGCACACTATAGTTGCTCTTCCTAATGCTTTTGATGCAGCATATAATGCCTCTTCATCACAGTACTTAGGGTTTTCATATTTTCCATAAGGAACATTAAACTGTCCTTTTTTATTTACTCTGTACAATCCATTAAAACATGTTTTGTTTAAATAAATCATTCTGGCGGCTGCCTCCGCTTTAGGAAGCTTCAACCAATCTAACTTACGCACAGAATAAAAATCTTCCTTTGTATTTTTATATTGATGTAAATATCCTATTACATCATCAACATGATTCGCCACCTCGCGATACATATTCATCAATTCAGGATTACTATCAGCAATAATAGCTTGTTTCGGATTCAACGCAAAAAAGAGCGCACCCCCACCCATAAATGGTTCTATGTATGTTCCATATTTTTCTGGCACTTTAGGCACAATACTATTTAGCATCTGCGTTTTACCGCCAGCCCACTTCAAAACAGGTCTTGCCTGAACAGTCTTTTCTATTTTAGTCACTTGCTCCATAATTTTTTATACCCTCGCTGTGTGCTTCTGTTATTTCCATAATATCACTAATATCGCATTTCAAAGCAGTACAAATCTTTACAAGTAAAATATACTATACAATTTCAGCGTTTTCAACATTCAGTTCATCATTCGTTGAATTTCACGATACAACAATCGGCTTTTCAAGCACAAAAATATATTCATGCGCGAGCATTAAGAAACTGCGTTCACATCCCTCCCAGTAACTTGTTGATCTACAATTATGCTGTTCTTTAATCACAATTTCTTTCAGAACAAAACCAACGTCAACGAATTTTTGCATAGAATCCATCCCAAGTGGTAATACATATCCATTTCTACGAATATCACCAATCATAAAGGCACAAATTCCTTTATCTTTTAAAACACGAAAAGATTCCTTTGCCACTTCTGACAAAGCGAGCAAAAAATCCTTATATGATAAATGAGATATATCACCTTCAATATTTTTGCTATATTGAATAATATCTGCATATGGAGGATGTGTACAAATCAAGTTTATACTACAATCTTTAATAAATGATAGTGTTCTTGCATTCCCTTCTCTGGTAAACACTTTAGAAATTTCCGAACAGGTAAAATGAAGATTTGAATTAGACAATTTAATAGAATCCGGATTTATATCAACACCAATAGCATTTCTACCTAACAGTTTCGCTTCAATGAGCGTTGTTCCACTCCCTAAAAACTGATCCAATATCCAATCATTTTTCTTGGAATATCGTAAGATTAAATTTCTTGGCACGTATGGCGACCAATTACCTCGGTATTTTCCAGAGTGCGTCGCCCATTTTCCCCTATCTGGAAACGACCAGATGGTAGTATCTTCTAGTTTAAAATTTTCAGGATAATACCTTATAAAAATCTCTCCTTTTATATCATTTTATGACATTATAGCGCATACAAGCTCATCTGTCTATCGCCTATAATTAAAAGAAGTAAAAAATTATAAAATTACATAAAAAGCAACGGAACATTAATGAAATTACAATGAAATATGAGCATGTAATCGATGATTGTGGAATATATCTATTACAAAATAATATTTTATATAAAGTCTATAAAAGAATGGTTCATAAAATAACCACAACGAAAATTTTATCCTTTGAAGATAAGGGCTTACGTGTGAGGTAAAGCTTGTAGGCGAAGTCTTGGAAAATACGCCTGCGGAAATCTGCGTTTCGCTTGAGTTATCCATCAACTTTGAAGCCGTTACAGCGCATTATGTGGATATTGGGCTTGAACGAAGAGAGAATTCCTTGACGCATCCCATAACACAGCAGAGAACGCAGAGAGCGTGCAAAACGTAGTGTTTATACGGCTTCCCGGCGTTCTTCAATTTCTAAACCGCCCTAAAATCAATTCGTATGGAATAGAAAAATTCTACTATTTTTTATAATACACAAACTCACCGTCTCTCTTATACACCGTATACCCCAATTTGGGATAAAAAGAATTGGTGCGAATATTCCAAACAGGCGTGTCAAGATACATTTCTTTTACCTCAGGAAACATTCTTTCAATTTCCCGCATCATATAAACACCGTATCCTTTTCTGTGATATTCTGGACTGATAAATATTCTTCCCACGTGAAGTTTCTCCCCATCCGCAAAAAGAATCGCCGCGCCTATAATAAGTCCGTCAAGCAACAGTTTGTACAGATGATTGGTTCTTGCCATCTTTGTGTGAAACTGTACCGACATATACCCGGGAGGTCCTCCTTTGCAAGGTGCCCCTACCGCTGCATCACTGTCAAATGAACGTTTCGAAATCCCATTGATCACCAAGGCATCTGATGTACTAGCCTTTACGAATTCAAGCATTCTGTCTCCCCCATGAAAATAAATACACTATTTCGCATTTGCAGGCTCGATATTGATCGTCTTCCCTTTAATTTTGACATTCTTCATCGCCGCGAGCACATCCGCTGCGTTCTCCTTGGGCACCTCCACAAAGGTGTACTTATCATAGAGGTCAATCGCCCCCACCAGCTTGCCGGGGATATTCGCCTCGCCCGCGATTGCGCCTAGGATATCCTTTGCCTTGACCTTCTGCGCCTTGCCGATATTGATGAAAAGACGCGCCATGCCCTCCTCCTCTGCACCCGTATTGTCAAACGTGTACTCTACGCTGGCGTCACTGCCTTCATTTAACTGTCCCATATACAGTTTGAGAAATGCCGCCGCAATGTCCATCGCCGTGTAGTCAGACTCGTTGATCTGTTTCTCGATGGTGTTAATCATTGCAGCCAGATCTTCCTCCTCGATTACATTGCCGATTTTGTCCATAACCTTCTCGATTTTAATCTGGTTCACATCGTTGAGGGACGGCACTGGCATCGCATAGATTTTCGTCTTGCAGTAGCGCATGATGTCCTTTAGCTTGTAGACTTCCTTTCCTTTTACAAAGGTGAAGGAACGCCCTGTCCGCCCTGCGCGCCCTGTCCTGCCTATGCGGTGCACATAATACTCATCGTCCTGCGGAATATCATAATTGAATACCGCTTCCACGTCATCCACATCAATACCGCGCGCCGCGACATCTGTCGCGATCAAAATATCGGTCTTGCCGGTTCGAAAGCTCTTCATCACACGGTCGCGCTGCGCTTGGCTCATATCTCCGTGAAGCCCTTCCGCAAAGTATCCTCTTCCTTTCAAAATCTCTGTCAGATCATCTACCATCTTCTTCGTATTGCAGAATACCAGCGACAGCTTCGGCTCATAATAATCCAGCAGGCGGCAGAGCACCTCAACCTTATCTTTTCGCTTTACATCAAGATAATACTGCTCGATTTTGGGCACAGTCAGTTCCTTTTTGACCACCTTAATCATCTTCGCATCCGGCTTCTGATAATTCTTGGTAATATCCAGGATTGCCTGCGGCATCGTCGCGGAGAATAAAATCGTCTGCCGTTCCTTGTTTGGAATATACTCAAGCACGGTCTCGATGTCCTCGCGAAATCCCATATTGAGCATCTCATCCGCCTCGTCTAACACGATGGTGTCCACATGGTCACAGCGAATGGTCTTACGGCGCAGATGGTCCATCACGCGCCCCGGCGTACCGATGATTATCTGTGTTCCCTTGAGTGCGCGAATCTGCTTGGTGATATCCTGTCCGCCGTAAATTGGCAGCACCTTGACACCGTGCATGTACTTGGCAAGCCTGCGGATTTCCTCCGCCGCCTGCACTGCAAGCTCTCTCGTCGGGCAGAGAATCAGCGTCTGCGGATGCTTGATTTCTTTTCTGACTTTCTCCAGCACAGGAATGCCAAACGCCGCCGTCTTTCCAGTTCCCGTCTGCGCCTGCCCAATGATATCTGCGCCGGTCATTGCGATGGGTATCGCCTTGCTCTGTATGGGAGAGGCCTCCTCAAAGCCCATCTCCTTCACGCCCCGAAGTATCTCAGCGCTTAAATTCAGTTCGTTAAATCGTAAAGTTTCCATATATAATACTTTCCTTTCGCGCCAGTGCGCCTTTTGTTTTTACACACAACGAAAGCGCATGCGTAAAAGCATGCGCTTTCTAATCAACTAATTCATTATATTTTTAAAAAGTCGGAAAGTCAATATTTATTTGGTATTTTGTTCTGTTTTTATTGCATTTCTATTCCGTAATTTTTTGCCCTGAAAGAATGCGCTTGATTTCCGATTTCACATAAGTGGGCTTATAGGGCCGCACGATATATCCTGCTGCGCCGGCTTTGCGGCAGCGCGCGACAAGACTTTTGTCATAGCTGTCTATGACAAAGAGGACGGGCACTGTATTTCCTATTAAATCCCGAATCTTGGCAGACGCGTCAATGCCGTTCATCTCAGGCATATCCATGTCAAGTATCACCAGATCGGGCTCTGGCTGGCGCTTTAATTGCAGCAATGCCTGTCCTACCGAAGTCAGCATACTCAGCTCGTATACATTTTGCAGAAATCCGCGAAAGGTCTGTAAATTAATCAGCATATCATCAATAATCATAATGCGGTACTTTTTGAATGGCGTGAGCATCTTGCGGCGCTCAGACTCCTCCGCGCAGGGGTCCATGATCTCTTCATTGACGCCATGCAAAATCGTCAAATTAAAATTTTTCTGGTCGAGCATATCCATCATTGTGCCGTCCAGAAGTCTCAGCAGCGGCCGTAAATTACGGTTTCCCTTATTTTCTACAATAATTCCCTGCCGCCCGTCTGACAACTCCACCTGCGTTCCCTTGGGATAAAATGGGACGTACAATAACAGCGCCTCCACCACCTGCCTGTCAAACATAATGCCGCCCGCGCCCATCAGAAACTCACACGCCTCAAACGGGGAGTACGGATTCTTGTACGGACGCCGTGACACCAGCGCATCATACACATCCGCCACATGCAGTATTTTGGTGAAAATCGTCATATTGTCACCGTAGATGCCCTGCGGATAACCGCTGCCGTCCACATTCTCATGATGATACAGCACTGCCGCCTTCACCTGCGCGGAGATATCCCAGCGCTCCTTGATCATCTCATAGGAGAGTGTTGCATGTTGTTTCATAACCTCATACTCGTCATTGGTCAGACGCGCCGGCTTGTTCAAAATCTCCGGCGGAATCACGAGCTTGCCAAGGTCGTGAAGAAGCCCCGCCATCACCAACTGTTCGAGCGAAGCCTCGTTCATTTTCAACCCAAACCCAATAATGCACGCCAGCACTGCCACATTGACGGAATGCGCGTAAGTATATCCGTCAAAACACCGCAAATCCGTCAAATCCAGTGACAGCACTCCCTTGTGCAGCACCTGGGACACAATCTTCTTCGCCACCTCCTTACAGCCGTCAACATCGCTGTTGCGGACAGTCACAAGTCCTTCTGTCCGCAAGTCCGGGCTGATCACCGGCTCGATCTCAATATCCTCCGACAGATCATCATTGATATAAACGCCGTTAAATCCATATTCATTGAGCTTTTTGATATAAAACTTTGACAAGGTGCTGCCGCTGCATATCAGTGTATGTCCGTCGGCATCGTACATGTTGTAAGCCAGACACATGCCTGGTTTCGCATCACTCATCCTGATGTACCGCATAATTTTTTTACTCCATTGTATCTGTGCACTCTTTGCACGCGCTCTCTCATCTGTATACAAATCTGCACACTATTTTATAAATCATTCTCTATTGCAGATAATAATAAAAGTATAACGAAAAAAGAAGGCAAAATCAACTAAAACAAGACTTTTTGATGATTTCTCCCTTGCATAATCCCCCATATTGATTTAAACTTAGGAAATGTTGAGCAAGCACTTTTCCAGAAACTGCTGCCACAGACGAGGTATCAATATGCAAACGAAAAGGCAAATAAAAAGAATTTCACTCTACAATGAATTTCACTGCACCGGCGCCGCGTGCCCGGTCAATTGCTGCCGCGGCTGGAAAGTTCCCATCGACCGCAGCATGTACTTAAAATATCTAAAGGAAAAAGGCTTCTTTGGCTTCCTGCTGCGCTGCGCAATCCATCAAAGCGGCGATATTACCGCCTTTCGAAGCACACTGCACGGATGCCCGTTCTGGGGATTTGACCGCCTATGCAGAATGCAGAAAAAGCGCGGTACAGACTATATGCCCGCCGTGTGTATCCAGTTTCCGCGCCAGCTCTACAACCTTGACTTTTTCTGTGAGGAGACGCTCTACCTTGCCTGTCCCGAGGCGGCAAGGCTTTTTCTGGTGTCCGTCTCGGAGCACAGGCCTTTTGACTTTACTGTGACTGAGGATATCCCCGCATACGAGGTCAACACGACCAATGATGACAGGGAATTTCTCAATTATCTGCTGCGCTCACGGGACGAACTTGCCGCGCTGCTGCATGGCAAAACTGCCTTTGACAGCATGGCAGTCCTCGATTATGGGCGCGACGCGCAAAATGCCTGCCTCCACCAGACACCACTCCCCAGCCCGCTGGACTACACTTCTGACAAGCGCTATCCAATGCAAATAAAACAGCTCAACACCCTTTTTTACAAAGGCTTTTACCACCCAAGCCTGCGGACGGTGCTGCCCTTTCTGAATCAGTTATGCCAGAAATATATCCGCACCTTCTATCGCCTGAGCCAGCGCAATCCCGCTGCCGCCGACAAAAAACTTGCGCAGTTAAAGCAAAACCTGTATCAAAAACTGCCAAATCTCGACGAGTTCTTGCAGCAGTATTATGTGTATTATCTTTATACAAATTTTTTGGATATCTTTGAGGATTACAGCTTCTCGAAACATTTGCTGCTCGGAATTGCCAAAGCGCACATGCTCTGGGTCTTTATTGCGCTGTATGCCGAGCATAAAAAGCAGCTTACGACAGATGAGCTTGCAAAGATTATCGCGGTGTATGAGCGGAGAGCGCCTCAGATTGAGGACGCGCTCAAGCTATTGTGAAAATATGACGGTCTCTTTTAATGGAAACGAAAGCGCCTCCTCCCCCCATGGCATTGCAAGGTAAACCATATCCTTCGATGTCTTTTCATCAACAAAAAACGCCTCTGCCTCTGCGAACTGTTCATCCCAATCCGCAGAGGGAACTACGCGGAGTAAATGTCTCTCCATTGTGCCCTTTTGTATATCCAAAATATTGAGTTCACCATATGCAAAATACCGTCTGCCATCTGCATCTGTGCAGGCCTCCTCCAAATACCAAGGGCCCACACTTGCAGGCAGCGCCTGAACCAAGAACGTCTCATTGTCTGCAAAAGCATAACTCGCCCCCTCTCCACAGCGGTATCCAGACTCATACACCAGCTTTAACCCACCGTCTTCTATTCTGAATAAACAATATGCCTCCTCGCTCTCCCCTGAGTAGTATGCAAACAACAGATATTTCTCTGATAATGACAGCCATAAGCTTCCGCCGCCATACCCCGCTGACGGATATGGAACCAGAAAAGTCTGTCCTGCGTCCGCACAGGAATAGAGTGTGAGACAAATCTCCTCTTTATCCTCTAACACAATCCTGCGCCCGTCGTTCAATATTATCCACTGCCCCGACTTCATTTTATCTCTCCTCCCCACTGGAAACCTCTCTTCTCAATTGCCCCTTCCCGCACGCAGCGGCAAGCAGGCTAACCATATACACCAACCCCAAAAGCCCGAAACCCATCATCGCGTATCCCACGCCTGCCAGCGAGCCAGATAACTCATAGACTGACAAGGTGATTGCCAGCGCGTGCAGACTGTCGCCAAACGACGATACCAACGCAGCCAGACCAGAAGCCGAAACGATTTGTTCTTTAATAATCTCATATGTATCCATTCCTCTCATTGAAAAGACAGTACACTGCTTCGAAAACAGGCAAGTCATTCATTTCGGTATTTTGAAATCAGTATACCAATTAACAGCATATGCCAAGTATACACCCAGAATTTCTATAAAAACAGACTTTCATTTTCGTGATTTTAGGCGTATACTATAAATGTAAGGAACTATTCCTGCACAGGTGCCTCATGTTTTGTGTCAAAATATAAAATTGATTTATCAGAGCAGATGAAAATGGCTGCTCTATTCTTTTATGCACAGCCCCACAAAACGAAAATATGCGGCGAACAGCATGTCAGGAAAACGCGCGAAATTGTATAATTTCCTTGGTGGTGTTTCCAGCCAGCAGGCAGTATACTGAATAAAGCTTCTAACAACCAAGCAACGCGCAAGGAGGATTTATATGAAATTAGGAAACAGTTTATTTCACGCACGCAAAAAAAGCGGGTTGACGCAGGAGGAGGTCGCAGACAAACTGGGGGTAAGCCGCCAGACCATCTCCAAATGGGAGACCCGCAAACAGAAGGCAGCCACATGACGCGGTGGTATTCACTCCTGCATCTCATGGTGGACGGCGTCTGCGCCTTCGCCATGTTTGGCAGCTTCCTGACCTCTCAAAATCAGCCAATGGACTTTTTGCTGTACAACTTCTGCGCCTTTGCACTGCAAATGCCGCTTGGCGTTCTGCTGGACTGCAAAGCGCCCAAAGCCAAAAACACCGTGCCCTGTCTTGTGGCAGTCCTCGGTGTCCTGTGCACCCTCCTCGGCACAATCACCCATCCGGTTGTGCTGGGGACGGGCAATGCCCTGTTTCATATTGGCGGCGGTGTCGGCACAATCTATGAGGACAACGAGCAGCACTGGTGCGGCAAAGGACTCGGCATCTTTGTCGCACCGGGGGCACTTGGCCTGTACCTCGGAACACTCGCAGCCAAAAATGGAATTGCAAAATACTGTCTGTGGGCTGTCTGTATTTTGATGCTCGCGTGCTGCGCCGCTGCCTTTAAGCAGGCAAAAAGTAAGCCACACACTGCTGCCGCCCAAACCAGCATTGCGGACAATCCACAGCAGCCAAAAATAGCAGGCATTCTCCCGCTGTGCTGCCTGCTCGTTGTGCTTCTGCGCTCGTATCTTGGCATGACAGTCACCTTTTCATGGAAAACTTCCATGCTGGGCGGACTGGCTGCCGTGCTGGCTGTTGTCCTCGGAAAAGCCGCCGGCGGTGTTCTGGCAGCGCGGTACGGCATTGTGAAGGTATCAACCATATCCTTACTCATGGCCGCCATCGTATACTTAGGGGCGCACCTGATGCCCTTTGGCGTTGCTGCGCTGTTTTTGTTTAATATGACAATGCCCATTACACTATATCTCATGATTTGCCAATTTCCCAATATGCCGGGATTTTCCTTTGGCTTTCTGACCTTTGGGCTGTTTCTTGGCTTCCTTCCCGCCTGCTTTGGACTCTCTGCCAGATCAGATGGACACGTGGCAGCCTGCGTGGGCAGCGTGCTCTCCCTGATTATTTTATACGCTGGAATCCATAGATGGCGGGCTTAGTACACTGGCTTTTAAGGAGGTTTTCATGATACACTGGCTTTTAAAAATGTTTGGCACTGCCCTGCTGTTTACCCTCCTTATCGAGCTGGCAGTGGCCGTTTTATACAAAATCCGTTCCCGCCAAAAGCTGCTGCTGGTAGTGCTTGTCAATATCCTCACAAATCCTCCAGCCGTGCTGCTGCACTGGCTGGGAAGCCTCTATCTGCCAGCACTCCCTGATCTGTGGCTGCAGCTTGGGTTAGAACTTCTGGTTATACTCGCAGAAGCATTGATTTATCATAGCTTCTCCACCAAAAAAGAATGGCAGCTTCAGCACCCTGTACTGTTATCGCTAACAGCAAATACGTGCTCATGGCTCGCTGGGTTCTTCCTCTTATAACACGTTTCCTGTTTACAGCAAAGCTGTCAAAGCCGCATCGGGCGTGCGCCAGCTTTCGCTGATATATTTACTTTGAACGTCCGTGAGAACAAAAATTGGAGGTATCTCAATGAAAAAATGTTTTATTGTGCTCAGTATTCTGTTGTGCTGTATGCTGTATGCGTTTCCCGTGCAGGCAGATCTCATCTGGGGGCCCGATGATAACTTCTACAACCGCCATGCCAGAGAATGCACGCATATCAACCGTATGTTCACCGCAAACGGTCCAGACGGAGTTGTCATCGTATACCAAAGCCCCGAATCGCCGCAAATCATCACCCGCTTAGACAATGGCACCCAAACCCGTATCTCCTTTACCTATCAAAGCGCCGATGGCGTCCTCTGGGGCATTTATGAAAACGCTGACCAAACAGGCTGGCTGCCAATGAATTATATGAATGTGATCTATGACAGTATTTCCTTTGCCGAAGAATACGCCGCGGAGATTGTCTCTGAATCCGGCATTCTGGACACCCTGTATCAGAACAAGGAGATCTATCTCTGGAAATATCCCGGTTCCGAGACATATGACATGATACAGACAGGCGACTTCCTCCCGTCATACGAAAGTGTCTATCTTGATGAAAAGAACAGATGTTGGGGAAATGTCGGCTATTATCATGGCATTCGCAATGTCTGGATCTGCATTGACGCACCCGACGCGGATTTTGATACGCTCTATCCCTCCGGCGCGCCGGCAAGAGGCACTGCGCAATTTGATCAAGTGGAAACAGACGCCGCCGAGTCCATACAGTCCCCTTCAAAAACCACCAAACGGATTGTTCCCAAACAAAATACTGCGGTGGTCATGCTGACAGTCTTATTAGTACTTGCTGTCATGCTTGCCACCGCAGGTTTATTGCGAAAATTCAAACAAAAAGAGTAAATTAAGCGTTCTTTTTCAAATGGAAGCGGTTCACCAGTTCATGCAGGCGCTTGGACTGGTCTGACAGCTCCGCACTCGTCGCTGCACTGTTCTGCGCAAACGAGGAATTTGACTGGACTACGTTGCTGATTGAATCAACATTTGTTGTAATCTGCTCTAGTACTCCCTTCTGATTCTGTGAGGCGTTGCTGATTTTTTCCATCGAAGATAAGATCTCCTCCGCCCCCTTTACCACTGTCATCAGCGATTTTGCAGTGTTGTCCGCAATAGTCATGCCATTCTCAACTGCCTTCTGGGACGTTGCGATCAGAGACGCTGTCTGGTTGACCGCCTGCGCACTCTTTGACGCCAGCTCACGGATTTCATTCGCCACCACAGCAAAGCCCTTTCCTGCCATTCCCGCCCTCGACGCCTCAATGGAGGCATTCAAAGACAGCAGATTGGTCTGCGCCGCAATATCTTCAATCGTCTTGACAATCTTCTCAATCTCTCCAGAAGAATGGCTGATCTCTGACATTGCCTGTATTAAATGCTCCATCTCCTTGTTACTCTCCTCAATATGATGGTTCACCTCGGAAACGAAATTATTTGCCGTCTGCGCGTCCTTCGCATTTGCCGACACGTCCTGCGACAAGCTCTCAATTGACGCTGCAAGCTGGTCGATCGCCGACGCCTGTTCCGTCGCGCCATCTGACAAAATCTGAGCGCCGGAGGACACATTCTCAGAGCTTGCGGACACTTCATCCGCAGAAATAACAATCTCTTGCAGCGTTTCATTCAGCGATTCAGAAATCTTCTTAATGGATACCTGAATTGGTATAAAATCACCTATGTAATCCTGACTGATATTGATATCCATATTGTTATCTGCCATCTGCGAAAGCTGCTCTGAGATATCATTCACATAATTATTGATAATCGTACTAATGTGGTTGAACGCCTGCGCGAGCCGCCCCAGTTCATCCTCCGACTGGATATCAATGTGAATATTCAAATCTCCGGCTTCCAGCTTCCCAGCACCTTCCGTAATCACCTGAATCGGATCAAGCGCACGCCTGATAATGCGATTCACGGATCTTAGCAGCAAATATCCAAACACCAGTACTATAAATGTCAGTTTCCCGGCGCCCTCAATTATCGGTCCGTAAAATTCCATACCATTGACTGTCATGTGCAGTGTCCAATGTGTTTTGTTGTTCACAGTCAGCGGGATTGTCACACAGACACCGCCTCTTTTTGTGCCATAATTTTTCCTTGCCTTAATCAGCGCACGGCTGCTGCGAAGCTCTCCCTCAGGCATATCATTCAGCTTGTGCACATCCGCCTCCATGGTCTTATACCCCGCCTCGGAGGCCGTCTTTCCAACTGTTGTGTTATCGGCAGAATCCACCAGAATTGTTTTGTCCTCCGCGAGCGCTACCAGATGCGCCGACTTATAATCCGTGCTGATCAGAAGCTGCTCCTGCATCTTATCAAGCGCCACATCAACACCGCACACGCCGAGAAACTCGCCCTGCGCATCCCAAATCGGCGCAATGATGCTGATCATCATAATGTTATTTCCCATCAGCTCATACACATAAGGGTCCATAATATACGGTTCCCCGCTCTGTTTGATCTGCTTCCAGTACTCTTTATCATAATTATCAAAGGCATCCTCATGCTTCTCAAAAACATATCCTGTCTTTTCCTCATTCGGATAGACAACTGCCTCATACGCCATATCTTTTTTGTGCACACTGTACGGCACACCGTCCGCATTCGCAATGGCATTTTGCTCAAAATAGGCAAATGCGGTCGTAAATCCATCGCCGTCCTCCAAAAGCCCCACCAAAGCGGTATCAATCGCCCCTCTCTGCTCAGTTGGATCCAGTGTGGAAATATTTCTGAGCGCGCCCGCAAAGCCGATCACTTTTCCATACGCCTCCTCAATATCACTCACCAGCAAAAAAGCATTTTCATAAGCAACTGCTGACAGCTTTTCCCTGTTCACCCGCACCAGCGACTTTGCAGAGAGCAAAGCAGACATCATAATTGTAAGCAAAAAAATAACAGCCGTAATCCCTGCCATCTTTGTGATAATCTTTTGGCTAAGGCTGTTTTTGTCCTTAAAATTCCATTGCTTAGACATAGTCATTCCCCCATGAAATCATTTTTGTACCACGCTCTCCCCTGTATCAATTCCCTGCATTTCTGACAGGTTCTCAGCCGCAGTATCATATTTTTTCTTATGATACATTATTATATCTATAATTTTCCAAGAAGTCAATCATTTCGGGGATTGTATGCAAAGACTTGATAATTTTTAATCTGCATGCCTGACAACAAAATCTGAGCCATACTGTATCTCAGGATCAAGATGGCTCAGATTTGCTTTCAGCTATGCTGTATGATGGCGCTTCATTTCACCTCGCCAATGGTACCGATCAATAACCCGTTTAGGGAACTATAGGAAAATCATCAATAGCCGGTACATCTTCCTCAAACGTCTCCTCCCCAAGCTCATTGACCGCAGTATTTCCCGCTTTCCCATACTGATAAAGCTGGTCTAAGAACTCAATTGCCGCGCGGATCTTGGTGCGCAGCAGATATCCGCCCGACTGGGTGGAAGCTGCCAGCGAAGCGGCAGATAAATTCGGCGTCCATTCATAAGCCTTGCCATGAAAATCCTGTATTTTGCACAGCACCTCGTTGATTTCTTCTTTCGTCAAGGGCAGCAGCTGAGGCGCCTTTGTCAGCATATCCAATACCGATCTGGCTGGTTCCTGTTCCTCTGGATAGATCTCCTCAAGATTCATATACTCATGTTTCCCTTCTATGACGTCCTCCACATAAGACGCACTGAGCGCAAAAATACTGAACGTCATTTCCGGACACTGGTCCGGCAGCAGGAACCCAGCCATATTCCGGTAAGCATTCAGACGCGCTTTCCTGCCAAGACGCCCCATAAGCTCCGTCTCATCAATCAAAATCGCCCATCCTTTATATCCCATCTGCGTAAAAAGGTGGCTCATAAATGAAATATAATCCCTGCAATGCTTGGTTTTGGTAAAATTCACATTGTACTTTACAGGCTGGTTAAAAATGCGCCGATAAATCTTTTTCAGTGATGCATTTGCGACAAAGTCCCCCTCTAAATCCGCCTGCAGAAGGAACTTTTCATCCGCATCCTCCGTATTGAGATAAGATCGAAACAGATAGTACAATTTATCTGTCTCGAGCTGCTTGGCCGCATATAAAAGCATCTCATTTGCTGTCGGACTCTTGGCCGATATCTTGTCCAGTTCACTCAAAAATCCAGGCTGCTCACGCTGGGGAAGATAGGTGCTCTGTATCAATTTCTGATACACCAGATAGAGCTTGTCCATCGGCGTCTCCTTGCTCAGTGACAAATAGGAAACTACCATGTTATTAGAATGGGCAAGATTAAACACCGTATTCAGCAGATGCGTCTTGCCTTCCCCATATTTTCCGCAAATCACCATTCCGCTTGATTTTCCCTGCTCACATACCTGATCCAGATGGTCTGAGATTTCCTTCATAATTTTCGGACGTGCCTCTGAAAAATACTGTCCCACAGCACGCGACGGCACGCCCGACCGCAGTGCTTCGATCATATGCCTTGCCTCAAAATCATACATCAGCATCCACCTCCTGCATCGTCATTTGGATTAACTGCGGAATGCCCACTGCCCCTGTGTGTGCCCGTTCGATCAACTGCTCTGCGCTTTCCAGATTCAACGGACGCGCCAAAGCACTGTTCTGCACCCCTGCAATACTCTCGGACATCGCCACAATCACCTCTGGTGTATACTCCTGCATCGCAAGACGATCCATATCAATCATATCGGCAAAACGGTTAAACCGTTCTCCTACAATCTCATTTTGTATACGCATCCACAATGCCTGATAAGACTTGATCCCTGCATTCTCATTGTCGAGCAGTTCTCGGTCAAAAGCATACGCAAACATAATATTCTTCATACTGTCAATATCATCAATCAGCTGACGGACGCTCTCATACGTATCTTCCCGCTTTACCTTTGTATAATGTATCGCTTCCAGACTGGAACGGCTGGTCAGAATCTCCATATCATCAATCGTGACAAACAGACCCGAATGACCGCCCATGCGGACCAGTTCCGCCAGTGATCGGAGCATATGCCTGGCATTATATTTGGTAATGCGGCTCGGATAAAAATCCAGTGCACGCAGCTGAGACAGTTTTATGGACCGGTCTCCCTCCAGCCACGCCATCAGCAGTTCCTTATTCTGCTCCTCCAGTATAGGATAGCCTAAAATACTTCCCGTGAGCATGCTGCATGCCAGCGCAAAATTATTGTCCATCAGCGGATTATCCAGAAAGGTTTTCCGCAGCAGCGTACGAATCTCGCGTTTGGTGATCGCATCTACCGAATCAATCTGGGAAAGATAGTCGATAAAGCGCATTCCTTCCGGTATCTTTTCATACTCAAACCCCATCTGCTGTACCACCTTGCGGCTGACTGCCGCCAGACACGCCATGACATCGCACTGTCTGAAAATCTCCACATAGATGTCCTTAAAATCATGCAGCCAGATATCCTTTGCAGAAAACTGGGCTGTCTTATAATTTTCCTTATCAGCAACTGCTGTCATCAGCTTCAGGAAATGCGTTTTTCCGCTTCCCGGACGCCCTGTTATGAATTTGATCTTACTGCCGCCATCCCTTATGTATTCCTGAAAATATTTTTCCTGCCAGAAATCAGTCAGAAATTCAACTCCGCACAGAAGCTGTTCCCCGAAATCATCTTCCATACTGCGCCTCCCTTCACCATTTACTCATAAAAACGAATCGTTGCCAGAAACTGTTCTTTTCCATCCCTGCCCAAAATGCGAATCGCCTTCTGCCCAACCCGGGTCGGACCGAACTGGAACTTTTTCCCGTTTTTCGTTTCCTCTATTCCGGAGATATAGAGTCTTGCAAGGTCGAATGCGAAGCTCTGCTGGTCATAATCCTTCCGGAAACGGCTCATAGGCGCTAATACTTTATACAGATTTGTCAGATAAATATCAGACTGCGGCTGCCTGTTATATTTTAAAATTGCCAAATCATACGCATCCGACAATTCACTTGCAAAAGCCATGGCGTTAAACGGAGCCTTGTTCAGTCTGTCCTGTCCATTCTTTACGATATCCACAAAACTTTCCGGGCGCATGCACTGCACCTTTTTCCGGTCAAGATAAAGATCCTGATTTTCCGTATCGACCTTTACGCGGTAGGGAAACATTTCATAAACCGGAGATTCCCCACGGACATCCACACCTTTTTCTGCGCAGGCCGCAAGAATCTGTGCCGCAAATTCCCCACTCTCAAAATATCCTTTTGCATCAAACCCGTCTGCTGATGCCTTCATGGCTTTCACAGAGTCAGCAAGCGCCGAAACAGCCTGCACCATAGTCTCCATGTCCTTGACAAGACTCTTGACATCTCCGCCCTCCACCTCACGGTTCACCGCTTTAAACAGCTTCTGCAGGGCAGCCAGTCCGTCCTTTACATTTTTCTGCTGCGGCAGCAGATCCTGATAAAAATCTTCGTAATTCATTCATTCTCCCATCTGTGCACCATTGCACCTAAAAATTTATTTATCATACGTTACAAACTATAAAAAGTATATATGAAACGACATATTTTTTCAATATTTTGTTTGAAAGAAGTCCATTTTCTGATATAATATTTTATCATTTACCACAAACTCAAAGGATCAAAATTATGCAGCAAGAACTTTATCCATGGCAGGAGGATTGTCTCAAACGTTGGTTTGCGAACAATGGCAGAGGAATGGTGCAGGCTGTGACCGGTTCCGGCAAAACGCTTCTGGCGCTCACTGCCGCCAAACGGCTGTCAGAGAAAACAGACCGGGAACTGCGCGTGAAAATCGTTGTTCCGACGAGCACACTCATGCATCAATGGAATCACACGTTAAGGAACTTCCTTGATGAAAATACATCAAAAATGATCGGACTGCGCGGAGGAGGATACAAATCCGCAGCAGACTGCCGCTATATGATCTATGTGATAAACTCTGCGCGCTATGAGCTTGCACGGCAGATTTTATCAGAGCTTCACCATGAAAAGGCTGTCCTGCTCATTGCTGATGAATGCCATCATTATACAAGCAGGCAGAATCAGCTAATCTTTGAATTTCTGCCGCATTTACAACCTGATGAAAAGCATTTCTTTTCACTGGGACTATCCGCTACGCTGCCCGCCGGTCAGGCAGGTCATGAACTTGCCGCAGCGCTTGGACGCAGAATATACAGTTATGAAATGGAGGCTGCGGCAGCGCGGCGCACCGTGTGCCCATACAATATCTTCCATATCGGACTCTCTTTCCAGCGCGATGAATGGGCGGAATATCAGGAGCTTTCTGATCGAATGTCTGTCCTTTACTTCAGACTGCTGTCAGCGTTCCCGGAACTTGGCAGATTCAATCAGCAAGAGCGTTTCGAGCTGCTTCGCAGTCTGTCAGGTAACAAAAACAAAGGGATCGCGGACGCAGCACGCCAGTATATCCGCCTTTCATTTATCAGGAAAAATCTGGTCTGCATGGCTTCGGAGCGGCTGGACTGCGCATATGACCTGATAAAATCTCTGGGTATCCACGATAAAATCCTAGTATTTGGCGAACGCATCCGTCAGGCCGAGGAGCTGTATACACGCCTGAGAAACGACTATCCCGGCAAAGTGGGACGATATCATTCCAAACTGGGAAACCAGGCAAACAAAAATGCTATGGAACGTTTCCGCCTTGGCGATATCCGAATCCTGATCGCCTGCAAAGCCATTGACGAGGGCGTCGATGTACCCGACACGGCGATCGGCATCATTCTGTCCGGCACTTCAACTCAACGGCAAAGAGTCCAGCGCCTCGGACGCATTATTCGTCAAAAAGAGGGCAAAGAAAGCGCGCTGCTGTATTATCTGCATATTACAGAATCCTCGGAAGATGCCTGCTTTCTTCCAAATGCCAGCAAAAACCGTATTTTTGATTTGGAATATCTGCCAAATACAGGTTCTTTTATGAACCATCATTATATGAAAAATGCGCGAATCCTCATAGAACGAATGAAGGAGGCCAATCTGCCGGAGAAACAAATACAGGAGGCCATACGCTGTTTTGATCTTGGCGTCATCAAGGCCGACTGGATGATTGAAATACATGCAATCGAACAGCATATTCAAAATGCCAAAACTACCAAAGAAAGGAATTATTGGATGTGTATGAAAAAGATGGCGGAACTTCAATAAATTATCTGGGGCAAAATACACCTGCACACGAAGCTGCTGTTCACTGCGTTCCAGTTAAATATACCAATATCCATTTTTTATTTTCATGAAGATGCGGATGGCAGTATGACAATCATTGACGGAATGCAGAGATTAACTGCCATATATCAATTTATGGATCATCAGTCCCGTTTGCACGGCCTGCAATATCTTTATGAATATCAAGGATATCTATGTGAAGAATTACCTAGCTCTCCCCTGTATCAATTCCCTGCATTTCCGACAGGTTCTCAACTGCAGTATTATATTTTTTCTTAGATACACTATTATATCTATAATTTTCCAAAAAACAAAAGGCAGAATTGCCCAAAATCACCGTTGGCCAATTCTGTCCCTTGTTTTTTTAGAAATCTTTGATAACATTAGAGTATATACATAAGGATCTGTAGAAAAATAACTGACGAATCTTGACTTGGCTATTCCTCCGATTATGCATGCCAAAAAGCCTCGCCGCAGCCCGCTGCGCCTACGTTTTTGACAATTGCTTTAGCAATTCCAACTCGAAGAAATATCCTGCGCAATCTGCATCACTTATTTCCCTACAATTTCTAAGAAATGGAGGTTTGTTATAACATGAAAAGTTCTAAATTTACAAAATGGCTGGTTTTGTTTGCGCTGATTATATTTATTCAAAATGGGGCAGTCATTGTGCAAAATACTGGCAATGCTGGTGAGGCAGGTTCTGAGGAAAGCGTGATGCCTTATAGTGATTTTCCTGAGCAGGATGTTACCCATTCATGATCTATTTTCTCACGCAAGAATTTCTCTATATATTGTTGACGACAAAAATGGCTGAAAATTATGCATTGATGCAGATGTTCAGTCATTTCTTCTTTGCAATTCATTTGTCTATTCTTAATATTCTGTTCCCTTTCAGACCAAATAATATCATACAATAAATTGCTTACTCCCCAAATCCTTTTGCATCTTAAAGCTTCTCTTAACACCTTCTTATCCAAATTAACTGCATCTTGATACCTCCCCATATTTCCTAATTCACTTGCCACACATACCATAACAAACTCATACATTGCGATATAATCCGGCAATTCATTTTTTCTCTCATATCGCTCAAAGAAATGTAACAACAATTCAATATATTTCATCTTTTCCGTTCGCTCTAATACACGTAAGCTTTTCTTAATACAAGACATCTCCATTTCTGTTAAATATATCTCATCTATATTGTATAAATTTTCAGTATATAATGTACACTGAAGAGCATCATATTCTTTTCTCGCAAATTCCTCTTTTGTAATTCGCCCTTCCATCCAATCCAATGAAGCTTCTGCCTCAATAAAATATTGTCTATTTTCAGGTATTTCAAAAGATATCTTCTTTTTTATCTGGCATAATAATGTTCTGGCTTTTTCTATTTCAAAATTGTTGCGACTGTCTGATAGCTCTTCGCTTAATTTCACTACATCCTCATCATTTGTCACAAGCCGCACCCTCTGATACTCCTTTGATAACCCAAGCCTGCGCATCACTGCGCCCAGCATGTTCTGCTGCATATTTCTTTTCATTCTTTCTGTCCTGCGCAACGTCTTAGGAACACAGATACCTTTGCACAGTTCTTCCTGTGTCAGGCCATACATTTTCCTTCGAATCCGTAACACATCCCCGATATAAAATACCCATCTTTGCCGATACAAATACACGCAATCCTGCATATATACAGGAACATCATACTCACAATAGAGCTTCCTAAATAATTCAATCAGCTCTGTGTTTTCTATGTATTCCTCTTGATTTGTTTCAATAATCTCAAATAACTTGCATTTTGCCTCTAATAGCTCAATCAAATAAAAAGCTCTTCCAGTATTGCGCAGCATCTCAATTGCACAATTACAAACTTGAAGGCTTTCCTCAACCCACTCTGGTGAAGATAAAACGGAACCTGAGAATACTTCCCGCAAATAATAATACACTATTTTGGGATAAATCTTCACTTTTGACAGTTCATCATAAACGGAATCTGAGACATATGTCATTAATGCGGCACATTTCTGCAAAAATTTTTCATCTTTATGATAAAACTCATACTCCAAAATCATATTGACTTCCTGTATCGACAACAGGCTTTTTCCCAAATTTAATTGCTCTATATCAGGTACCGTCAGCTTTACCGCCTGTTCATAGCACGCCCCAATCTCCAGCAAATCCGCTTTCTGCTGTTTTAACACCTCCGCTTTCATTACAAGGCAAAACTGTTGTTTTAATTTGTCCTTGGACAATTTCTGTCTGCCATACTCTGCAATGAATTGCTGCGCTTTTATTGTTTCTTGCTGTTCCACTGCCAGCATGATATTCCGCTGGCACTCCCATGTTCTGTAATCATCAATATCCAGCAAATTTTCATACAAATCGCTTGCAATCCCCAGCCGCCCCAAAAGACGGTCTCTCATATTCTTGTGAACCGGGCGCTGCCCTTTTTCAATTCTTGCAAGCTGACTTGCCGACATCAATCCCTCGGCTAACTGCTCAAGATATATATTCCGCTCCTTCCGCACCCTCTGTAAAAAGCTTGCAAACGCTGGATCTGATTCCCTCAGTGCTTTTTGTGTGTCCTGTTTCATTTGGTCTGTCCTACTCCTTTTGTAATAAAATAATATAATATCCTATATTTTACTACAAAAAAACGACATAATTCTTCCATAAAATGTTGATTCTATTATCTTATAAAATATTTACTCAAATACTTTTCCATAAATACTGCTATCAAAAATGATTGACCAATTCTGTCCCTTGCATTCTAAATACAAACATGATATTCTAATATATATTGTTTATGAACCAAACACAGTTAACATTACTTGCGTGAAGTATTTTGCAGATATACCTCAATTAAACAAGGAGATGTTTTGAAATGGTACTTTCAAACAAAAGAATCGACGCAATAAAAAGAAAAGCAAATAACATTATTAATTACAGCAGATGTAATAATCCCTTTGATATCGCTGCTCTTTATGATATAGATGTTCAATTTATTGATATTATTGATGATGGAATACATGCATATTCCAATAGTCAGACGGGTATTATAACAGGTACTTGGATTCAGAACTGACAGACGAAACCATAAAAGAATATGAAGCAAATATTTTTGCAATAACGCTAATGCCGCAAATTGCAGCGGGAAACAATCTTTTTACCTATCGTCCAGAGCGACTAAACCGTTACATTCATAATAAAATAAGATAAGATCCGATGTTATGAAATAAGCCAAATCTTATATCATCAACAACTCTTTTTCACATATATCATATAATTTTTTTAATTAATGAAAAAATTAGGAAGGAACTGAAAAGTATGAATATCCCTGAAGATTTTAGATATCAAAGTGCATGGGAAGATTTTAGAAATGCTACAGATTATTTTATAGAATGTCTGCGTAATAATAGTGCCCATTTACTATATGGATGTGTCAAAAACATATTTATTGATATTCCAGATGAAAATCCAGTATACAACAAAATTATTATTACCGAAGTAAGTTCACTTATAGAAGAAGCCTTAGACAGTTCTTACGATAAGTACGACTTGGAGAATTTTCTAAAAAATAGGTATTCTGATAACGAAATACATCAAAATGATATAGAGGATATTTTAAATATTGTCGATAAAAAATATCAGTATATCGTAGAAAATATAATTGATGATGAAATGATAAAAAGATATTTCTTTAAAGAAAATACAATCCTCAGCAAACTTTCATCCATTAAGACAGACATAAATAAATATATTATTGACAATGGGGAAGAAGTAAAATATGCTTTAATCAAAATGAGTGTCAATGATAAATTACCCAACTTTGCATATTCAAGGCAGATGGCTGGACTGACCGACAGCAGTGGGAGAACTCTTGAATTTGTATGTGACATGAATGACCTAGCATATTTGATTGAACAATTAGAGCTTATCAAAAAAAAGCTACGTTAAGTCTATAAGGAGACAGTGATGGATAATAATCAAACATTTGTTGCTTACTATATGCAGAAAAATGATCTTCCCTCTAGCCATGAATCATTCAAAGACGTTGTAAAGCATGACAAGGACATACTGCAGAATAAATATTTAATGAAAGAGAATCCGATAAAGTCAAACTTTAATTACGTGATTACCGTTCCCTTTAATCCATCCGCAAAGCAAGAATACTCAAAAGGAAAAGGCATAATAAACGTAAATCTTGATAAAATGCTAGATGTTCTAGAGAATATGGAAGATAATGACGATATTCGAATCCAAATCCAGTATGTTACCAGAATCATTAAGCAATTAGATATTTTATATAAAAATGGTTATATCAGCAATAACAAAAGAAAAGTAATTGTACTTTTTAGAAGTGTACTAAAGTTAAACTGTGATAACAGTGTATTTAGTGATAAACAGCTTGAAGAATTTAAGAAAATACTAAAACTCATTCGCGGCTATGAAACAGAAGATACGAACTTGGTTCTGTCAGTTGAAAAAGATTTAAGAGAAGCTGGATTGAGGACAATGGTATCATGGGAGTAATACATGAAGGCACTATTGGATACAACAATACAGATTGACCGCATATTTGGATCAGATAGACGAATTGCTCGAATTAATGAAGTTTTAAAAGGAAAACAATTAATTTCCTCAACATATGTTTTAGGAGAATATTATAAGAATATCGTCAATGATTTTGTAACTTTATATAACATATTTTTGCAGGAGAACGACATAAAACAGACCGGATGCAGAATCACGGAAAATATTTTTGGACGCAGTCAATCGCGTATTTTTAAATTGTTTAATAATATAGCTGCTAATTGCAGTTATGATTTAGATTTAATCAAGGATAGTCTGGAAAATTATGTAGACATTTTAATTGGACGTTTTAACGAAGACCTTATTGATATATTAGATAATACAAATTGTTACCGTGCTAAAGCAACTGTTATATATGAAGATGGTATTCCTATTTTGAAAAATATTTTATGTTCCAAAAAGAACAAACAATGCTGCATATGTGAGTTTTGGGAAAAACGCCAAAATGAATTAAAAAAACTGCTGAAAAACCCACAATATAATGACGATTTAAAAAACATCATTAAAAGTGCATTGTTAGATCCAAATCAATTTAAAGGAATCAACTGTATGAAATTAGGCGATACTGTAATTGCTTCTGAAATCCTGGGTTTAACAGATACTGTGATTTGCAGCAGTAATAAAAAAGATTTCGAACCGATATGTAAATCGCTAAATCTAAAACTGATCTCGCCCGATTATTCGGAACGATCATAAATGCAAATACAGGGCAGAATTGATCAATGAATACGAATTTGTTCTGCCCTCCTGTATCTATATTCTTTGAATTAATTCTGTCAGATTTCTCACTAATGCCAGATCTGACTCCTCATGATGAATAAAAGAACTATTCAGCCCATTCCTGCGTACCCTGTCTATCCAGAACAGTGCCGCCTCCCTGCTGATACCTTTTTCCAGCATTCCATAATAAATATATGCCAATTCATTTGACACACTTGTATTAAAAACCGCAGGATCATCTGAATTTATACAAACTATTATATTTTGTTCATCATTTAACTGATTTAGTTGATAAAACTGATTTTCATACAATATATCTAAATCAGCAATTGCTGTGTTTGAAGAGGGGTTCACCTCCAAAACAATTCCCTTTTGACCTAATTTTTTCTTGAGAATTTTCTGCAATTCTTCTATGATCAGTATATCCTGTTGGGTAATCTCGCAATGAATGGGCTTTTCCATCTTTTTTACAAACACTTTACAATGCCTTGCTGCGGTTACAAGTTCAGGTCTCCACTGAATCGGCTCTTCATCAGCTAATTTTCTACACAGCTCTCTCTCCGCCATCACAAATGCATCACATGATATAATATCAGTTTTAAAAGAAAACAGCTTACGATATCCGTCTATGAGCAGCTCTGTCGCAATCCCTTCTTTATCTCCTCCATATATTTTTCTCGAAAGCTCATAAATCCGCTTTTCCATAAAAGTAAGTATTGCTGCCTGAAAATTGCTGTAATGATTGCTCAATGTATCATATGCCCATAGATAATTCTCCAGTGCTTCAAGTTGTGGAAGTATAACTACTGGATTCTGTTCTCTCCATTTTTGCGGATTGAGTCCAAGCGCAATTCCATGGCCAATTCGGTCTCCTGCATGAAACTTTAAGTGTTCTACAACCTCATCTATTCGGCGTAAACCAGAAAGTATATGGCGAAAATCTTCTCCAGCATGAAAAGTGAAACCAAGACTCTGCATATAATTTCTGTCATTAGAGCTTCTGCCAATTAAGTCAATACTGCTGTCTCGCGCCTTTTCAAAAATCGGCGCAAAAACCCATACAGGGGTCGCGTTTTCCAGACTTGCTGCATCTATTCCAACCAAATACTTACTCAACTCTGTAAATTCACTACGCAGTTGTGTAAATGCATCGATCTGCTTTCTATACGACTGTTGAAGCTGTCCAAATTGAAAATACGAACAATCCAGTTTCCCATTGTGGAAACACTTCTCTAAAGCGGTCTCATCCTCCCGTTTCAGAAAATGAATTACTAATCCTGCCTGCGGGATTCGCTTATAGGGCACTCCATTATTACAATAATCTTCTGTAATGATTTTATGATAGGCCTTCAGAAAATGAACAACATCCTTTTTAAATTCGCTGTAAGCCTCTGGCATAGATGTTCGAAATTCAATCTTGCGCAAATCTCTGTTCTGTAGCTGTTCTCTGAGTGCTGTCTCCCAAAAGTTGTTTATATTCGCATGATTCAATGCAGAATTTACTCGATAATGCTCCTGTTGAAAATAATCCAGCCCTTTAATCGTTTTTTGCTGGACACTTTTATGAAACAAATAATTTCTAACACGCAGATATTGCATGATACAGCGTTTTATATCAACTTCCTTCTGATCATCTTTCTGGCTGACTGGCTGTTGAATGTTTGTTTCAGCTTCCAGCAAAATCCGCAACACATGATATAAAAATATATTTTCGTCTAATGTATGAATTTCACTATCATTTTCCAGCACCAACGTACAGAATTTTCCCTCAAAAACATCTTTGGGCAGATTTTTGGTCAAGCCATTCCACAAATTTACAAAATAAGAAATTATATTTTTTTCGTTATCCTTTGCACTATACTGCACATGCCAAAATTCAAGTTTAAACCGGTTTTCAAACGGCTGTCCCTCTTGAAAATCATGCACAAGCCCCAGCACTTCGTCCTGAATATCTTCTTTGAGTAGTTCGTTTCCCTTTCCAGTCATAGCAAAAATCAGATATGCTCTCACAATTCCACATCCCAATATGTGAAACAATACGCGCGCATTCTGTTCCTCTGTGCCATTCACGAACTTCATATTTTGAAAATACTTCCCCTTCTTTGCTGTTAATGGTTCCATCAAGGAATCCCAAATACTAGGAAATGTTCTGGAAACTCCCTTGTGCAGATGGTTTTCAGCAACGCCTGTCTCCAATATACGCGCAAGCTGCTGGTCTGCTACCTCTATATTTCCATAAAAATTATCAAGACAATTTATATTTGGACACTTTTGATTCATAATCATATAAACAATTGCAACCACATCCATCGGAATATGACTGCTCAAATTATGAAATAGTGTCACCTTATTGCTTCCTGCAAATCCGCCAAACAGTTTTTCATCTTCTTCATTTTTCCAATACTTAAAAACAATCTTTCCATCTCTATGAGAAATCAAGGCCCTTGCCATCCTGCAAACTGTATGTTGATACAACTCTAATTCATCTCTATAACCCTCAGCATCATAAAGATAACATTTCTCCAAGTACAGGTAGATCTCATCATAGGAATAAATATTGTAATTTTGCTGAATGTAGACAATCAGCCGACTTCTCAAACGATCCAAGATCTGTTTTGCCGCTTTGTGTTCACACACTTTTACAGTTTCTATATATTCTCTGATCAGTTCTTGACGAAACATATCCATAGAGGCAAACGGATAACACAGAACGCCTAAAAACCGATTAATGGAATCATTGATCATTTGTATCCCCCTTAGGAAAATAGTGTTTCAAAATAATCAGCATCAACCTTCTCCACAAGATTTTCATTCAAAGCAGCAATAAAGTTATTCATTGCATTCTTATCTGCCCGCTCGTTTGCAGCAACCAATATTTTATTAATCTCTGCCAGCAGCTTTGCACCTTCTACCATATTATTTACCGTAACAGATGCCGTCTTATATTTATATAAACATTGCAGCAGAAATATAAAGTATGGACGTTGTTTTGTCCACGCTCCCTCTTGATCTGTGAAAGCAAACACCTCCTGCATCGCATTCAGCATTTTTTGTGCTTCATATCTTCCATAACGGACGCGGGTATTTCCAGCTAATTTCTGAAGCGTCTGACAAATTTCATTATAACTTTCAAATGTTATTCCGTTTTCAAATGTATCAATCCATAAAGCTGTATTTATATTCTCTTTCGCTTCTTTCGCCTTTGTTTTGCTCACGCCATCGTATGCCCCGTTAAATGCCTTCCAACTGTCTACGACATTTTGGGATTGTAATTTCCATTCCTTCTTATCTTCAAAAAAATCGTTAACATTTTCTTTTAAACCATTACTGATTTCAACTAAAAAATTGTCAATCTCCCCTCTGATATAATCCATCACAACTCCCTCTACTACTTCTGCATTCCAGAGCCCTCTGGTGTCAATCTCTTTCAATACAGCAATTCTTGCCTTAGCATCTGTTTTTTTCGGTGATTGTTCTTCTTCCTCTTCTGGTAAATTTTCCTCTGTTAGCATCACCCATTCCTCTCTTATTTTATCTTCCTTCTGCTCTCTTAATAATTGCGCTATTGTATTTTGCAAAATGCGCTTCATATGCTGCTTTTCCTCAATATTATCCAAAGTATTTGATTTTTCCCGCCAAACCACATCCTGCGTTTCTTGATCAAATAATTCCATTATCACATTCTGCGCAACTGAACTTGACAGCCTTTTTTGAATGTGTGTAAATTCCAGTCTAAACTCAGCATACAAATCTGCTGCCCTTGATGTAATATCATTTCCGCCGATTATTGAGAGTGCACGCCAAAAGGCAATGATCACATCACGCTCTAACTGTATTGTATAATTTGTACCATCAATATCTAAGCGAAGGATTCTGTCCAGTGGGAGATTTTTATAATACGCCAAATTCAATACCAAATCCCCCTTCTGCAAAAAAGTTTTGTTTAAAGAGTATAAGTTATTCCCGTCATAATTTACAATTTTTAAATCCTGTCCTTTGATATTTTTCCATCTCTTTGTTGAAACATCTATGACTTTTTCTGCAATTTCCGGATTGAAAAACAGATCTTGCATAGCCTTATGTTTCAGACGAGTATAGTTTTCATCTGTTTTTGTAATTTTTGCATATTTACTGTTTCCATACAAAAGTCTTGCGGCGAAATCACTCAAAATAAACAGTGCAAAACGTTCTACAGGATCCTTTATCATGTACTTTTCCCCTAATTCACTTGCGTTCACTCTATATATTATTGTACTCGCATTATCAAAAAAAACCGTACTATTTTCACAAGAATCGCCGACCACAAACATCTTCTTCTGTATGTCATCACGATACTGATTATAAACCTTTTTTGCTGCGATAATTGTGTCCAGCAATAGTTTTCTCTCTTCTAAATACTCCCTTTTAGGATCTTCTTCACTTTTACTATTTGCGGCTCTTTTTGCAATAATATCATTTAATACATTATAAACATTATTAAGGCCTCTTGATGTATCATCAAACAAATGATATGTGTAGGGAAGAACTTGATCATCGCCCGACTCATCTTGATAGACAAAATAAAATGGATCAATCCATTCATTCAATGCCTTTCCCAATAAATCAGAAAACCGAATCCCTTCTCCTTGATGCTCTGGTGACTCTGCGATATAATAATTTTTCTTTCCTTCCAGTGACCACTGTTTTATATTGTATCTATATGCAGGCGGCAATATTTTCTTTAAATATTCATACGCAAGCTGTTTTTTACTTTCCAACAATGTCTGTTCACCAATCTGACTTTGCAGGAAATCTCCTTCCAACACATTTTCTCTGCGAATAAAATCCAGCGTCAACGCCTCTTCAAATGTATTAAGATCCCCTGAGATTATCGTAACAATATTTTGATTAGAGACGTAGGAAAGCAATGTTTTTACTACATCTGCACATCGGTATGTACTCAAGTCGATATCATCAATAAACAAAAATAAAAGGCTTTCACTTTTTTTACTTTGTTCAGGATTAACCAGCACATTTACTAGGTCATTGAACTTTTCAATAAACTCATTGTCCGAATTGAATACTTTTGCCGAACGATTTACATAATCATTTTCCGTAGTATAATCCTTGAGCAGAATATTTCGGTATTCTTTCTGAATATATGTGTATTGACGAATCACATCTTCACATTTTTCCCGAAGCTCCCCTTTATGAATACACCATTGTTTTCCGCCCTTTCTTGCCTCATCTTTATTGATTATATCATTGAGCATCCCAAGGATTGCAGCCATCAGCGTCCCCGGCTCAGACATATTTTCTGGAACAATAATTGGCAATATAATATCTTTTTCTAATCTTTCTCTGTTTTCTTTTTCCAATTTCTCCTTAATCGTCTTTAATATAGATGTTTTGCCGGCACCCCTCACACCGATAATACCGATATTATTCGTTTTTTGACTTAACGCTTCTGAATACAATTCCTTTTCCGCCCGAAAACGTTCAATTTGGGTATAAACCTGATCATATGCTGGCAGAATAAGCCGAGCTTCTGCTGTTGTCAAAGTTCTTGCACCAATCTTATTCGTATTCATTATTTTTCTCCTTATCTATCGTACTTCTGTACAAACCAGCATATTGCGTAACCTCTGCTCCTCTCGGCGAAACGAATCCAACGTCTCGCAAACAACACCACACTGACCGCCCCTATTATGATTTCTGTCATATTTTGTTGTACAACCCCTATTCCCATCGCCAATACAGATACCAGCACCATATTTTTATATAACAGTTCTGCGGAAGCATAATTGTGCAGGCGGCTATATTGTGAATCTGCCTGTATTTCACTGTACATAAATGTCATATATCTTCTGGCCATCGCACCTGCACTATCATTCAGAGGACTCTCTATCAACTTTGCCTTTTGGAGTGCATCATTTACCTTTGCATCTGAAATCCCATAAACTTTACAAATATTTTCCCAATATTTATTTATCATATTATCGCCTAACACTTTGTTCAGCAGACATACTATACCATCTGCCAACTCTGTAAACACCACTCCCACCACATAACCCAAAACGATCAGCAGAACTAATCCGCCTAGAGTAAGATTATCCGCCAAATATGATAGATCTCCATTATATAACAACAAGGCGATTACTCCCGGAAGTGTATAACCAAACATATCATATAATGTTAATTTTTGTAATAATTCCATACTCTTTCTCTCCTGTTCTCTAAAGATAACGTTAAAATCTGATGCAAACTCTCTGAAATGACAGTGTATTACATCAGATTTATATTTTTCCTGTATTCACTTTTCTCTCTATTATCTGTATGCTAATTTGCACCGCATTTCACAGCAATACTATTCAGGTACTGCTTCTCTAAATCCGCAACGATGATCCCTTTGTACTATAAAATATTCTTTACCCGTTCTAAGCATCCTTTAATTTCTCGGCATAGTTAATTTCAAAATACATATCTATTGTAATACAAGTATCTCTATAAATATTTTTCTGAACAAACAAAAATGCATCATGCTCAAATCTGACCCCCTCTTACGCATTACCTTGTCTGCGGTAGATGACAGCAAGCTTATCTGCCAGCTCCATTGCCTTCTTATAATTATCACCAGCTATTGCCCTATTCATGTATGTTGTCAGATAACCTAGGCATTTCCACTCAACAATATAATCATCGTATTTGTTTGAAATACTATTATAGACTGCAGCGTTTTTATCCGATGAGATCATGCTTCGTTCTCCTTGTATTTTGTTTTTCGTTTATTATTTTTATTATATAGCGCTTCTTGGGAATGGACAAGGGACAGAACTGTCCAAACTATTTGTCAATTTGTAAATAATCCCACAGAAGAGAAATAAGGTATCTTTTTCCAACGGATCAAGCCGTATTTTAGCCTTACCATAGCGGCCAGACCGTCGAGCTCCTTGCGCAGGTCTGATTTTCTCACGATCAGTATCACTTTTTTTTAAATAAATCCGTTTTCAGTCAGCATGCTTTTTGGCCCTCAAAACTATGGAAATCTGTTCCTCATCTACACCATTGCTTAAATCTATAGAAAAATCTCCATAACGGATGCAGATGGAAGGAGGGGACTAACAGGTTGCATTGTTCCCTGTGCATCTGTCCGCCGGCCCAGATCTTTCCATAAGGGCGGCCTGTGCGGAAGGGATTTCAACAAAACTTGTTTTCTCCGCTTGGTCGGATGACAGAGGCAGTGAATACTGTTCTTCCCAATGCTCAAGAAGATACGCCCTGACCCGTTTTTACCATCGGAAAAAGTGGTGTGGTCAATGTCGTGCATGCTACACCAGTCCCCTTTGCTTATTCCGCTCTTTGCCTGCTCTTCAATGATAGATATCCATTGCTTTATCCGAAGTTCCATTACTCTTATATCCATAAAGAAAGCCTCCTATTCCCAGTTACCTAGGCACCAACTGTTAACCTATCTCGATAAAATGCATCCACCTTATCCGTAAATGCCTTTTGTTCTTTTTCTATATCATACTTTACCTTGCAAAGCTGTA
>Ga0137308_100981_pt1 | contig 34349 bp, 32 predicted proteins | sample Inofrocosms_June_FD_97181 | JGI IMG/M metagenome (GOLD analysis project Ga0137308, IMG submission 97181) | Mouse cecal microbial communities from Vienna, Austria - N-Acetylneuraminic and N-Acetylglucosamine D2O microcosms_June | ecosystem: Host-associated > Mammals > Digestive system > Large...
CCCGAAAATCCCAAGTATGTTCCCATGCCCCATAGAATGCGTGCAGACCGACAATGGGCAGGAATTTACCAAACGTTTCAGTCCCTATGGCGGTTCTGATAAACTGGCCCTTTTTTCAGGCGCGCCTAAAGGAGCATGGCATAGGTCACAAGCTGATACGCCCTTTTACACCAAGACATAATGGCAAAGTGGAAAGAAGCCACCGAAAGGACAATGAGCGGTTTTATGCCACCCATATTTTTTATTCCTTTGATGACTTCGCAAAACGGCCAAAAGCGTATAACCGCAGAGATTACAATCACTTTCCTATGCGGCCGCTTGGCTGGAAAACACCGAATGAAGTATCGAAAATTTTTTATCTATGCTTTATATGTGTTATAATGAACTTGATAAACGTTTCGCTGTTGTTCACGGAAAAAAGATTACAAAGAAAGCCCGTGTTGAGGCTACGATATTAAATAGTCTGACGCCGCTTTCCAAAGCGAAGATATGTAAGATTCTTTCCGATGTAAGCCCAACTACCGTTGAAGCTGTTCTTGGCGCTCTGGTGAAAAGCGGTACGATAAAACGAATCGGCAAATCGAGGGCAACACGATATAATAAGGCATAGTACAAGGTGAACAAAATGGATGTGTTTTCAATTAGAACTGAAATAGGGCGAATGCTAGAACTACGACAAGAGGGTGACGTTATTCAAACAATTTGGTATTTGGGCAGATATACACGACAGTTTGACGGTGACGGAATTGTGGGTGTTTTCCAGGATAGCAATACAAGTTTGAACATTCGTTCTGTACTTTTTAATATTCTTCCATTATCCTATGATACTAAAATATCCTCACTTTTACCAGGCAGCCGAGGCCAGATTTCCCCTCTGTCAATTCCGTCTAGTTACCTTCGTGTAAAGATTAGATCTGTCATACCATTATATGACTGTGTATTTAACAATTTTAACTTAATCTCATGTTCCGCTTTTCCAAAAAGACGAATACCAGAACCTAATAGTGTTGGAACAATCGTAATGTAATAGCAGTCAATGAAATCTGCTATTACTAACTGTTGGATGAGATTAGCTCCACCACATATCCAAATACCCTTTCCCTTTTCTTCTTTTAGCCTTTTTACCAAATCAACAGGATTTATATTTACAAACTGAACTTTTTCAGAGGAAGTATGCTCATTATGTGTAATAACGTAAGTTGTAAAATCATTGTATATCCACTCTTTGGGAGAAAGTTCAGTAACAACTTGATGGTAAGTATTCCATCCCATCAGAATAGTATCAATGTTTTTTACAAACTCAGAGTAAGTGTCGATATTTTCATTATCGTTACCTTGACCTCTCAGCCAATCGACACTGCCCTTACTATCGGCAATATATCCGTCAAGGCTCATCGCAATAAATAGACTAATTTTTCTCATACTTCTTTATCTCCTCATATATAATCTATATATCCATAGCGCTTATATGATGTCTTCATGCAAATTACTCCTCCACCTATCCGCAAAAACAATCTTTTCCAATCATCTTTGCCGGCGAATTATTCCATCAAATCTGCTAATGTGATTCCATCAAAATATACGTTTGTAAGTTTGTAAAACTCTGACCACATCGGCAGCGTTTTACAGGTTTGGGCGCGCTCACATGTATTTATATCACAGCTGAGGCAAGCCACCGGCGCAAGTTCTCCCTCCGTAAGGCGCAGAATATCCCCTACGCGGCATTTATCCGGTTCAGCCGTCAAGCGGTAACCGCCGCCTTTTCCCTGAAGTCCTTCGATCAGCTTATTTTTTGTCAAAACAGGAAGAATGCGTTCCAAATATTTTAAGGAGATATTTTGCCTTTCTGCTACCTCTTTCATGGGCACATATCCCTTTCCATAATTCTCTGCCAAATCAATCAGCACCCGAAGCGCATATCTTCCTTTTGTTGAAATCATCATATCGGCCACCTCCCATAAATAATTATGTTCCTTATTCCTAAAAGGCCGCTGCAAGCAGAGCAAATCCCCCGCTGCAAACAAGTAGGGATTTGACCCTGGTGTAAATAACAGGCAGCGGCGCTTTCTCCTACTCTGCAAACAACGGTGTGGATAAATATCGGTCTCCGGTATCGGGTAAAAGTACCACAATTGTTTTTCCTTCATTTTCGAGCCGCTTTGCAAGCTCTATTGCAGCGAAAACCGCCGCACCAGAAGAAATGCCTACCAGAACGCCTTCGCTCTTGCCAATCAGCTTTCCCGTTGCAAATGCGTCCTCGTTGGAGATAGGAATTATCTCATCATAGATATCCGTATTCAGTATATCAGGAACAAATCCAGCGCCAATACCCTGAATCTTGTGCGCCCCTGCCACACCGGTAGAAAGTACAGCCGAATCAGCGGGCTCTACGGCAATTACTTTGACAGCAGGATTCTTTGATTTCAGGTATTCACCGACGCCGGTTACGGTGCCGCCGGTTCCTACACCGGCAACAAAGATATCCACCTCTCCGTCCGTGTCCTCAAGAATTTCAGGACCTGTGCTCTCTCTGTGCACCTGTGGATTGGCCGGATTAACGAACTGTCCCGGAATAAAACTATCTGCAATCTCCTGCGCGAGTTCTTCCGCCTTGGCAATAGCGCCTTTCATACCTTTTGCACCCTCGGTAAGCACCAATTCCGCACCGTAAGCTTTCATAATCTGGCGGCGTTCCACAGACATAGTTTCAGGCATGACAATGATAATCCTGTAACCTCTCGCAGCGGCGACGGCTGCCAAACCGATGCCTGTGTTGCCGGAAGTAGGTTCGATAATGACAGAACCCGGCGCCAATTTGCCAGTTTTCTCAGCTTCATCAATCATCGCCTTTGCAACGCGGTCTTTCACAGAACCTGCCGGGTTAAAGTATTCTAGCTTGGCGAGAATTCTTGCTTTTAAACGATACGCTTTCTCAATATGCGTCAGTTCCAAAAGGGGTGTTTTGCCAATCAACTGATCGGCAGATGTATAAATATTTGACATGAATTTACCTCCCATTTATTTTACTGCATCGAAGCCATTTTGCAGATCGTCTATAATATCGTCAATATGCTCCGTACCAATAGATAGCCGAATAGTGTTGGGCTTAATGCCCTGTTCTTCCAACTCTTGCTCGGTGAGCTGGCTGTGGGTAGTCGTTGCCGGATGGATTACCAGGCTTTTTGCGTCTGCAACATTTGCCAGCAGAGAGAAAATTTTAAGATTATCAATAAATTTATGCGCTTCTTTCACACCGCCCTTAATTTCAAATGTGAAAATGGAACCGCCGCCGTTGGGGAAATACTGTTGGTACAGCGCATGGTCTGGATGTTCGGGTAAGGACGGATGGTTGACCTTCTCAACCTGCGGATGGCCTGACAGGAATTCCACAACCTTTTTCGTATTTTCCGCATGACGTTCCAGCCGCAGAGAAAGCGTCTCTATTCCCTGTAGAAGCAAAAATGAAGCAAAAGGAGAAATCGTCGCACCAGTGTCACGAAGTAAAATCGCGCGAATATATGTCACAAAGGCTGCCGGCCCAACCGCTTTAACAAACGATATGCCGTGATAACTCGGGTTGGGTTCGGCAATCGCCGGATATTTACCGGAAGCCGCCCAGTCAAATTTACCGGAATCAACGATTACACCGCCGAGAGTTGTGCCATGGCCGCCAAGAAACTTAGTCGCAGAATGCACTACAATATCTGCGCCATGCTCGATGGGACGAATCAAATACGGCGTACCGAACGTATTATCTACGATTAAAGGCAGACCATGCTTATGCGCAAGTTCCGCTAAAGCATCAATATCGGGGATATCGCTGTTAGGGTTGCCAAGCGTTTCAATATAGATTGCCCTGGTGTTATTCTCAATCGCCTCTTCGACCTCGGCAAGATCATGTATATTTACAAAACTCGCCGTAATGCCAAACGCTGGAAGCGTATGGGCCAACAGATTGTAACTGCCTCCATAAATGGTTTTCTGAGCCACAAAATGGCCGCCGTTCTGCCCAAGCGCTTGCAGCGTATATGTGATTGCCGCTGCACCGGATGCCAGCGCAAGGGCGGCCGCACCGCCTTCCAGAGCAGCTACCCGCTGTTCCAGGACATCCTGCGTGGAGTTCGTCAATCTTCCATAAATATTACCGGCATCGGCAAGACTGAAACGAGCGGCCGCATGCGCAGAATCTTTGAACACATAAGAGGTGGTTGCATAAATGGGAACTGCCCGGGCGTCGCTTGCCGGATCTGGATTCTCCTGCCCCACATGGAGCTGTAAAGTTTCAAACTTATAATTAGACATAATGCATTCTCCTTTCATCTTGAACATGAGTACATACATACTTTCTCGTAAGTGTTTTCCACTTCCTCTTTTTTACCTACTCTTTTGGTTGGTATTATTATAAGGCGCTTTCCTTATTTTGTCAACAGGCATTTTTTTTGAACATCCGCATTTTATGCAGCATTCAATGCAAACGTATAACGCATACTATCTCAACAGCGCTAATTTCTTGCCCAAAACCACTCCCGCGATGCAAAAAACTACGCTCAAAATAATGTATGCTCCGCCTTGCACATAAAATTTATTTTCTAATAATCCACAAGCTTCCAGCGAAAATGTAGAAAAAGTTGTAAATCCACCGCAAACGCCTCAATTGTTAACCTATATATTTTTATAGTTGACAAACAAACCGTCCTACTATATAGTATTGGTAGAAAATGTGGAGACCTAAGACAAAGAAAACAATTACCTTAAGATTTAGGAGGCATGTGATGGAAAAAAAGTTAAGTGTGAAAGAAATTGTTTGCGGAGGAATGTTCACTGCGCTCGTAGCGGCGGGCGCTTTTATACAGGTTCCCATCCCTGGGATGGATTATTTTACCCTGCAATTTCTGTTTGTACTGTTGGCAGGAATGATTCTTGGACATAAGATGGGAATTGTCAGCGTCGGCGTCTATGTATTGCTGGGGCTTTGCGGACTGCCCATCTTTGCGGCAGGAGGAGGAATTGCCTACATATTCCGCCCAAGTTTTGGCTATCTTTTGGGATTTATTTTAGCAGCTTTTGTTACTGGTCTGGTTGTTGATACATCTGGAATTAAAGGTTATGCCAAATACCTGGAGGCAGCTTTCGCTGGCTTTGCGGTAACTTATGCCATTGGACTGGTTTACAAATATATGATGCTTAATTTTTATGTAGGGGAAAAGACCGCCTTTGTGATGGTGCTTGCAGATTGTTTTCCGTTGGATATTCCTGGTGATATTGTGCTCTGTTTTCTGTCCGCCGGACTTGCCGTGCGCCTTGTACCGGCATCCAGAAGCATTCTGGGAAAAATAACCGCATAAACAAAAGGATTTGATTATGACAAAAGGAATATTTATAACCGGTACTGGGACAGATGTGGGTAAAACCTATGTCACAGCCTTGCTGGTAAAAAAATTGACAGAATCAGGTATCAACACGGCATACTATAAAGCAGCCGTCAGTGGAAATCAGCGGGAAAAACAGGGGCTTGTGCCAGGGGACGCAAAGTATGTGAAAGAAATATCCGCGATTTCACAGCCTATAGAGACTATGGTTCCCTATATTTATGAGGAAGCCGTTTCCCCCCATTTGGCCGCCAGGCGCGAGGGAAATCCTGTGGAACTCTCAGTGGTCCGCCAGGGATATGAGGCTTTGTGCCAGCAATATGATTTTGTTATCATGGAAGGAAGCGGCGGCATTCTGTGTCCGCTGCGCTGGGATGGCAGGCAGGAACTTTGGCTGGAAGATGTGATAAAAGAATTAAATCTGCCTTGCCTGGTAGTGGCAGATTCCGGGCTTGGAACCATCAATGCCACACTACTTACTCTGGAATACCTCAACAGCAAGCATATACCGGCAAAAGGCGTTATCCTAAACCATTTCCATCCTGAAAATGGGATGGAGCAGGATAACCGCAGGATGATAGAACAGAAAGGGAATGTTCCTGTGGTTGCCTGCGTGCCGGAAGGGGCGAAAGAGATTATGGTAACGTTGCCCTTTCCCTGACTGTAGATAAAATGGAAGCTGCCGCTTTAACGAATAGAATTCGTGAAGCGGCAGCCCACACCCAATATATAAACTATTTCGTTTTCAAAAAAGCTTCCACCCGCGCCTTTACATTTTCCCGCAGGTTCACATAATAAAAATCATAATCGTGTGAGTGCAGGCTTTCCGGCCCAAATAAAGCTTCGGGCGCATATTCTACATTTTCCGCCGTGCAGATGACAACGCCCCGCTCCGTATCTACCTGCGCGTCTGCAACTCCTTGCACAATCTCATAAGTTCCTGTCTCTTCATTCATAATACGGCTGCCCAGATTCTCCTCAAATCCGGCGTAAGTATCGTCCAGTTTCCAGTTAATCGGATTGATACTGATAGCATTGGGCTCCACAACCAGATTTTGCTGCCCTTTATTCCCTTTTCCTTCTGTGTTCCAGGAAACAATGACGCCCGTATCATCCGCTCCCTGGGCAAATTTCAAATATGGGTGATCCTCCAGCCAATCTCTGGTTATGGAATAACCGATGGGATATGCCGCAACCATGCGCTCATAATATTCCGGATGCAACTGCATGTACTCGCCGAGAACAATCTTTGTCATAATAGAGCCCTGAGAATGGCCGGCAATGATAAACGGCCTTCCTTCATTATAATTCTCAAAGTAGTAATCCAGCGCGGCATAAACATCCGTGCGCTGTTCATTTCTTTGATACTCCTCCAATTCCTCATTGCTCATGCCTGCCACCTGATAGATATTGCTCTGACGGTAAAATGGCGCAAACACATTGGTAGACTCCTCATACGCTGTCGCCTGGTTTTCATAAATCAGTCTTGCCCTATCCTGCACTTTCTCATTATCTATGCCGCAGATTGGCTTTGCATTCTCCGCCTCGTCCAAATAGCTGGTAGGATAAAGATAGAAGGTATCTACTTCATGCGTAATTTCGGGGATTTTCAGCCAATTTTCTTCCTGCGCATAATCCGATGGTTCTCCTACTAAATCAGCAATTGCAGACGTATCTTGCGGCTGATTGCCACTGCTGCCGCACGCCGCTGTAGAACACAGAAAAAAGCAGGCTGCCATAACAACTACCCAGTTACATAATTTCATTCTCCGTATTTTACTTTTTCTCATAAATTTGTTTCCTCCTTCATGGAAACACTATAGCATTTCAGAGATTTAAACTCTACATAATGGGATGCTTTACTGTTTATTTGGGACAAAAAATCAACTTTCCATTATCAGATACCGATGCAAACGCTTCAAATTCAACCGTTTTTCTGAGCCGGCAAAGCTCGCACAGACACGCAGCATTATGGCCTGGGACTAAGTTGCTCATGAGCTTATACACATGCATAATGGCAAAATTACGCTTTCTGACGCACCGGGCGGCGGATGTACGTTTACGATAAGTTTTCCGCTTTTTGGCACATGACTTTGCACTTATTCTTATAAAAGGCCACGCCGTATTTCAGTACCTTTTCTATATCCTCATCATAAAAAGCATCCCCATACTGCCTCCCCTTGATCTGCGCCAGCGCTTCCTGACAAGATGCGTCTAAGTTGCCGTCCCTCGCATATTTCACTTCAATAACAAGTCCCATTGGCTCATCATCATCAATTTCCACGAGAATATCTGCGTACCCTTCTCCGGCCTCTCGGTTGGAGGAGACTACCCAGCTTCCTTTGAACGCCAGAAGACCGAGCAGCATCCCATGATAAAAATTCTCCTTGAGCTCCCTTCTGGCAAATGTATCTCGGATGCTGATTGTCTTTTTCAGGTAATTGCGCAGCTGATATTGCGTCTCTTTGGCATCGCCGTCCTGCAAAGCAATGCATAAAGCGTCTAGCGATTCCCCATCCTTTTTCGCATCTTCTTTGAACATATCCATAATCTGACTGGTAAATATTTCCCGCACTTCCAAGTTCGGAATCGCAAGCTGAAAACTGCGCTCCTCACCTCTTCCTCGCTGAGTCAGGTAACCTGTGGCAAACAAAACGCTCCAAATATTATCTATGGAACCATACATATCGGAATAAGTAATTTCTTGATAGATCTCCTTGGTGACAATCTCCCCAGCGATTAAACGCTCAATCTCACGTTTCACCGTTTTGTTATCTCCTGCTTCCCGAAGGAAACGCCTGACTACATCGTTGCCGCTGCTGTTGGCCCAATAATTCTCCGGCAAAGCCGTAGGGTCTGCGCGCAAAAGCGCACAGTAATTGATGACATCCCAGGGACAGTAGATTTCCACATCCCCAAACCGGTAGCCGTCATACCATTCTCTAATCGCACTATATTTATCAGATAACCCATAATAATGTAAAAGTTCTTTTACTTCCTCATCCGTAAAGCCAAAACGCTCGTCCTGACGCGCGTCTGCAACCGTCAACACGTTTAGGTTATTCAGCCCGGTGAATATGCTTTCTTTTGAGATCCTCATGCACCCGGTCAATACCGCCAACTGTATACTTTTATTGCTCTTTAATGCCTGGTGGAAAAAACTGCGGATAAGTACTATCATCTGCTCATAATAGCCCTGGGCATGCGCCCGCGCCAAAGGCACGTCATATTCATCTATCAGGATTACTACTTTCCTGTTATGATGCTTCTCCAAAAGCCGTGACAGCAATGCTATACTGCCGCAGAATACAGATTTATTCATTTTTCTATCCAACAATTCGGAAAACGCCTCTTTCTCATCCGTTGCAAGAAACTCGCTCTCCAAAAGATAACGATGACTGCCTGCCTCCCGGTTCATCAGCATAGCTGCCATTTCAAACGCTGTCTCATAAGACTCCGCATCAATATCCTTTAATGACAAAGAAATCACTGGAAATTTCCCCATATATTCCTCGCACAACTCTGGCTCTTCCATGATTTCCAGACCTTCAAATAATTCCTTATTCCCATCCAGTTCAAAAAAATATTTGAGCATACTCATATTCAGGGACTTCCCGAAACGCCTAGGACGGGTAAACAATGTTACCTCCGCCGGATTTTGCAGTAATTCAATAATTAGCCCTGTTTTGTCAACATAATAAAATCCGTTTTTCCTGAGTTTCTCGAAATCCTCAATGCCAATCGGGATTTTCTTTTGAGTAGTATTCATAAAAATCACACTCCTCCTGAATTCGTAACCTTATTATACTGAAAGCTGTTGCAGTTTACAAGCTCCCGTTTTTTCATTGATTGTTATTTAAAAAGGAAAAAGGGAACCTGGCGCAAACCATGATTCCCTTTGCCTGACTTTTTTACTTTCCACAGTAGAGCTCAATCGCCTCCGCGGCAAATTCCGCTGTGCCCTCTCCGGCGGCATCATTTATGTTGGTTGTGAAATCCCCGCCGCCAGCATACATCTTTCCAAGACTTGACAGGATGTCATTGGAACACTGATAAAAGTTCTCTGAAATATAATCCTGTAATTTTTTAACCTGAGTTTGGACAACGGCTGCATCTGTCTTCTCTTGTGCAGCTTTTAATTTCCCAAACTCCACAAAGAACTGCACCAATCCTGCTGCCACAGCCTGGTCTTCTTCCTTGCTCCTGCCTTTGGCTTTCTGCTCAAATTCCTTGTAAGCGCCTGTCTGTCCCCATTGTTCTTTCGCCTGTCTGGCGTATTCGTCCATTTTTCTTGTGTCAAATACTGTAAAATCCATCGTCTTCACTCCTACCAATTTTATTCCACGGGCGAAATCAATCAAGTGCTCCAGATGTTCCTTCTTCATTGTCAGTAAGGTAATCTGTTGTTCTAACGCCTTACTTCTGTCAAAATCTGGCCTCGTTAAAATCTCTTTGATTTCTTTCAGAGGAAACTCCAATTCCTTAAACAGCAAAATCTGCTGTAACGTTTCCAAAGCCGTATCGTCATACAGCCGATAACCGGAAGCCGTGTATTCTGTTGGTTTCATCAAGCCGATTTTGTCATAGTATTGCAGGGTGCGTACGCTCACGCCTGTCAATTTACTTACTTCTTTTACTGTCATCATGGTCTTTTCCTCCTCCCTCGTAAGAACATCATAAACTATTACGTAGCGTAAGAGTCAAGACTTATTTCACGGTCACTTTCAATTTCGCACTCTTTCCTTTGCCATTATAAAGCTTTACTGTGATCGTTGCCTTCCCTTTCTTTTTGGCGGTAACCTTGCCGTTCTTATCTACTTTAACGGCTTTTTTGCCTTTCTTGTCTACGGTATACTTAAAACTGTTGCAGCCGTATTTTTTACCGGAAATTTTCGCCTTAATCTGGAAGGTTTTCTTCCCTTTCACTTTCAATGTTACGCTCTTTTTATTTAGTGTAACCTTCGCTTTCTTGTCGGGAGCTGCCTTGACCGTCACCTTGCAGGTCGCCTTTTTTCCTCCGGCTTGGGCTGTAATAATGGCTGTTCCGGCCTTCTTCGCCTTAACTACGCCGTTTTCCACAGTCGCAACGGCAGGTTTATCGGAACTCCATTTCACCGTTTTGTTTGTGGCATTGTCCGGCTTAACGGTCGCTTTGAGCGTTGCACTGGCATTCACATTAAGAACCAGGCTGGTTCTATTCAGCGTCACACTGGTAACATCGACAGTAGAGGGCGTCTGACCCTCAACCTGAACTGCCGGCACGCCTTCCAGGGTAGGCGTAATTACCATCTCGCCTTCGCCCAATATTCTCCATAATCAATGAGAAGCTCTCCATTTTCGTCATACAAGCCCATGCCCATAATATCATCAAGAAGAATTTCCGTATTGCCCAAAACCACAATCACATCATTCTGGAGAAGCACCTGTTCAGAAACTCCTCCTTTAAAAAATTGAACAATCGTCGGGCTGTACCCAAGATTCATCAAAATATTCTCTACATTCTCGTTAAAATCATCGAGATGTTTTTTCATCTGCAAAGTAATCTGCTCTCCCGACCTTTGGGAATGATTTACCAGAATTCTTCTTGAAATACCGTTTGACATTGTAAACGTCACCGCCAGGAGGATGATAAGTACCATACCAAATAACAGAAGCTGTCCCAGCATATTATTTGCCCATCTGTGTTTTTTCAATGTCTGTTTCCCTCCCGCCATAGCCATGAATTGCTTCGCAATGACATGGCAGCCTATGCGCGCTTCGGCGCGTAAAATATTTTACCATGAATAGTATCTTACCGCAAACAGCAAAGTGGGTTTGCACGCTTTAGCGCGGCAAGGTCTTTCCTATAAGAAGATAAAAACAGGCTATGCAAGATCCTGGAAAATGTTTCCCGGCGAATTGCATAGCCTGCCTATATTTCATTCTAACACTTACTTTTTACTGTGAATCCGTTTATTTCAGTTTCTTGGAAACTACCTTACTCCATTTGCCGGCAACCTTCTTGCCTTTGACTGTGCGATAAGCGCATACTCTCACATAATAAGTTTTGCCTTTTTTCAGCCCGGACTTCGTATAACTTGCGGTCTTGGCTTTCTTAATCGTGATCGTCTTGAAGCCAGATTTCTTCTTCAGGGAATACTGGACTTTATAGCCGCTCGCCCCGGCAACTTTCTTCCATCCGATGTTAAGCTTCATTTTTCCCTTATTCTTGAGAGAAACTTTTGCCGGCGCAGCCAGCGCAGTCTTCGCCGACGTCGTCTTCGAGAATGCGGATTCCACTTTCTTGTTGCCGGATTTTGCATAAACTTTGATTTTATAATAGTAAGTCTTATTAAATGACAGCTTGCCGTCCTTGTAGGTCACGGTTTTCGGATTGGTAATCGTTTTAACCTTCTTGAACTTTCCTTTCTTAGAATCCGCACGGTAAATGTCGTAACCGCTTGCCCCGCTAATTTTCTTCCATTGCAACGTAACGGCATTGTACACAGCGCTCTTCTTTGTGATAGATGTAGCGCCCGGCTTTCTGGGCGTACTTGCACCGGAGACAGTGACCGTAAATTCCGCCTTGCCGCCCTGGTACGACACAGTAACTTTCTGCGTTCCCGCTACACTTCCACGAAAGCCGCTGACTGTACAGTCTTTGACGTCAAGCGCATACCTGCCGCCTTTGTTGTCCACAGCCTCCAGTTTCAGTCCGGCAAGGTTCAAAGCCTCTCCCAGCTTATAAGATAACTTCGTGGGCTTGGCAAGAATCTCCAGCTTGGCAATATAGCAAAGCTTTGCCGCCGCAGCCTCCAAACGGTTGAGCGCAGCCATCACCTGTACTTGCGGCGCATTTGCCTGTTTCAACAGTTCTTCCGCTTGGGCAAGACTGTCGCAGAACTCTTTCCAATCCGCATCAGAAGTCAAGCTCTGCCCGGTTTTATTCTTTAAATCTGTGTAAACTTTATTCTGTTCCTTTAAATCCTCCTTGGGATTATAGGAAGCTCCTTGCACATTTACCTGGGTGGTTACTGATTTATACTGTTCAAGCAAATCGCGTTCTTCCACCACATCCAATACCGGCTCGCCATCAATATCAAAATGCACCCGGCGGATGCTGGCGCTTCTGGTCGCGCTCCTTCCCCATTTCGCATGATAAATATTGTACATCACGCCATCATCATCTACGATATAAGCATTATGCCCGGGACCATACTGTCCCGGCACAGACCAGGAAGTGAGGATCGGAGCATTACGTTTTCTCCAGGAAGACGCATCCAGTAAATTTCTGTCCGCCGAAGCTGTCATCAGACCGATACAATAAGTATGGTCGGTAGCCCCGCCCGAAAACGTGAGATAAATCTTACCATCCTTTTGAATCGTAAACGGCGCCTCCACAACAAAGGTATTGTTATTGTCCCAGCCATAATCCGGCTTACAAAATGCCGTGCGCTCGCTGGTAAGCTGCCAGGGCCTTTCTTTATCGACCGTGGCAATATACAGCCAGGAGCCCGTGTCTACCGGATGAAGCTGACGCTGCGCCCAGGCCACATATCCCTGTTCTCCCACCTGGAAATACGTCATATCCAGGGTAATTCCCTGCGTGTCTGTATCATACAGGTTGTTTCCATCCATATCCTGTACGCGGATAGGCGTCTCCCAATCTGCCGTTACCATAGGGTCTCCGCCCTCTTTTAACTGCATAACATGGGACTGCACACCGCTCCAATTGGTAAGGCTGCCTGCAAAAAAGATATACAGCTTTCCTTCTATGACATGCAGCTCCGGCGCCCACAGACAAGTTTTAAATAATTGTGGAAATGAATTTCCATCTAACAGAAGCGTTTCCGAAGAATTTTTAATCCCTTCCAGCGTATCGCTCTGACGGATATAAATTTTCCCCTGCCCATTCTCATCCGTGGAAATAAAATAGAATTTGCCATTGTATTTTACCATTTGAGGGTCCGGCCGGGCATGGAACAAGGCCTGGCTGTTGTTGAAGGTCGGCTGCGTTACCGTACCTGTCGCCGTGTAGGCGCCAGGTTTCGAGAAATCAACCTTCGACACGTCCCACTCCACGCTCTTAGAAGCTATGGAACCGTCATTGTAACGCGCAATAGCGCGAATTGCCTGCATATCTTCGGCGGAGGTTGCTTTCACCGTGGTCGGTACTTCCATCCCCGTATTGACAAGTTTCGATAATTTATTCTTTAATTTCATGCCCTTGGCATTTTCTAATGGCAGAAGATTTCCCTGCTTGGCGCCAGTCAGCCCTAATTCTGCTGTGCGAATTGATGCCGCCGGCACTTTCACCGGCTGCGAAACCTGCGCGGACGCGCTGACTTGAGATAAGGTATTCTGGTAATAATTTCCTGCGCCGTCATTCCAGGTAAGACGGTAACTGTCTATCGCAGAATCATACTCGCAGACCGGCTCACAGACCGCCAAATCCGTTTTTAAATCCACAAATCCCACTTCGTCATAGTCGACAAAGTCTTTTGTTGTATAGAACATCACAGAAGACGCCTTTGTCGCGTCCTGCCCGCCTTTTTCCTCTGTGCGCACTGCCGCCACGCCGAAATTATCGTCCTTCGTATAGAATAAATAGGGGTCTTTCAATCCCTTGGGTACAAGCTGCTCGTTATCCTTACTCTCCGCACGCATAAACAACACGCCGTAATCGTCATGCAAGGCTGTAAATCCGTCTCTGCCGTTCTCACTGTAAGCAAGGAACATACTGCGTGCCAATTTGTCCACACAATCCCCGGACGGCGTGCGTGTATAACTGGCAACATATCCGGCGTCTGCGCCTAACAGCCAGCCGCGAAACGTTTTTTGCTCGCTCTTGCTGCCGTCAGAAAGCGTTGCCATTAACTGATACTCCTGTTTGCCCTTAAAATCTGCGGCAATGCTGCCGTCGCTCTTTACGGCGCTGCTGCCGCTCCAGGAAATAGAAATTCCCGATACGTTTGTCGGCAAAGCCGCGCCATTGTCCAATACATAAGGAACTTGTAAATTTTCTTTGACAAACGCAAGCCTGCTGTCCGCCGGCACAACGGTAATTACAAACGTCCTGCTTTCCTTGGCATTTCCTAATTGCAAAGACGCCGTCAAAGTAACCGTTTCCTGCTGTGCCGGCAAGGTCACCTGCCCGTCTCCCGAAATCACAGCTTCCTTATCGGAAGACCAGGTAATCGTCGCTCCATAGCTCTCCCCGGGAAGCTCTAACTTTTTTGCCTCCATGATAACGCCGTTTTCCATCTGACCCTCTAAGGAGAGCTGATCTGCAATGGATGACAGCAACGATTCCTGCATCTGTGGGCTGATATATTCCGTATCAAAATACTGCTCCTGCACCTGATTTGCCGTCATTGCTCCCTCGTAGATTTTCAGGTCGCGGAATGAACCGCCGTATGTATTGTCCTCCACATAATTGGATCTTCCAATATAAGCCTGGATTTCAGATTTGAAATCCGCGACTTTCTTTGTCTTAGAGGCAGTCCCAATCTGTACGCCATTGATATAACCGGTGATCGAATCCTCAGTGAGAACCGTGGTGTAATGCGCCCACTTATTCTTATACTGCGCCGTGTCCCCAGCAGTCACGCCGGCCTCGCTGCTATAAGGCGCATCCGAATTATCGCTATTGGTAAAAACTGATTTAAAGCGGCTGTCCGGATTGATAGGATTAAACAGCCAGTAATTGAGCGGCATATTATTTGCCTGGGGCGCGGTGCCAAAAAACAGCGCCGCATAATTGCCTTTATCCGATGCGTTTTTAATCCACACGGAGATTGTCAGCTTCTCTTTACCCATAAACAACTCGCCCGGCAGAGTTACATAGGGCGCGTCGGCCGCACTCGTTTTCTTCCCGCCGGAAAGTACCAAACCGTCATTGTAAGCTACGTTTCCGTGCGCTTCTCCGTGCTTGTTATTGCCGGAAATGTCATTGGCATCTTCCTGCAATGGATATCTTGCCAGAAGATTGCCGCTCTCCGGCGCACCCTCCGCTGCCTGCGCATGTATGCCTGCTGTGGGTATCCCGGTCACTGCCAGGACCACCGCCAACAAACATGCTGCCAGCCTGCCTTTTTTGTTGCTGAATCTTTGCATGTCACGTCTCTCCTTTCTTCCCTTCCACAAACTTAACTTTGTAACACGCGGCTGCTGTCCAGTGATTTCTGGCGCAGCAGCCTGTAATTTTATGATACTATTTCTTTACGGTGATTACAACCTTCGCTTTCTTGCCATTTCTTCTTGCCTTTCACCACGCCTTTAGACGTAACCGTGGCAATCCTGCGGCTGCTGGATTTCCATGATACTTTTTTCTTGGCGGCATTCTTTGGCGTTACGGTTGCTTTCAAAGCAAATTCATCCTTGACGCCAAGCACAAGCTTCGTCTTATTGAGTTTTATCTTCTTCACCCGCACCGGCTTGGTGGGAATAGGGTCTGGATTCGGTTTTATTTGTGTGCCTGTTACCCGAATCGTCGCCGTGACATTCTTATACTGCGGATCCAGCTCTTCCTCCGCCGACATGTTAAATACCAGCGTACTGTCATACGCAACATTGACGCTTTTTACCACGGTATGCCTACAAGGATCAAACAGCCCTCCGGCTCCGTCCATCCCGGCATGGGGGGCTGGATATGGCCTTGCATGGTACACCAGGGCAAGATTTCCATACTCATCCAAAACTACAGAATTGTGTCCGCCTCCCACATGCGCTGCTTTGCCGATAGTTCCTTCGTAAGTATCATAAGAAGAGAGCACCGGATAGGGCACCTGCGTCCAGCTTGCCGGTTCCATCAGGTTGCTATGCTTATCCGCCATCATCAGTCCCAGACAATAATATTTATCTACGGCAGCTCCCGAATAGCTGATATATACCTTATCGCCATATGCAAAGAGATACGGTCCCTCTACAATTCCCTGGTCGCTTCGTAAATTTCGTCAAGAAATAATCTTTGCTGTCCAGATAATCCCAACCCTTGTCTAAATCACTGGAAATCATCGGTTGATACCCCGGGCTTGGAAGGTCGTCTACAAACAGATACCAGCGATTGTCCCGGCTGTGGTCTTTAAAGACTGCCGGGCCTTCTACGCACCAAACACGCGTAAGTCCGTGCCAATAATATAAAATTTACCCGTCTGTGGATTGCGCGTGATAAACGGATCACGCACCCCGGTGGTACCCAAATCAGAAGCAAGGTTTCTTGATATCAAGATAACTTTTCGAGCCATCCAAATACAGCGCCTTGCCGTTCACTGCATCCCGCTCTTGCAGCGTAACAACGCCCACTACGGAAGCTTCCGCGCCATTCCCTGAAAATTTGCCATTTTCCGCTTCCCGGTTAAAGTCAAAAGAGGCCAATAGCTCCATTTGTGTGCCTGCGGCTGCCGGTTCCCCTTGCTCTCCCGCCACTTCTTTGTCCATCCCCGCCGCTGCAGACACCGGCGCTGGCAGCATCGTAACGAACATAGCAGCCGTAAGCAACGCCGCCAGACGTTGTTTCCATTTCTTCATGCAAAAACCCTCCCTTTTAAGCCTTATTTACCAATATAAGACTATTATAAAGGAGGATTTCACTATTTCCTATGTAATATTTTTTATTAATTTGTCTTTTTTTCACAAAAATGTCTTAAATTATTTCCGAAAAATACAAACTATTGCTAAACGCATCCGTACTACAGCTTCATTGTCAACTGAATTCGTTTCTTCTTCAAATCCACGCTCATTACCTTGACTTCCACGATATCGCCTACGCTGACCGCCTCCAGGGGATGTTTAATGTAGCGTTCTGTCATCTGGGAAACGTGCACCAAACCGTCCTGATGAACGCCGATATCCACAAATGCGCCAAAATCAATGACATTGCGCACCGTGCCTTTCAGAATCATACCCGGCGTTAAATCTTTCATCTCCAATACGTCGGTGCGCAGAATGGGCTTTGGCATCTCATCCCTGGGGTCGCGCGCCGGTTTTTCCAATTCCTTGACAATATCCTGCAATGTCAGCTCGCCCACTTTAAGTTCCTCCGCTAACTTCTTATAATCTGAAATCTTCTTAGAAATACCGGACAATTTGCCGCCGCGTATATCTTCGGGCGCAAACCCCAGCCTTTCCAACAATTTCTTAGCTGCATCGTAGCTCTCCGGGTGGACGCTGGTGCCGTCCAGGGGGTTCTTGCCATCGCTGATACGCATAAAACCTGCGCATTGCTCGTACGCTTTCGGTCCCAATTTCGCCACCTTCAAAAGCTGTGCGCGTGTGAGAAATCTGCCGTTCTCCTCACGGTATGCGACAATATTTTTGGCAATGGCTTTGCTGATACCCGATATGTACTCCAATAACGATGCAGAAGCCGTGTTCAGATCTACGCCCACTTTATTGACGCAGTCTTCCACTACGCCATTTAAGGCGCCGCTCAATTTCTTCTGATTCATATCATGTTGATACTGCCCCACGCCGATGGACTTGGGGTCAATCTTTACAAGTTCAGCCAGCGGGTCTTGAAGCCTTCTGGCAATGGAAGCCGCGCTCCTCTGCCCCACATCAAAATTGGGAAATTCCTCTGTGGCGAGTTTGCTCGCCGAATACACGGAAGCTCCTGCCTCATTCACAATGATATATTGCACCGGCTGAGGGATTTCCTTTAACAGATCTACAATAATCATCTCGGATTCGCGGGAAGCCGTGCCGTTACCCACAGAAATCAGGGAAATATCGTATTTCTGAATCAACTTTTTGAGTACCGCCTTGGACTGTTCCACCTTGTTCTGGGGCGCGGTCGGATAGATGACTGTGGTATCTAACACCTTACCTGTAGAATCGACCACCGCCAGCTTACATCCGGTACGGAACGCGGGGTCCCAGCCAAGCACAACTTTTCCGGCAATCGGCGGCTGCATCAAAAGCTGCTGCAAATTCTTGCCAAATACCTTAATCGCACCATCCTCGGCGCGCTCTGTCAGCTCATTGCGAATTTCACGCTCAATCGCCGGGGCAATCAGACGTTTATAACTGTCCTCTATCACTTGACGAAGAACCTCAGAAGTATGGGGATTCTCCCGTATAATCGTCTTCTTTGCCAAATACTGCAAAATCTGTTCTGTGGGCGCCTCCACCTTCACGGTCAGCACTTTTTCCGCTTCTCCGCGGTTTAATGCAAGAATACGGTGCCCGGCGAGTTTTGCCAGGCCCTCCTCAAATTCATAATACATCTCATAGACAGACTCCGCCTCGGGGTCTTTTGCCACCGAGACAATCTTGCCCACGCGCATCGTGAGGTCGCGGATGTATTTGCGGTAATCCGCCTCGTCAGAGATTGCCTCCGCCAGAATATCCATGGCCCCTGCAATGGCGTCCTGTACGGTATTCACTTCCTTCTCTGGGTTCAAGAAGCTCTCTGCCGCCTGTTCCAACGGCTTGTCCGTCATCTGCAGCAAAATAATGTTTGCCAAAGGCTCCAATCCCTTTTCCTTGGCAATCGTCGCGCGCGTCCGCCGTTTGGGACGGTAAGGGCGGTAAAGGTCCTCCACTGCCACCAATGTTTCCGCCGCCAAAATCTGCTGCTTCAATTCCTCCGTCAGCTTGCCCTGCTCTTCAATGCTCGCAAGCACCTGTTCTTTTTTCTCTTCCAGATTCCGCAAATATGTAAGCCGCTCAAAGAGGTTACGCAATACCTCGTCATTTAAAGCGCCGGTCGCCTCTTTGCGGTATCTGGAAATAAAGGGAATCGTGTTCCCCTCATCAATCAACTGCACTGCGGCCTGCGCCTGCTGTGTCTTAATATTCAATTCCTTTGCTAATTGTGCGATAATGTCCATTACTTTCTCCTTAATCACTCCACGCTGTCAAACAGCTCATTAAATCTTTCCCAACCTTGGGAAACATATGATAGAATTATAGCACATCTCCCCAATCTGCGGCAATCATATATTAATTTGTATTTTTCCCTTTAAAATGCTACAATAGATTGAAATAGTATCAAAAAGCAAAGGGGGATTTTCCTATGGACTACAACGAATACCATATGCCAAACACACCAAATACATCCTACATAGAAAAACGCTCCGCCAGCATGGCGATTGCCTCTCTGGTACTGGCCATCGCCGGACTGGTCATGGGCTGCTGCATCTATCCGGCGATTATCTTTGGCTCCCTGGCAATCATTTTAGCGCTGCTCTCACGCGGTGGTGAAATGACTACGAGCGGCTACGCCAAAGCCGGTTTAATCCTTGGCATTATCGCCATCATTTTTGGCATTCTGTTCTTTATTTACGGACTTATCACTCTGTTTGTACAATTTGGCGGCTTGGAAGGCTATCTGAATTATATAGAAGAGATTATGGAGGAAATGGGATCTCCCTCCTACTATGATTCTTATGATATGTTTCATAATATGTAATATAATTTGAGTGTCCCATTTTGTATATGCATAGTACCAAAGGGGGGGCCATCGCACGAATCTGTTTACTCGTTCAAAAGGTCTTGCCGCTTATGCGGCAAAGACAGAATGCACAAAAATTATCTGGGGAAGCTAGCTTCCCCAGATAATTTTTGTGCATGTTGTTTACATTGCTCTGCAATGTAAACTTTTTGAGCGAATCTAACGCTTATAATTTATGTTAGTGCGACAGCCTCATGGTGTTTACATTGCTCTGCAATGTAAACCTTAGAAACTTTTTTACGAACGCATACAAGACCTGTATAAACCGCCATAAGAAAGACATCCCCAAGCAGCATAACCGGCAGCGCTTTATAGGCTTTCAGCAGTACGGAAAAGTTTTTACCAAGAATCATATTGAAAAGACTGCCAAAAATGAAAACAGGGACAAAAGCGCTGATATTTTCCATGATTAGTAATATAATAGCATTTGCCTGTTCTAAAAATAGCGAAACAATCCCAGCCCTGTTCCCCAGAATCAGCATTGCCATCCCTGTAAGGGCTGCAAGAAAAATAATCTGTAAAGGATTTCCCTCCAAAAAAGGAGTAAAAAAATTGTCCGGTACAATTCCAAGAACCATTTCCAGAAGTTCCGAAAGCCGAAAGGAACTGCCGCCGCTGCCTGCAAGAGGAAATAAAGGCAGGATGGCAATGCCGAATACTGTCGTAAAAATCAGCGTCATCCATAAAAACCTGCCGATCATCCGCTTTCCGACTTTTCCCAGCGTTGCAATATCCCCGATATTATAAATACCGCCTGCCACCGATAAAAATATCAGGGGACCTGCAACAGTGCTTAACAGCCCCATAAATGTGTCAAAAACAGGCGTAATCATTTCCTCTGAAAGAAAATTAACAGTTTTTTCCGGTAGAAAACTGCTTACCATACCGCAAAAAAGGAATTTCTCCCATACCTGAAAGGACGCCTTTTAGGATAGCGCTTTCTTCGCCGCCGTCCGTATGAACCACATCGTTTCTTTCTCCCGGAATAGAAAAACTGGCATACAGACGGTTTATCCGCTTTCTGCACTGAAATTGAAAAGTCCCCTTTGTGCCAAAAGCATCCTGATATCTCAGCAGTATCTCTTCCACAGCCAGTCGTGTGCGGAGAATGTCCCTTTTTTCCCCCATTGGCGCGTTCACAAAATGTCTCTACTTCATGACACGCCGCATCTATATCATGATTTGTCAGGGTGTAATCTTGCATTTTAAACTCCTAAAAGATGAAATCCGTTCATGCGGTACTGTCTAATCTTGTCTTTCATCTCTTCTGTTCTTCTCTTATTGATATCCTGCTTTTCATAAATATCATCAAGCAGTAGATCGATATTTTTCTGCATCAGCATATTAGTATGTACCATATTCTGCATGATATCAATTGCATTTCTGGGATTTCTTCTGATAAATTCTTCCAGAGAATCCTTTGTAATACGCATCAGACACACCTCTCCATAGGCAACAACCGTATAAATACTTGGCTGGCTGGAAAACACATTGGTTTCGCCGAAACACTTGGACTTGGAATAAATCCCAATCAAGTGTTCCTCCTTTTCCCCATACCGGATATAAACTGCTACAGAACCGGATATAATTTTGTACATTTCCTCATAAGTTTTGCCTTCTTTCAAAATAATATCGTCCGCATGAAATTCCAACATTGATGCATTTTCCATTTTTCTTTCTCCTTTTCTTCTGCTGACAGTTCGGGTTCTTTCAGCTATTTCATACATTTTTCTTCTCTCTCAGTTTTCTCACATCCAGCATATCAAGACCGGCAGACAGTTCCACAAGTTCCGCTTGCAGACAGAACAAGTTCACCGCTGTAGTAATAAATTCCAGAATTACATTGAGAGCAATCGTGACCGCTACAGCCTCCGTGGGAATTTTAAGCTGGACAAACAAAATCGTATAACAGGTCAGCGCACCGCCGGGGATAGGAGGCGCCGCCACCGCAAGCACAATAGCAATGAAACCGGCAGTAGCCAGCCACGCCGGAGAAATCGTCACGCCATAGATTTCAGCCATACAAAATCCCACCGCCAGAAACATAACGGAAACCCCCGGCATAAAGATAACCTGCCCCAAAGGGATACCAAAATTAACGATCCTTCTGTCAATCCCAAGGTCTTTTTCACAGCACTCCATATTCACCCCAAATGCGGCAGAAGAAGATGCCGTAGTTAATGCAATCAGAAAAGTAGGCGTCATCTTTTTCAGCAACACCCTAAGCTGCACCTTCCTCCTTGTACATACCAGCACAAGATACACTGCCAGAAGAACAGCATCTCCCACAAGCATTACCAGAACCACCTTATATGCAGGAAGAAATACTGAAAAGTTGTTACCCAGTATCATATTTAAAATACTGCCGAACACAAACACGGGAACAAAAGAACTGACTGCCTCCATAATAAGCTGTATAATATAATTGGACTGTTCCACAAAGGCCGCGGCAATCGTAGCTTTGTTTCCCAGAATCAGCATTGCGATTCCGATTAAAACTGCCACAAAAATAATCTGCATAGGATTCCCTTCTGTAAAGGGCGTAAAAAAGTTGCCTGGTACAATATCCAGAACCATTTGAAACAATTCAGAAAAATCAAACTTCCCCCCGTCTCCGGTTTTAAGGGAAAAAAACGGCATGGCCACCACACATACGGGCAGTGTCAGAAGAATCGTCATCAGCATAAAGCGTCCAACCATCCTCTTTCCGATTCTGCCCATAGCCGCCATATCCCCAATGCTGTATATTCCCCATACAATTGAAAGAAACACCATAGGACCTGCAATGGCTGATAAAAGTCCCATAAAACGGTTAAATACCGGGCTGATAAGTTCATTTGCAAGAAAAGTCCTGACACTCTCCGGCAGGAAACTACACACACCGCCGCACAAAAAAGCCAGTATTACGGACAGCGCCAGTGAAGCCATCTGAGAACGTTTCTTCTTTTTGGGAGTAAATAAAATAAGATTCTCTCCGTTTTTGTACTGCCACGCGGGTGCAACCCCCATATTGGCAAGCAGTCCCCGCAGTACCTGGCTCTGTTCTTCCTCCTCTGCATCAAAGGGATCAACCCTTTCCCCTGGCAGGAAAAGTTCCAGACGGATACGATTAAGACGTTTGATATATTTTTGTGCAAATACTGCCTCCTCACCGAAAGCCTCCTGGTACTTTAACAGCGTTTCCTCCACTGCAAGCCGGATTTGGATAATATTTCTGGCGTCAACGCCCCATTCTCCAAACGTCTTTTCTGCAAGACTGCTTGCCTGCGCAATATTTTCATTATTTAATTTCATCTTTTCCATAATTTTTTCTCTTATTTTTTAATCTATATACTTATAATAAATTGATTCATTCCATCCACAAACTTATGCTCCATCCCTTTGGACATTCCTTTTATCATCCTGCCGGACAAATCTTCTTCGTCCCCAAAAGGATGAAAGGAAGGCCCATGATAAGAAAATCGCATCTGCGCCAGATTTTCCCTCTCGCTGTATTCCACATCCAGAGAAATATCCCTTTCCTCCGCTTCCCCTGCCGCAGGCAGAAGTTTTTGCATCAGCGCTTCCTCCACAACAAGCTGCATGGCGTAAATCTGTCTCTGTGAAAACTGCTGCTTACGCCCGAACTCCTCAAGACGTGTCATAAAGGCCGGAAAATCAAAGTCACGTGAGATTTTTTCCACATGGAGCACCTTAAGCTGCCGGATAAATATCCGGGTTCTCTCCCTCTTTGGATGCTCAAAAATCTGTTCCGGCGTTCCGTCCTCATAGATTTCGCCCTGATCCATATAAAATATCCTGGTGGATACATCCCGGGCAAACTTCATTTCATGCGTCACGATCATCATGGTCATTCCCTGCCTTGCCAGCCCACGGATAACCGAAAGAACTTCCCCCACCATAGTGGGATCCAGGGCGGAAGTCGGCTCGTCAAAAAGAATAATTTCCGGCTCCATAGCCACCGTCCTTGCAATAGCCGCACGCTGCTTCTGTCCCCCCGAAAGTTCATCCGGATAAGAAAAAGCCTTGTCTGCAAGCCCTATGTTACGCAGCAGTTCCATCCCTCTATCATATGCCTCCTGCCGGCTTCTGCCAAGAAGATCGACCTGCCCCATCATGATATTTTCTATAATCGTCTTGTGTGCAAACAGGTTGAAGGACTGAAATACCATTCCCATCTTCTGCCTCACCAGATTTACCTTACATTTCTTGTCCGTTGTTACCACACCGTCTACCACAATCTCGCCCTTTGTAGGCGTCTCCAGAAGATTAATACATCGAAGCAGCGTTGACTTTCCTGTGCCTGACGGGCCTATAATGGAAATCACCTCTCCTTTTTTAATCTCCACGCTTACATCCTTCAAAGGGGTTACGTTTAAATATTCCTTACACAGATGCCGGATAGATATTATGCTCGTGTTCATACTTGCCCCGGCACGAACGTCCCGGTTTTCATGCTTTTCTGTCATAACATGCACACCCCCTTTAAGCTGCGTTTCTTCCGTTTCGGTGCAACCTTCCTCTCTGCAAATGAGAGAGCTGCCGTCATCATATTGGCAATAACAAAATAAATTACTGCTGTCATTATCAGTGGAAAGAACGCCTCCATAGTACGTGAGCGTATAATATCGGATACTTTTGTCAGATCCTGTACCGCAATATATCCTACTACTGAAGTCATTTTTACCATAGAAATAAATTCGCCTTTCAACACAGGAATAAAATTTCTCGCCGCCTGGGGCAATACAATCTTAAAAAATGTCTGACTTTTCGTATAGCCCATAGCAAGGGCTGCCTCGCTTTGCCCCTTATCCACAGTTTCTATTCCTGTCCGCATCATCTCCGATGAATATGCCGCAAAATTAATGGAGAATCCAATAACTGCAACCAGAATTTCAGAAATATCCGCCGAACCAAAAATTCCATAGTACAAAATCATCAGAAAGACTACGATAGGGGTTCCCTGAATCAAACGAACAAAGACCGCCCCGAACCACTGCGTTGGCTTCCAATTGATCCGGCGCAGCATACATATCCCAAAGCCAAGGCACAGACCAAAAAATCCTGAAAAGACAGAAATCAGTATGGTGACGCCAAGCCCCCGCAAAATCAGCCGCCAGCGCCCTTCCACTACAAAAGTGCTTTGGAAGCTGTCCTCAAGATTTGCCCAGAAACCTTTTTCCTGCAATTCCCCATCCAAATCACGCACCAGAAGCACCATAGCTGAGTCATAATGAGTATCTGCAAAGTCTACCCGCTTCGCTCTTTCTTCCGTGATGGAAAGGCTTCCGCTGACCACATCCGCCTTCCCGCTTTCAAGGGCGGTTATCAGCGAAGCAAATTCACATGTTGTCATCTCCACCTTCATATCCAGTTCACGTGCAATCAGAAGCAGCAGATCTATCTCAAGCCCTAAAGGTTCGCCGCTGCTTCCAAGATAAGTCATAGGCTCATGGGCGCCATCATAGTAGTAGCGGATGGTTCCCTTATCCCCCGGCCAGTCCTGCTCCATTAATACCTTTATGCTCTCATCCGCCCCAAGCCATTTTTCCTTTAAGGATGCGATTGTTCCGTCCTCTTTAAACTTTGCAATAACTTCATTAAACTGTTCCCGCAGAGGACTTCCCTTGGGAAGGGCATATCCATATTTATCCCGCACGACAGGTTCTTCAAAAATTTTCAGACCTTCATTTTTTGCTGCCGCAAGCTGTGCCAGCGGTTCATCCAACACCCCCGCATCCACACGATCTGCCTTAAGAGCCGCAACAATATCTGGAACAGAATTGTAGTAGGAAAAGTCTTTTGCATCCGCAATTACTTCCTGTAAAAGTTTATCGTAAACCCCTCCGCTTAATGATGCAAACCTTGCTCCGGCAAAATCCGAAAGCGTCCCGTATTTTTTCTCCGTGCTGCCTTTCTGTTCCGACCTTACCATAACGGCAGTCACCGACGGATAAACACAATCGGAAAATTCGATATGCCTGCGCCTTTCCTCGGTGGCATTTAAATTCGCCATAATACAGTCAATGTCGCCGGCCTCGGCCGCGGCAATAATTCCGTCATAGTCGTAAATCTTAATTTCCACTTCCGCATTCAGCCACGCTCCAAAACGGTAAATCAGCTCCACATCATATCCGGTAAGAGTCGTCCCCTCATAGTAGCTGAAAGGCTGAACCATCCCTGTGGTTCCCACCTTAAGCTTACAGTCCGGCGTCTGTGGCGCCTGTATTTTTGGCATGGTTCCCTCCGCCCTGCTTACCCAGCGGTCATACATATCATCCAGCGTCCCCTCGGCTCTTGCTTCTGACAGAAACCGGTTCACTTTATCCTTTAAATTTTCAACCTGGCTTTTGGGTGAAATCCCCACAGCCACATCCATACTTTCTCCCAGGTTTTCCTCTAAAATCTCCACATTCTCAAGACCGCTGGCAATAGCAAATTCCATCATTACCCGGTCATAAACAAACCCGTCCAGTTTTCCCTGGGAAATGGCAAGATACCCCGAAGAGTTGCCGGAAAATGTTTTATGCTCCGCCTCCGGCAGATATTTTTCCGCCATATACATGCCTGCCCCGCCTTCCGGAACACCAATCGTATAGGCCGGATTGTTGAGCTGTTCTATGAAAGTGATTTTTTCATTTTCTTCCCTTCCACATCCCCCAAGGCAAAGTATCCCTAAAAGGGCAAGTGTGAAAAGCGCCATTCTTTTTTGTAAAACCATTTTTCCTCACCTTTCGTCTGAAATGATCCCTCTGTCCTGGCACAGAGCTTCTATACTCCTGTCATATTCATTCTCCCATCAACTATCATTTTAAAAAGCCTGTATTTCGAGCATTTTATCCATTCGCTACCTACGCTATTATAGCAGATAAGAATTTTGCTTTGGTGGGTATGGGATAATTTGTATTTTTTCTGGTAAAATTTGTTATGGCCGATTGCAAACCGAACTTCCCGTTTTATACCCGAATTTCACCTTTTGCAAGCGGCATTCAAAAATAGTTCCTCACTTCCTTGGTGATGGTAGTCCTGTCCCTTCCAAGCCTTTCCCCGCCGGCTCTTTCTACCATAACAGAAAAGACAGGTGGATTTTGTTCCATCTGTCTTTGTATTGCCACTTTCTCCGGCTTCTGTTATTCTATTTGTATTGTACTTTCCCCCTTGGGCGGGAATCTCGCTTTGCAATTCAGGATAAAAAATATACACTTCAATTGATTACTCGTTTATACATTATAACACGGCTTCGTTACCTACCCTTATACCTGGCACACATTCCATATGAACTCATGGGGTAAACAACTGGTTATCCCACTCGTTGTCTTTACCAACTTCCTCATTCACATCCAATTCCCCAATCAAATCCCGATAGAAATTCACGTTCGTCTGCATCATATAGGGCGTCACCCACAACATACCTATGCCACAAGAAAGAAGCCCCAGCAGCGACCAGCCGATAAAACTCACATAAATATAGAAAAACCTGCCCATATTACCTTCCATCATCTGCGAACTGGTGCGGAACGCTTCAATAACAGACATATCACCGTGCTCAACCAGCAGATAAAATATCTGCGACAGGCGAAGCGATACATAAATCACAACCACAAAGCCGATAATATACAAGGCTCCTCCTATCATGATTGCCAGCACCGTGTCAGCAACAATCCCCACTACCAGACAGATAGCCCCCGGCAGCATGCATACTATCTCAACAACAAATATCAGGATATACCCCAAGATATAACGATCCGGCCTTCTGGTGAATTCCCCAAAAACCATGCCTACGCTGACTTCCTGGTTCCTGGCAAATCCGAAATATATTCTCAAAATCCCACACTGTAATACCATAGAGACTGCGGAGATAATGATCGCCGCCACCATATATGTAATAGACTGTATTGCCCCGCTGCCGGTAATGATAAGCAGAAAATAGAATGGCGTCAATAAACCTGATATTATCATCTGCTCTAACAGGTTGGCTCCAATGGCAAGCCCCCAGCGCCCATTTAACTGTTCCCTTGCTAACCGTTTTAACTCTGCCGATGTATGTTTCATATTTAATAACGCTCCATTTCAAATTCTTCTAAGGGCTTGGTCGCATAATTAAAACCCATGCCCCGCACTGCATTTGCCTGATTCTGCCTTTGACTTGCCGCATAGGGATTCACGTTCTGCCTCTGATTTACAGTATAAGGGTTGGCTCCTGACCGGCTTCTATTCGCTCCCGCAGGATTCGCCGAGGAACCTTCCACGCTTGCGCCTTTGTCATCTGTCGGCGAGCTCTTCTCCTTCGCCTTCTCAGAGTCCGCCGGATATCTGATCTTGGTTGAGGTCGTACCGCCGGACACATAATTCTTTCCGCATTCCGGGCAAACCGCCGTCTCAATACGCACGGAAACTGACATCACTTCTCCGCCCTTCTGCGCCGCCTTACTGTAAGCATTTGCCACATGTTCTCCTTCATGGGCGCGCACTCTGCCGGCTGCCGCCTCTGGGGAAATATGCGCCGCCGCCTTAAAGGACACATTCTCATCTGAACCGTCCTTATACTTGCGGTTCTTACAAGTCTGGCACTCTTCGCCCGGCTCTTTGCGTCTAAAACCGTCTTGCGGCTCCTTCTCTTCCTTCTGCGTCTTATCCGCCCACGGCAAACGCTCTTCTCTGGGTTCTCTTTCTCCCTTAGAAATCTTCCCGGCTTCCTCTGCCTCTTTGTTGTTCTGTGGACTGCTTGGCGCATCCATCTGTTTCTCGGCCGGATGTATACCATTATAAGATGTGTTGATTCCTACCATAAAACCTGCCATGCTTCCATCCCCTTCCCTAAACTATATTTTAGTGTAGCACATAATCTTCTTTTTGACAAATAAAAAAGTGTGCAAGCCTACTTCATCCCCCTCTCCCCATTCTTGGTAGAATAGACTTGCACACTTTGACGCGCCGAGCACATTTGCGAAGCAATATTTACCTTTTGTGCGAGTACGCATATTATTTTTATCCTATTAGGATTGTCCACTCAAGCTTCAACGTGACAAAGTCTTTCCTAATAGAATAAAAAAACAGACGACTTGCCGCCAGTCACCTGATATGATACTATAGCTTTATAATTTACTTATCACTTGGAGATGATATATTGAGAAACCGCAGTAAAGAAGAAACCGCATTATTTTATATCGGATGGGCGCTCGTCTTTGTATCTGGCATTCTCGTGCTTATGTACCAGATTATGCCTCTGCCATTCAAAATGATTATGCCGCCTTGCATTTTCCATAGCGTTACCGGGCTTTATTGCCCAGGCTGCGGCGGCACCAGGGCGGTGTCCGCGCTGCTGCACGGGCACATTGTGACCTCGTTTATCTGCCACCCCTTGGTCCCATGCACCGCCATTACCGCAGGATGGTTCTTAATCAGCCAGAGCATTGAACGGATTTCCAAGCACAAGATTAAGGTTGGCATGAAATACCGTGATGTATATATCTGGGCGGCGCTGGGAATTGTCATAATAAATTTTATCGTAAAAAATATACTGCTCATGGTATGGAACGTTGACTTGCTGCAAGGGATTACCCTATGATTGCTTAACTTCCAGCGGCAAATCAACGTCCACGATTACTTTCTATTTTCCAATCAGGTAATCCATCATCTCGCAGCCTCTGGCCACGCTGTGCCCGGATTGTTCTGCTTCCCGCTCATTATATTTCCAGGAATTCTGCTGCACTTTCGTGCTATCGTAGAGCAAATAGGGAACGCTGTCGCCGGTATGCGTGCGCAGGGAAATTGGCGTGGGATGATCGGGCATCACAAGCATACGGAACTCTGCGCCCGCCTGTTCCAGTCCCGCCTTAATCGGTGCAATCACACGCGCATCTAAATTCTCAATCGCCTGTACCTTCCGTTCCACGCTGCCCTGATGTCCCATCTCATCCGGGGCTTCTAAGTGCACATAGACAAAATCACAATCCTCTTTTGTCAGCGCATCTACCGCTGCCTGTGCTTTACCTTCATAGTTGGTATTCAGCCCGCCATTGGCTCCTTCCACGGAAATATTTTTCATGGAGGCGCCCACCGCGATTCCTTTTAAAAGGTCGACCGCCGATATCATGGCGCCTTTTAAGCCTGTTTTTTCCTGGAACGAAGACAAAGACGGCCTTGTACCCGCCCCCCAAAACCAGCAAGCGTTGGCGGGATTCTGGCCTTTCTTTTTCCGCTCTACATTGATGGGATGATTCACCAAAATGTCGTAACTCTTTTTCATCATCTCCTTGAGTACAGCGTCCTCTGGCAGATACTGTCCAACAGTCTGTCCCAGTACATCATGAGGCGGCGTCAAATCCACAACCTGCCCCTGCTGCCAAATCAACAGATGGCGGTAGCTAGTGCCCACATAAAATTTATAAATATCTGTCTCCAGTTCCTTTTTGACAGCGTCAATCAGAATGGCCGCTTCCTCCGTAGAAATCTCGCCGGAACTGTGATCTAAAATCTTCTTATCCTCGAAATTCTCTTCCTTTTCTGAGAGCGTTACAATATTACAGCGCAAAGAGACGTCCGTAGGCTTCATATCCACTCCGATACTCAATGCCTCCAAGGGAGAACGCCCAGAATAATAAATCTTGGGATCATACCCTAATACGGAGAGATTTGCCGTATCGCTTCCCGGCGACATGCCCTCCGGGATGGTGTGCACCATACCAATCTCCCCAGCCGCCGCAAGCGCGTCCATCTGCGGGGTTTGGGCATATTCTAAGGGGGTCATGCCTCCCAGTTCGTCTATCGGGCGGTCTGCCATGCCGTCGCCCAGCACAATCACATATTTCATTCTTTTCCTTCCACCTTTCCAGACAGAATGCCTCAAAAGCAGCATGGCTTCTGAGACATTCTTATCGCTCTATACTACACGGATTCTCTGAATCACATTTAATCCGTCTGCTTTCTTTTCAAATTCTTCCTCGCTCATTTTGCCGGTCAGGAAACCAACTTCGCCGCTTATCTGCGGCGCCTCCACAAATTCAACTTCACCGAACAGGGACTGCACCTTCTCCTTATCCTCCGCGCTGCGCACAAAGAAACGGCTCTCGCTCCTGCCTTTGTCCACCAAGTCCATCTTCTTAGAACTCCAGGATATGAGAATATTTTTGTGCAAATGTTTGGCGATATCTACAATATCGGCAACTACCGCACTCGCAGTCGGCAGCTTGCCTGCGCCGCTGCCATAGAACATCGCGTCGCCTAAGACATTGCCATGCACGAAAATGGCGTTGAACACATCATTGACACTGTACAAAGGATGCTGCTGTGAAAGCATGAACGGCGCAACCATCGCGCAGTAACCTTCCTTCGTCTTTCTGCTGGTGGCAAGAAGCTTAATGACAAGCCCCATCGCTTTGGCGTACTTGATATCATCGGCGGTAATCTTAGAGATTCCCTCCGTATAAATATCCTCAAAATCTACCTGCTGCCCACATACAAGGGACGTCAAAATGGCAATCTTCCTACAAGCGTCGTACCCCTCCACGTCCGCTGTGGGATCTGCCTCCGCATAGCCCCTGGCCTGCGCGTCTTTGAGCACATCCGCAAATTCGAGCCCCTCAAAGGTCATCTTACTGAGAATATAATTCGTAGTTCCATTTAAAATTCCTGTAATTTCCTCGATCTCATCTGCGGTCAGAGAAGAATTCAAGGGACGGATAATCGGAATGCCGCCGCCTACGCTGGCTTCAAACAAGAAATTGATGTTCTGCTCCTTGGCAATGGCAATCAATTCTGCCCCATGCTTTGCCACCAGCGCCTTGTTAGAAGTTGTAACATTCTTACCCGCAAGCAATGCACGTTTCACAAACGTATACGCCGGTTCCACGCCTCCCATTGCTTCCACGACCACTTCAACCTCCGGGTCATTGGCAATCACATCATAATCGTGTATGACCTTGTCCTCCATAGGATCTCCCGGAAAATCGCGCAAATCCAATATGTATTTTACTTCAATTCCATCACCTGCGCGCTTGGCGATGCTCTCACTGTTGGTATTTAAAACTTCTACCACGCCGGAACCAATCGTTCCATAACCTAAAATTGCTATCTTAATCATAATGTCACTCCCTGGCTAATATTTTTAAATAATGTACGCCCTCCTGCTGCTCGATGCTCTCTACCATGTAGGACACATTCTTCGTGTCTGGCAGTACGTCTACGCTCAGCGTAAGAGAGGCAATTCCGTTGACCGGAATACTCTGATGGATTGTGAGAATATTCGCATGGAAATCTGCCACAATCTGTAACACCAGGGACAAAAGCCCCGGTTCATCATCCATCTGTATCACCATTGTGATGGTTTTTCCCTTGGCATTGTCGTGGAATGGGAAAATATCATCCTTATACTTATAAAAAGAACTTCGGCTGATTCCCACGGAATCGGTTGCCTCCTGTACGGATTCGGCACGCCCGGATTCTATGAGCTTCTTTGCTTCCACGACTTTCAGTAATACCTCTGGAACGGCTTTCTTCTTTAAAACAAAATATTTCGTCTTGTCCTCCATGACGCCTCCAGTATGTTTGCCTGTGAAATACATTTGTGTTCACTGCAAAGATATTAGCATATTTGTCCCTCAATTGCAAGTACTTTTGCCATGCGAACATCGTTTCCTGCAACCGCACCATTCTGTAAAACCCTAAAATTTCCGGCTGCCGCCGCTGGATCTGCGCCCGCCGGAACCGGTATGAACGGCGCTTCGGCTGCCGCCGCCCCCTCCGCTGCTCGTCTGCTTGGGAATCTGCCGCCTTGTGACAAAAGAATTGACAAGTCTGTCTTCCTTCGTCGTCAAGCTGACGCGCCCATTCTTCTCTATGGGATATTTGTAGCCGCCAAACTTCAGGCGGTATTTGCCAAAAATACCAAAAACTGTCGCTCCCCCGGCAACAATCGCCAGTCCCAGGGCAATGAGGATTTCTGACAACGTAATGGATTTCTTGCGGGGATGCCGAATCACTTCCCCTGTATCTTCATCATAGAGATAATTTCTGTCCGCATTTTCCGTTTGATAAGCGTCCTCCACTTCCCCTAACATCGCCTGCAATGTGGCGGCATGCTTTTCCTCAGAAATCTCCTCATATCCGGCGTCAAGAATCCTCTCCGTGCGGTTATCGGTGATATAGTACATTGCTTCTCCGAAAGCGCGCACCACAATTTCGCGGTTATCCATATCAATCGCACAGATCACGCCGTCATCTTTGCCCGTATATTTGTCAAACCAGCTTTCTGCATACGACGTCGCATCCTCGCCGCCGGCGTCGTCTGTCGTCAGCGCCATAAACTCCCAGCCCGTGCGCTCCTCCAGTTCTGCTAACCGATGATTAATCTCTTCTGCTTCCGTTTCCGACAACAAACCCGCCTGGTCTGTAAGCTGCATATTTTCCGCTGCCTGCTGCGCACTTTCTTCTGCCTGTACAGGCGTCATGCAAAAAATTATCATACACAGCAATAAAGCCATTGTCAAGCATCTCTTTATCATTTTCATAGCATCCATCCTCCCAGCAGTCCCAACAGGAATACCACCATAAATATGACAATCCCCAAAATCCAGACTTTTGCTCCATCGACCGGCAGCTCGCCGTAGACTTTTCCGTTCTGCCCGTTCATGGAATAATAGTACATTTTTCCATCGCGCCCCTTATATGTAACCGTCCATACCGGAAGCATAATGTAATCCCAATGCTCCTGCTGCGTTTGAAGCTGGCAGCTATTCACACTTAAATGGCCGTAACCGCCTGCCGTTTCCCGCAAAAGCCTCTGGGCAAACTCTTTGGCGTCCTCCACGACTTCCGCCTGCAAATCACTGCGGCCTAAATCACACTTCTCTGCCAAAAATCCAGATAAATAGCCCATATGGAACCCTTTTACTTTGCTCACATCATAGGGCAGCACGCCTTCCGCCAGCTTGAGGCTGTTTTTCTTCAGCGCGTTCTTTGTAATGTCTTCCAGATGGATATTTCCCCTGCGTTCTACATGGTAAATTTTCGTCTCCGTATATTCCGTATCCCCGCTGCGCCATACGCGAAGGTTCTTTCCTTCCGCCTGCAACGAGCCTCTCATATCCATATCAGCCATCCAATATGGGAAATATACCCCGGAAATTTTCTCAATCTGCTGTTTGTTAAAAAACGCCTTGGGCACAAATTTCTTGCTGTGTGCATATTCGAGAAATTTCTCGGTCGCCTGCTGCTTATCAATTGTAAAGGGAATAATTTTGTGCGGCAAAAACTCCCCGGAAACACGTCCGGATAGCACGACTGGATTATGGCAATAGTAACAGAAAGCGGCTGCCGTCGTCTGGTCTGTCACAATCTGCGCGCCGCAGCTCGGGCAGTGGTACATCACGCCTTCCTCCTGACTTTGTTGTTCTCCAGCTTCCCGATTTCCATATCTCCCATTTTCCTTTTGCCCACGCTCCGTCTGTTCTTCCTGCGGCGATTCAGACACTCTTTGCTCTTCCTCCGTCGCGGGCTTCAACTGCGCAAGCTCTTCCTGCGAAAACGCAGAAGCACAGTATTCGCAC
>Ga0137308_100982_pt1 | contig 34315 bp, 32 predicted proteins | sample Inofrocosms_June_FD_97181 | JGI IMG/M metagenome (GOLD analysis project Ga0137308, IMG submission 97181) | Mouse cecal microbial communities from Vienna, Austria - N-Acetylneuraminic and N-Acetylglucosamine D2O microcosms_June | ecosystem: Host-associated > Mammals > Digestive system > Large...
ATTTAATCGTATATTGCATCCTGATTCTTGCAGCAATAATTGTCTATTTTTTCATTATTCCCAATCAGATCTATGTAAGCAGTTCCGCGGCAGCTGAGGCCTTCTCACCTGATACATTTCCGCGCTTTGCCGCGATTATCTTCTTGATTGCGGCAGTGATTGGACTTTTGAATTCTATACGCCTGTATCTTGCCGCGCGTAACCTAGAGAACACTTTAAAGGAGACAAAACATATACCCAGTACAGCAAAAGAACGTATAGCTTCTCTGATTCCCTACCTGGTATTTTTACTGATTCTTCTCTATGGCATTCTATTTTATAAACTTGGGTTTATCTTGGCGACCGTTACCGTTCCTCCTGTAATTCTTCTGTCTATTGGATGCCGCAAATGGCATTATTATGGCATCTATTATGCATTTGCCTTGATACTGTACCTTCTGTTTCGTTATATACTTCTGGTTCCCATTCGCTGATACGAAAGGAGAGAATAAGATTGTTAGAAAGTATTCAAAATGTTTTGCTGCCCGCCAATCTGCTGATGATGAATATTGGCATCCTAGTCGGTATCTTAATCGGAGCTGCGCCGGGTTTAAGTGTCTCTTTTGCTGTGACGATTCTTTTGACAATGACTTTTCATATGGATTCTTTGTCAGCAATGTTTCTCTTGCTTGGCGCCTATTGCGGCGGTATGTATGGAGGCTCGATTACGGCTGCGCTTATCAATACACCTGGTACGGCCAATGCTGTCTGTACCGCGATGGAAGGTTATCCCCTCTCTAGAAAAGGGCGGGCAGGAGATGCTCTTCGCTGCTCTCTAGTCGCTTCCACCATAGGAGGACTGATAAGCTGTATTGCACTTGCTTTTTTTGCACCGCTTCTGGCAAAGGCCATCGTCAATGTCGCTTCCCCGGAATATTTTGCACTCTGCTGCTTTGGTATCTTTGCTTCGATTGGACTAGAAGGCACTGACTTAGATAAGTTGTGTAAGGGAATTCTCTCAGCTGCTTTTGGTCTTTTATTAGCCTGTGTCGGCGCAGACCCTGTCTTTGGTACGAACCGCCTGGTCTTTGGAAATTACTATATGGTATCTGGTATTAAGATGATTAGTGCACTTCTGGGCGCCTATGCCCTTGGACAAGTGTTAATCAACTGCAAAATGGTCTATCTCCATGGCGATGAAAAATTAAAAATTCTGGAGGTCAATAAGGCAACTATCTCTTATCTTGATATTTTGCGTCACTGGAAGCTTCTTATCAAATCTTCCTTTATTGGTATCTTAGTAGGTGCTGTTCCTGGAACCGGAGGCGCAGAGGGCGCAATGTTTGCCTACAATGAAGCCAAACGAAGCTCCGCTCATCCCGAAGAATTTGGTGATGGTTCTATAGAAGGCATTATCGCTGCCGAAAGTGCTAATAATGCAGTCACCGGAGCTGCTATGATTCCTATGCTTACACTTGGTATTCCAGGAGACGGCGTTATGGCTATCTTATTGGGTGCACTGACTATGCAGGGGATTACCCCTGGTCCCAATCTGTTTACAGAGGGAAATACCTGGGTCTATGCAATTATGGGTGGATTGTTCTTTATCAATCTTTTTATGCTGCTACAGGGTTCTCTCTTTGTGAAACTTTTCACACAGGTGGCGAAGATTCCACAATCCCTGATGTCGCCTTGTATTATCGTTATGTGTATTATGGGTGCCTTTGCGATTGGCAACAATATCTTTGAAGTTTTTGTGGTGATTTTCTTTGGCTTTCTTGGGTTTGTTATGAAAAAATACGGATTTCCAGTCACTCCGATGTGTATTGCGTTAGTCTTAGGTTCTCTTTTTGAGACTGCACTTCGACGTGCACTGATTCTGTCCAAAGGAAATGTGATGGTATTTTTCACGCGTCCAGTCTCCTGTGCGATTATCGTTCTTGCCTTTCTTGCACTTTTATATCCGATTATTGGAAATATCCTTATCGCCAACCGTCAAAAACAAAAGACCGAACATTAGGAGGTACCTTATGAATTTATCCACAGAAAACAGTTTCCTTCGCCCCCACGTAGGAGAGCGCGGTGCGATTGAATTATTAGCAAAAGCTGGCTTTGATGCGATTGACTATGGCTTTTCTCCGATGCTTGAACGAAAAGAATCGCCTTTTTGCTCCCATCAATATCTTACATATGCCGAAGAAATCTCAAAAATCGCCCAAGATAATGGCGTCTATTTTAACCAGGCTCATGGTCCTTTTGTCTTTGATACCAGTCTCTTTCCAGACTATGAAAAGGAAGTTCTTCCTTTATGTAAGCGCTGTTTTGAAGTCTGTGCAGCCCTGAAGATTCCACATGTTGTTATCCACCCTATCCATCATCTGCCTTACCAGGGCAATGAAGAACTTCTGTGGAACATGAATCTGGAATTCTATCACAGGCTTTTGCCCTACGCCAGAGAATTTCAAGTAAAAATCGCACTGGAAAATATGTACCAATACGACCACAGGCGTGGCGTTATCACGCGTGATGTCTTCTCTAATCCTGAAGAATATGCCCGTTTTTATGATATGCTAGAGCCCTCTGACTATCTATGTTGTGTTGATACCGGTCACTGTAGTATCACAGGAGAAGACCCTGCTAAGACTCTTCTGACACTTAATGGTCGTGTCAAAGCGCTTCATGTCAACGACAATCTCTTTCGCACCGATGACCATATTGTGCCCGGACATGGTCTGATGGATTGGGAGAGCATTACAAAAGCCCTTGCCACCATCGATTATTCTGGCGATTTGACATTTGAAGTTATCAATCTCTATCGCTCCTATGATGTTGATTTTCTTCTTACATCTGCCAGATATTTACACGATGTAGGAAGATACCTTATCACCAAGATTGAAAAACAAAAAGTGCTGCTACAAGCAGGAGGTAAAAATTAGATGAAACTAATCGCAGATACGCACACCCACACTATCATCAGTGGTGATGCTTTCAGCACCCTATATGAAAATATCCAAGCTGCCAGAAAAAGAGGCATCAAATACCTGTGTCTTACAGAACATGTCTACTCCGCCTTACCTGGTGCACCAACTCCTTCTTATTTCAAAAGTATGCATGCTTTACCCCAGGAGATAGACGGTGTTCAGTTAATTCGAGGTGTTGAAGTCAATATCTTAGATTACAATGGACACTTAGATATGCCGCCTGACCTTCTAGAATGGTTAGAATGGGTTATTGCCTCTATGCATCCCACGGTTATTCAGCCCAAAGATAAAAAGGCTCATACCAAAGCCTGGCTCGCCATCGCTGAGAACCCTGCTGTCGATGTTATTGGACACTGTGATGACCCGCGCTATCCATTTGACATCGACCAGGTCGTACATATGTTTGCCCGTCATAGGAAAATTATGGAGTTAAACGAGCAGTCCCCTGTTACACGCCCCGGAGGAGATATTATGCGCCGCGAAATCCTTACCGCCTGTGTCAAACACTCCCTCCCTATTGTTGTATCCTCCGATGGACATTTTGTTGATAAGATTGGGGTCTTTCAAAAATCCATCGCCTTGCTTCAAGAACTGCATTTTCCAGAAGAGCTTGTCTTAAACGCAGACGAAAAGCGTTTTGCCAAAATTCTCTCTGAAAAACGCCACAAACCATAAGGAGACTATCTATGAACCCCCAGGAACTACTCTCCCTTAAAGTTATCACCACCCGCCTGTGTCTTGCCATGTTCGCCGGAGCCATCTTAGGCATCGAGCGCGAATGTAAAAACCAGCCTGCCGGCTTTCGTACCTATATGCTTGTCTGTATTGGCTCCTCCCTTATCATGCTTGCCAATCAATATCTTTATCTTCAAAATGGCACCGGTGACCCTGCCCGCATTGGTGCCCAGGTAGTCAGTGGTATTGGATTTTTAGGAGCTGGCACCATTATTATTACCCGCAACAATATTGTCCGCGGTCTGACCACTGCGGCTGGCCTCTGGGTCGCTGCCGGTCTTGGCCTTACGATTGGCATTGGTTTCTACCAGGCCGCTCTTATCGCTCTTATCCTTATTCTGTTTATTATGACTATTATGCAACGATTAGATGCTCTGATAAAAAGTTACAGTAAAACTCTGCATCTCTATCTGGAATACGACAACGACTTACAGATGCCCCACCTTATCAATATTATCCGTACTATGAAAGGAGAAATCTCTGAAATCTACCAGGATTCTCCCCAAGGGCGTATTCTGGGCAGCCACTCTATGAACCTCTCTCTAAAACTTGAAAAACACACCAATCATCAAAAGCTTATTACAACTCTGACACATACACCTGGAATCCTCTACTTAGCGGAAATCCGAAGCCCTATCTAGCTTCTTTTTTAAAAGCATATAGCCAAACTCCCCTTTTATATGTTACACTAATTAATATAACTCTTTTCAAAACAGCTGCCAGTTGTAAAATAGTCATCAAAAGAGTTATCTTTTATAAATTAAAAGGGAGGAAACTGTATGAGAGACATTGGAACCGAAGTAAAAGTCAAAAGTCTGCAAAAGGCACTCGATGTCCTTGGATGTTTTGTTGAAAAGCAACCATTAGGAGTAACCGAAATCAGCGAGAAACTGGGACTGTACAAAAGCAATGTCCACAATATCCTGATGACCTTTAAGGCTATGGGATATCTCGAGCAAGGCCCGGATTCTGGTAAATTCCGCTTAGGTATGGCTATCTTCACTCTAAGTCGGGCATTAAGAGAGAATCTGGATATCAGCCGCATCGCACTTCCATTTATGCGAAAGATTGCTGAAGAATCAGGAGAAGTCGTCTATCTGACAATTCCAAGGGGGGATGAAGTCATCTATCTAGAAGCCGTCTATCCTGATTCACAGAAGTTGCCCGGAAGTATTGTCACAGGAGAGCGTGCCAAGATGTACTGCACAAGCGTTGGTAAAGCCATCTTATCTAAGATGGATAAGGAGGAGCGTGCCAAGCGGATTCAGGGGCCGCTAAAAGCTTTTACGGAATATACCATCACAGATATTGATGCACTTGAAGAAGAGATTCAAAAGACTCGTATACGTGGATATGGCTTAGATGATATGGAACTGATGTTCGGTATCAAGTGTGTTGGCATTGCTTTAATCAACCATGAAGAAAAGCCAGAAGCCGGATTAAGCATCAGCGCACCATCTCTTCGCATGAGCGAGGAGAAAATCCAGGCATTTGCAGGTATCCTGCAACACTATGGACAGGAAATTCAGAAAAGGTTATAAAAATCACCCCCTATAATTTGTGCAATATGCCGAAAAACCAAAAGAGTGAAGTTAGGGATTGAAAATATTGACCAACAATGGTATGATGAATTTATAAAAAAATCAGAACGAAGTTCTCTTATACAGAACATAGGGCCCGGAGATAACTCGGTTTATACCGAGTTTAAAAAATCATCTGTACAGAGAACAGAGTTCTATAATTCAGAACATTTCTAGGAGGATTATGTATCATGGCTAACAAACCTTATGTAGTAATTGAGTGGAACGACACAGAGACAGACGCAAAAGGATGGATGTGTGCTTACAATTTCGTAGGTCACTACTGTGGTGGTGGAACCAGAATGCACCCAACCGTAACCAAAGAAGAGGTTATCCGCCTGGCTACCACAATGGGTTACAAATATAAAGCATGTGAATCTCAGACCACCGGCGGCTGCAAAGCTGGTATCGCTTATGACTACAACGCACCAAACGCTTTAGATGTACTTCGCAGATTCTTAACTGCAACTGCTCCATTTATCAATGCTGGTGTATCCATCGGAGGAGACTTAGGTGTAGATTACTCTGATGTACTTAGAATCTTAGATGACCTTGGTATTGGTATTCCACAGACCAAAGCAATGAAAGAAGACCCGGATATCCATGTAGGTATCGTAAACCATGACAGAGCAGAGAAAGAATTAACCTACGACGGATTCAAGATGTATGATATGATTACCGGTTATGGCGTTGCAGCTGCACTTGATGAAGCTTGGAAGATGAAAGGCGGCAAAGAAGGCGCAAGCGTAATTATCCAGGGCTTTGGCTGCGTAGGCGCAAGCTGTGTAAATTCTCTTAATAACATGGGCTATAAAGTAGTTGGTATCGCAGATGTCAATGGTCTGTTATACTGCAAAGATGGTCTGAACATTAAAAAATTAGTAGAGACCAGACTTCCAAAGGGTGTCCTGAACAAAGACGCTTTCGAGCCAAACTATCAGGTACTTCCAAACAGTGAGTGGATTAGCCAGGAGTGTGATATTCTGATTCCGGCAGCTCTTGAAGACGTTATCAATGCTACCAACGCAGACAAGATTAAAGCATCTCTTCTTGTAGAGGCTGCTAACATTCCTACCACTCCAGAAGCAGACGAGATTCTTCGCAAAAACGGCGTAGATGTAGCAGTTGACTTTATCTCGAACCTTGGTGGTATCCGTATCTATGAGGCAGTTATCTTCCGTCTTGTAAAGATTGAGAATATGAATGATGCAGACGCTGCTGCAGCTATCGTTAAAGATACTGTAGACTTAATCCGCAAGCAGACTAGATTAGTATTTGAAGAGTCCAAAAAGACTGGCGAATTTACCCGTGACGTGGCAAGAAGACTGTTTACACCAGACAAATCGGATACACCAGATATGTAACTGATTCACTAAGAGGGGCTGTGGAACACACAGTAGAAGGGGAATAAATATGGATTCAAAACTTAGAAAATATCTTACTATTGCAGCACTTGGACTTGCCGGAGGCTCAATTTACTTTCTTCCTTATGTAAAATATATCTTTTACGATGCACAGATTGCTGCCATGGGAATCAGCAATACACAGTCAGGACTTTTGATGACTATGTATACTATTGGTAATATGATACTGTACATACCAGGCGGTATTATCGCAGATAAAGTATCACCCAAAAAAGCGCTGGTTATCTCTCTGGCTGCAACCACCGTATTAGCCTGGGTCTATGCCTTTACAATGAACTTTGCAGTAGGCATGGTTGTATGGCTTGGTCTTTCCTTTAGTACCGCTTTTGTTTTCTGGTCTTCTCTGATGAAAGCAGTTCGTATTATTGGTACAGAAGAAGAACAAGGGTTTATGTATGGTCTGTATTATGCATGTAACGGTATTACCGCTGCCCTGACCAACACCCTTGCACTCAATGTCTACAAGACCGCAGGTGGAGATATGGCAGGTGGATTCTTCCGTGCAGTTATCTCTGGTGGTTCTGTAGCACTGGTATCGGCAGTTTTGTTATTCTTCCTGATGCCTGAAAAGACAAGTAGTGGTGCTGCTGATGACAACGAACCGAAGTTTGAGATGAGTGATGTATTCAAACTGCTGAAAAATCCGGTTGTCTGGGTTGTATCGCTTACCATCTTATGTGGTTATGGTTTCTACAGCAATACTTCCTATTTCAATCCATATTTGACAGAAGTGCGTGGAGTTTCTCCAGAAGATTCTGGACTGGTATCAATTGTTCGTAACTATCTCCTTCTACTGCTTTCCCCAGTAGGTGGTCTGTTAGCAGATAAAGTGTTTAAATCTACTTGTAAATGGCTGTCAACAGCATTTATTATTCTTGCTGCACTGTTTGGCATTGTATTGATTCTGCCAGCAGGTATCAGCCCAGTAATGGCAAGTCTGTATACGCTGCTTCCGGGTGCGTTTGCTATGATGATGTATGGCGTAATCTTCTCAACGGTTAGCGAATCCGGTATTCCTAGAGCCATGACCGGTACGGTAATTGGTATTGCGTCTATTATTGGCTACCTTCCAGACTCTATCTACTCTGTATTATTTGGAAGCTGGCTGGACGCTCACGGAGCAGCTGGATACAATTATATTTTTATCTTCCTGGCAGTTTCAGGTATCGTAGGCGCTATACTGGCTATGACCGTTTACCGTCTTGGTAAAAAAGCGCAAGTATCATAAAAGAGAGGTAATCCTGTGATGGGAAAAGAAAAAAATGAAAAAGTATATACAAATCCCGTACGATGCAAAGGATGCGGCTACTGCATCCATGCATGTCCCAAAGAAGCAATCAGTGTCTCTGACCATGTAAATGCAAAGGGATACAATACAATTGTTGTAGATGCTGACAAATGTACGGTATGCGGGACCTGTTATCGGGTATGCCCGGATTATGTGTTTGAAATAAGATAAGGAGGTCAGCTATGGCTAAAGTATTATTAAAAGGCAATGAAGCGCTGGCCGAGGCCGCACTGGCTGCGGGCTGTCGCTTTTACAGCGGATATCCGATTACACCTCAGACGGAAATCCTAGAATATTTATCCTGGAGAATGGATGAGGTAGGCGGAGAATTTATTCAGGCAGAATCAGAGCTTGCTGGTATTAATATGGTATTAGGAGCAGCTGCGGCTGGTGCAAGAGCACTGACCACATCTTCAGGTCCTGGCTTTTCCCTGAAACAGGAAGGAATTTCCTACCTGGTTGCAGCAGACCTTCCAGCAGTTATTGTAGATGTTATGCGTATTGGTACTGGTCTTGGCGATATCGCACAGGGCCAGGGTGACTACTGGCAGCTTACTAGAGGCGGCGGACATGGTGATTATCACACCCTGGTACTGGCTCCGGCATCTGTACAAGAGAACGCTGATATGATGGCAGAAGCTTTTGATTTGGCAGAGAAATATCGCCATCCGGTTCTGATTGCTTCTGATGCAGCGATTGGACAGATGATTGAGGCAGTGGAGATTCCAGCATTTGTAGAGCATAATATCGATAAATTTGACTGGAGTATCAAAGGCTGCAAGAAGGGCTGTGAACAGAAGAAGATTCAGAACGTTTATTATACACATCCTGACTATGAAGGATATCTCGCAGACAAATATCGCCAGATGGAAGAAGAACAGCGCTATGAGAACATACAGGTAGAGGATGCAGAGCTTGTACTTGTCGCTTATGGTATCAGCTCCCGTGTCTGCCGTGAGACGGTTGAGATTGCCAGAGCAGAAGGTCTAAAGCTTGGCTTAATCCGCCCGATTACACTCTGGCCATTCCCAGTGAAAGCATTTAAAGAGGCAAAAGCTGCCAAAGCTTTCTTAACTGTTGAGATGAATATCTTAGGACAGATGATGGACGATGTAAAACTGGCTGTAGGCAGTAACTATCTGGTGGACCACTATGGCTCCATCTTCGAGATTCCAGAGACCGACGGAATCATTGCCAAAGCAAAAGAGATGCTGAAAAAGGAGGGAAAGTAATATGAGGTTAGTAGCTCCTGAAACAGTGACATTTACTCAGAGTGGTTTTTGCCCTGGCTGTGGGCATGGACTGGCAGTTCGTCTGATTGCCGAAGTTATGGAAGAGATGGAACTTAGCGAGAAATTACTAGCAGTTGTCGACGTAGCCTGCGGTTCTTTAAATATTGATTCCTGGAGATTTGACACTATTATGGCAGCACATGGAAGACCGATTGCAACCGCAGTTGGTGTCAAGAAAGTACGCAAAGAGAATCCGGTAATGGCTTATATCGGTGATGGTGCTGCTTATTCTATTGGTATGGCAGAGACAATGCATACCGCAATTCGTAACGATAATGTTGTTGCTATCGTTATCAACAACAGTCTGTATGGAATGACTGGTGGTCAGTGTGCACCTACCTCTCTTCCAGGACAGATTACCACTTCTACCCCAAAAGGAAAAGACCCCAAGAAAGCGGGTATGCCTTTTAGAGTAGAGCAAGCTTTTACCGGCTTTGATATCGCTTATCTTGCAAGAGGCTCGATGGCAGATGCCAAAGGTATGGTACAGAGCAAAAAATATATTAAAAAAGCTTTTGAAAAACATATGCGCGGTGAAGGCTTTTGCTTAGTAGAGCTTCTCTCTCCGTGTCCTACCAACTTAAATATGACACCAGTTAAGAGTGTAGAGCGCATCAAGAATGAGATGATTCCATTCTTCCCTCTGGGTGAATTTAAAGATAAGAAGGAGGAGGAATAAGACCATGGCTAAAAAAGAGATTATCTGTGCCGGTTTTGGCGGACAGGGCGTACTGACTGCTGGAATGTTGTTAATCAATGCCGGTATGGAGCAGGATAAAAATGTATTATTTTACCCATCCTACGGTTCTGAGATGCGTGGAGGTACTGCGAACTGTACCGTAAAGATTAGCGATGGACTGATTGCCAGCCCAATCTCCAAACAGCCGGACATTTTATTTACCATGAATACCCCGGCTATTGACAAGTTTGAAGAGCGCTTAAAACCAGGCGGACTTCTTCTCGTAAATTCTTCGATTGTACCAGAAGACCGCACTTACAGAAGCGATATCACTGTTGTAAAAGTTCCTGCTACGGATATTGCAGCAGAAGTAGCAAATCCAAAGGGAGCCAATCTGGTTATGCTTGGCGCACTCGCTGCCAACAGTGACCTGTTCTCGATTGAATATATGGAAGAAGCTATTGTCTCCTTCTTCGAGAAAAAAGGCAAGGGCAAATTCAATGAGAAAAACGTGGCCTGCTATCGTAGAGGCGTACAAGGAAAATAAGGGGAAAACCAATCATGAATCTGACAAAGTTGTTAAAACCACAGTCGGTTGCTGTTATTGGTGCAAGTGAAAAGGAAGGTTTCGGCGGAGATGTCTGCCGAAACATCCTTTCTTATGTAGAAGACAGAAGCCGTGTGTATTTTATTCATCCTAAGAGAGAGACTGTATTTGATATACCATGTTATAAAAGTGTAACCGATGTACCAGACACCGTAGATTTGATGGTGATTTGTACTTCCCAGAAGACTGTAATTCCGCTCCTTAGAGAAGGTGCGAAAAAAGGCTGTGGCGGTGCTGTTGTCTTTGCAAGTGGTTATGGCGAGATTGGCACTGACGAAGGCCGGCAAAACGAGGCAGAGTTAATTACTGTTGCCAAAGAATTAGATATCGCTCTTATGGGACCAAACTGTGCCGGATTTGTCAACTATATCGACAATGTTCAGGCATTTGCATTTATCTCCGAGAAACGCGACAGAAAAGGCAGCGTTGGCGTTGTCTCTCAGAGCGGTCAGCTGTGCCTGTCCCTGATGGACTGCCCAGGTATGAGATTTTCCTACAGCATTTCTGCCGGCAATGGCAAGATTGTCCAGGTTGAAGACTATATGGAGTTCTTAGTCAACGACGAGAATACCAAAGTAGTCAGTGTCTATATCGAAGGCGTTAAGGATGCTAACAAGTTTGCAGCTGTCCTTAAAAAAGCAGCCGAGATGAAAAAACCTGTTGTTATCCTAAAGGCCGGACGCAGTGCCAAAGGCGGCGCGATTGCCGCTTCCCACACCGGAAGTCTCTCAGGCTCTGATGCTTCCTTTGATGCAGTTCTGAAAAAATTTGGCGCTATCCGTGTCGATGACCTAGAAGAATTGATGGCGATGTCTCTGATGCTCTCCACCCTAAAGAAGATTCCAGAGCAGGCAACTTTTGCTTCTATGAACCTCTCTGGCGGCGAGACCGGTATCTGTGCCGATGTTGGAAGCTTAAATGGTGTCGAGTATCCTGACTTTACTCCTGAGACACTTGCAAGCTTAAAAGAACAGCTTCCATCCTATGCATCTCCAAACAACCCACTCGATATGACGGCTAGTCTTTCCTACGATGCAGACCTCTATGCAGGAGCGCTTCGCACCGTAATGGACGACCCCAATATCGGTATGGTTTTAATCGGCTATACGCTGCTTTTAGATATTGCAGACCCGGCTATCCACTATATGTATCAAGGTATTGAGAAAGTTGTCAAGGAAAAAGGAGACGCCTGCAAACCAATCGCCATGATTCCATTTGCAGAGAATACCAGGAACTTAGAATACCAGGATAAGTTGTTCCATATCGGTGTTCCAATCCTTCCTCCTCCTGTCTATGCTTTTAAGATGCTGCGTCATCTGGCAGACTTTATCTCTTATCGTCCAGATGAGAAGACCTTAGAGCTTGCACCAGGCGCTGCCAAGTCCAAAGAAACGGTTGCTCTGTCTGAGCATGACAGCAAAGTAGAGCTTGGAAAATTCGGCGTAGCAGTATCCAAAGAAGTGATTGTCACCTCCGCAGAAGAAGCTGCCAAATTTGCTGCTTCCATGGAAGATGCGTTGGCAATGAAGATAGAATCCGCAGATATCCTCCACAAGAGTGATGTTGGTGGTGTGAAGTTAAATATTCGCGGTGCCGAGGCTGCCAAAGCTGCTTACGAAGAGATTATGAAGAACGTAACCGCTAAGAAGCCAGAAGCCAAGATTAACGGTGTTCTGATGGTACCAATGTTAAAATCTGGCGTTGAGATGATTATCGGTGTCAACAACGACCCACAGTTTGGACCTATGATTATGGTAGGTATGGGCGGTGTCTTTGTAGAAGTATTTAAAGACGTAGCACTGTATCCAGCTCCTCTAAAAGAAGCGGAAGCAATGGAGATGTTAAAGTCTCTTAAATCTTTCAAACTCTTAAATGGCTATCGCGGCTCTGCCAAATGTGATATCAAAGCGCTGTGTGAGACGATTGTCGCTATTGGCAACTACGCAAGCGCAAATAAAGATACTTTAAAAGAACTGGATATTAATCCTCTGTTTGTATATGCGGAAGGAGAAGGAGTAGGCGTTGCAGATGCGCTGATTGTCAAATATAAAGAAGGTGTGTAATTCATGTTTCAAAACATTGAGAAAAAGATATTTATACCGGCATTTGCTATTCTTGTGCTGATTATGTTACCAATCTATCTGGTGCCGGATAAAGTAAACAGCATTATCTCCTTTTTATTTGACCTGTGTACCGGACAGCTTGGGTGGATTTTTCTGCTCACCTGTCTGGCATCCTTTGCCTTTCTAATCTGGCTGACAGCCAGTAAATATGGCAATATCCGCTTAGGCGGGGCAGATGAAAGACCTCAGTATGGCAATCTATCTTGGATTGCCATGCTGTTTACTGCAGGAGTTGGCACCAGTATTGTAATTCTTGGTTTTCTAGAACCAATCTACTATGTAAGCGGACCACCCTTTAATTTTGAACCTTTTAGTAAAGATGCCTATGAATATGCCCATATGTACGGACAGTTTCATTGGGGCTTTAGCGCATGGGCGATCTACAATCCGGCTATTGTAGCAATCGCCTATATTATGTTTGTCAGAAAAGAAAAAAGCATGCGTCTAAGTACCGCCTGTAAAAGTGTAATCGGAAAACGTGCGACGGGCTGGACTGGTCATATTATCGATATTCTAGTTGTCTTTGGCATTGTGGGCTCTATCTCCACCTCTCTTGGAATCGGCGCCCCAGTTCTCTCTACCATTATTCGGGAAGTTTTCAATATTCCTGTAGAATACGACTTTATCGTATCCATTGTCGTATTGATTATTTGGGTGTTAATCTTTGGAACTAGCGTCTATTTAGGACTAGACAAAGGAATTCAAAATCTTAGCAATATCAATGTTGTTCTGGCATTTATCTTTATGCTGATTGTGTTCTTTGTCGGACCTACGGTCAATATTATCAAGATGGAGGTCAATTCGCTTGGCTTGTATCTCTCTGAATTTGTGCGGATGAGTACCTGGATGGACCCCTTTGGAGATGGCGTCTTTGTACAGGAATGGACTGTTTTCTATTGGGGCTGGTGGCTTGCATTTATGCCGATGATGGGAATGTTTGTAGGTAAGATATCCAGAGGTCGTACAATTAAAGAGGTGATGTGGGGACAGCTTGTATGGGGAACTCTTGGCTGTTGTACCAGCTTTATGATATTTGGCGGATACTCTCTGTATCTGCAAAGTTCTGGACAGGTGGACCTGGCAACGATTCTTGCCACACAGGGACAAAGCGCTGCCATCGTTGCGATTCTAAAGACTCTGCCGCTGGCAAAATTTATGATGATTTTCTTATGTGTTGTCTGTTTTGTCTATCTGGCAACAACCATTGATTCCTGTGCTTATGTACTGGCCGGAACAACAACTAGGAAACTAGATGAAAAAGAAGACCCTGCAAGATGGAACCGGATTGTCTGGGCAATTCTGTTTTGTCTCTTGTCGATTGGCCTTATGGTAATTGGTGGACTTGAAGCAGTGAAGACCATCTCGGTACTCACCGGACTTCCACTTGTCGCGGTTATCTTTATCCTGATGGCCTCTGTAAAAAAGATGTTACAAGAAGACACCACAAAAGCTGCTTCTAAAGAAAGTGAAGAATCATGAGTATCACAAATACAAAACTAAATCAAATCGTAGAACAGTTAGAGCCAGAAGTCTTTCCACTGAGTGAATATCTGACTACTCACCCGGAGATAGGCGGTGAAGAAAAAGAATCAAGTGCCTATATCGCCCATTTCCTGGAGAAATATGGCTATACGGTAGAGATGGATTACTGTGGGCTTTCGTATGCGTTTCGCGCCTATAAGCCTTCTGATAAGCCAAGGATTGCGCTCATGTGTGAATATGATGCCCTTCCTGAAATTGGACATGCCTGTGGACACTCTCTAAGCTGTGGCATCAGTGTATTATCTGCTTTAGCCATCAGCAAATGCTTCCCAGAACTTCCCTATGAAATTGACTTAATTGGTACTCCTGGCGAAGAAAATATCGGAGGCAAAGTAACACTCGCTGAAAATGGAGGCTTTGACCGCTATCAATATGCCATTATGGGACATATTTTCTCTAGTAATGTCCCGCAGTGGAGGATTTTGGCATGTAATGACCTCTATATCACCATCACTGGTAAGGGTACACATGCCTCTGCAACGCCCTGGGAGGGCCATAGCGCGCTCAATGCAGCACAGCTCTTTATGCATGGCATCGACCTTATGAGAGTGCAGTACAAGCCTTTTATGCAGATGCATGGCATTATCGAAGAAGGTGGTGTTACCCCCAATGTCATCCCAGACCGCGTGGTCTTAAACTACTATCCACGTGCAGCATCTATGGAAGATTTGGAGACTCTTGTCGAGAATACCCTTCGCCTTTTAAAAGGTGTCACCTATGGAACCAATACCGAGTACACTGCCATGCAGCGCTTTGATACTTATGCAGAGCTTCACTATGGAAAGACTGCTGTACATACGCTGATGGATATTTTTAAAGACTTAGGAATGGAAGCAGAAGAAGTTCCTTATCCAAGTGGTGCTTCCGATGCTGGCAATGTAGACCTTGTAATACCTGCCTTTCATCTAGGTATCAAAGGTTCCGACAGCTTTGTGGATATCCATACAGTCGAATTTGAGAAGCTGATGTATGGTGAACGCGCAAAACAGACCCTTCGAGACGGCGCCAAGGTTATCGCCAATTTCCTCTATCAGACTGCAACACAGCCAGAACTAATGGAACAGATTATATTAGACTGGAAGAAATATCGGAAAAAAGAATAGTAAAATAACAAAAAGTCCCTGTAAAAAGGGACTTTTTGTTAATAAATTGTCACACCACCATCAAAGAGAATATCGGTTCCAACCATATAGGCGCCAAGGTCTGTAGCCAGAAGCGCTACAGGACCTGTGACATCATCTAAGCTTCCAAAATGTCCTACAGGCACCGTAGATTCTTCAAAATCACAGCGCTCAGAGGGAAGACCCTGATGCAGTCCTGACCAGATATAGCCAGGGCTTATGCTGTTGACACGAATACCATATTTTGCATAGTTAAGTGCCAATGATTTTGTCAGATGCAGTACACCAGCTTTACAGGTGGTATAGCAGGTAATGGCTGGTGCATCCTTATATGGAGGATTGATAATATGGGCAGACAAAGAAGCGGTATTGATAATTGAGCCTCCATGTTTATGTGCCTTCATTACATTTGCACAGGCGGTATCTACAAGCATTACGCCGGTTAAATTGACGCTTAACATCTTATTCCAGTGCTCTAAATCCATATCCGGGCCATCTCCATGTGCTCCGATTCCAGCATTGGAATGTACCACATCAATCGTATCAAAAGCAGCTACTACTTCTTCTACCATATGGTCTACCGATTCTTTGCTTGATACATCGGTGCCTACCGCAATTGTCTTGACACCATAACGTTTAGCAATCTCTTCTGCCACTTTCTGGCTTTTCTCTAGTTTCTCTGGTATATCCACAATCGCCACATCTGCTCCCAATTCTGCAAATGCCATCGATGTAGCACGGCCAATCCCGCCTGCTGCTCCAGTTACCACTGCCTTTTTTCCCTTTAGTGTAAATCTGGCTAGTACAGACGTTGGCTCCTTTACATTGGTTGTTGCTGTAATAATACTCATTCTTTATCTCCTATTTAAGTTCCGCATAGTTCAAAAATCCCCCTTTGTCTGGAAGAATTTCTGCCTACTTCGTATTCAGAAATCCTTCTGGGGATTTCTGATCTATGCTGTTTTGTTTGAGTTCCGCATAGTTCAAAAATCCCCCTTTGTCTGGAAGAATTTCTGCCTACTTCGTATTCAGAAATCCTTTTGGGGATTTTTGATCTATGCTGTTTTGTTTGAGTTCCGCATAGATATCAAGAATCCCCCTTTGTCTGGAAGAATTTCTGCCTACTTCGTATTCAGAAATCCTTCCGGGAATTTTTAATATATGCTGTTTTGTTATATGCTTCCAGTTGCATATGTCATAATCTGCTCTTGTGTAACCGTCCGCTCATTCTGAAGCAGTCCTGTTTGTCTTCCTTCATACAGAACCATAATCGAATCACTGATTCCTAAAATCTCTGGCATCTCTGACGATATCATAATCACCGCCCGCCCATCTTTTGCCAGTTCATCAATCAGTTGATAGATATCTGCCTTAGCTCCCACATCGATACCTCTGGTTGGTTCATCAAGTATTAAAAGCTTAGGATTTCGCGCCAGCCATTTTCCAAGAATCGCTTTTTGCTGATTACCACCGCTTAAGTAAGTGATATGCTGTGCAGAGGAAGACATTTTGATGGCAAATCGCTCAATATACTGTGAAAATATAGTCCTTACCTGCTCCCTATCAATTACACCCAGACGATGTATCCAGGGCAAAGAGGCTAAAGACATATTGCTTAACACACTCATACGGGGGATAATGCTCTCTCTTCTTCTATCCTCTGGAACAAAACCAATCCCTGCCCGAATCGCCTCTGTGGGTCGCCTAAAGTGAACCTGCTTTCCCAGAAAATATACCTCTCCAGCATCATACGAATCCAACCCAAAGACACAGCGCATCACCTCTGTTCGTCCTGCACCGATTAAGCCGCTGACACCTAAGACCTCTCCTGCGCGCACCTGAAAGTTAATATCCTGAAATACACCTTTTTTCGTAAGATGTTTCACCTCTAGGACTACCTCGCCGCAAGTTCTTTCACTGTGCTTAAATACATCACTAAGCTCACGTCCCACCATCCATTTGACAATATTGCTCTCTTTTACGCCGTCCATACTTGTTGTCACCACATGCGCACCGTCACGCAGTACTGTCAGCTCGTCTGCAATCTGAAAGATTTCTGGCATCCTGTGAGAGATATAGATAATCGCCACATTTTGCTGCTTTAATTCCTCAATAATGCGAAACAGACTCTCCTTGTCCTTCTCCGTAATGGCAGAAGTCGGCTCATCCATTACAATCACCCAGGACTCAGAGGCATATGCTTTGGCTATCTCCACCATCTGCTGTTGCCCTACGGTCAGCGTGCCTGCTTTGCTTGTCACATCAATCGAAAGCCCAAGCTTTTGCAGATATTCTTCTGCAAGTGCATTCATCTTTTTACGGTCCGTAAGAAGCTTATTACTTGTAAGCATCTCTTTTCCAAGAAAGATATTCTGTGCCACTGTAAGCTCAGGAATCAATGACAGTTCCTGATAGATAACGGAAATACCAATCTTTTGTGCATCCCGAACGTTATGAATCTCGTAAGGTACATCGTCAATATAGATACTTCCCTGGTCTTTCCCATAAGAGCCTGCCAATATTTTCATAAGCGTGGACTTGCCAGCACCATTTTCTCCACAGAGTGCATGTACTTTGCCTCTCTCAAAAGCAAAATTTACATCTTTTAAAACCTGCACGCCGGAAAAAGATTTTTGAATTCCCTCCATGCGAAGTTTTCTATGGTTTCCTGTGCGGTCAAACTCTGCGGCGCTCTTTCCATGACTTATCTGTTCTTCTGCCTTTACAGAAGTATCTTTTTTTCTTGCTATTTTATCCCGCAGTGTACACATAATATATCCATCTGCATCTGCTGCAATTGCTGCTAAGATAATCATACCTTTTACTACATACTGCACATAGGGAGAGATGCTTAACTGCCCTAGTCCAAAAGAAATAACACCCACAAGGACAGCTCCTAGAAGCGTACCAAAAAGTCCACCCATACCACCTTCTAGAGCAGTTCCGCCAATCACCACTGCAGTAATCGCATCGAACTCCATCCCTGTGCCAGCTTGCGGTTGGGAAGATACCGTTCGTCCCACCGAGATAATCGAAGCAATCCCCACACAGATGCCAGCACTGATATAAGTCAGCAAAAGATTTTTCTTTACATCAATACCAGAAGCACGAGCCGCTGCTGCATTGCCGCCGATGGCATAGATTTTTGTTCCAAATACCGTCTTGTTCATCATAAATATCGCAAAGAGGTATACAGCCACAATGGCAAAAAATGCAACGGGAAGGGAGAAATGTTTTCCAAGCTTTATGCTTTCCTGCCCAAGCCAGGTAAATGCTTTGTATTCTCTTACCATAATGCGATTAGCGCCGCTTATCGTCCAGCCTAGCCCTTTACATACGGATTGCATCGCCAGAGTCGCCATAAACGGCACAATCTTAGAATACCCCACCATAAAACCATTGAAAAAGCCTACGACCATCGCAGTGATAATACAAGCAGCCATCCCTAAAAACACACTTCCTGTCGCTGTCATCACCATTGCCGAGATAACCCCGCACAGCATCAGGCTGGTACCAACTGACAAGTCGATTCCACCTGTTATTATAACCATTGTCATTCCAACTGCCACAATACTCTGTACGGATATCTGACCAATGATATTGGTGATGGTGGACAAGCTTAAAAAGGTATCTGTCACTATAGAGAGCATTACACAGACCACTGCCAAAATCGCTAGAAGCACAAGATATCTGACGGTCCGTTCTCCTGTTTTTAATCTACCTGTCTCTTGTTTGCTTTTCTGCAGCATGGTATCTTTCCCTCTCTATCTTTTTTGTCTTAACTCTGTGGACCAAATTCTTCTCTATAGTTATCGTAGCAGTAGATAGCTTCGTCAGGTGTCATAATCGACATTCCATCTGACAGACCATTGTCCTCACAGAATTTCTTCATATCCTCGTTCATTACAAAATGAGAAGGTAGATAATTTTTCTGACTGTCAATCTCGCCACGTACAATCTGCGTAATGGTCTTGATTCCATAATAGCCTGCACGTTTTGCTCCTGTTAGACAATCTGCTTTGATGGTTCCTTCTTTTACAAGCTCACATGCCTCGATATCTCCGTCGTTACTAAATACCACCGTATCCTGACCAGACGCTTCGATAGCCTCAATCAAACCATAAGTTACATTGTCATTCATACAGAACAGCGCATCTAACTCATTGGCTGCCAGAAGGGCTGTCAACTGGCTGTTGCCAAGGGCTGCATCCCAGTTTGCCGGCTGAGAAGGCAGAAGATTGATATTTGCATAATTCTCAGTGATACCATCTTTAAATCCTGCTTCCCGGTTGTCAGAGACATAATTTCCCGGAGAGCCGATAAAGTTCGCTACGGTGCCTTCTTCCCCGATATACTTTCCACAGATTTCTCCCATCTTGTACATATTGTTGTAATCGTCATACACAATACAATAACAAAAATCTGCATCTACAAAGTTTCCAAAAGATACACAGGTAATCCCCGCCTCATGCGCCTTCTCAAGCACAGGGATGATACCTTCTGCGTCCATAGGGTCCACAAAGATAGCATCCACGCCCTGTTGGATAAAGTTCTCAATCAGTGCCACCTGTTCTTCTAATTTGCTGTCTGCCCCCTTCCAGATACACTCTGCGTTCCAGTCCTCTGCTGCCGCGTCACCAGCTTCCATCGCATTTACATAGAAGACATTGCTTAAATTCATCATAACGCACCCAATCTTTACCGTGTCATCCGCAGTCTTAGCTGGCTGTTCGGTCGCATCCGCCGTTGTCTCTTCCCCACCTGTACTTTCCTTTGTTGTCGTAGTGCCCCCTTCACTTGGCTCGTTCGTCTTACTGCCACATCCGGCCAACACAGACACTGATAATGTTGTAACCATCATCATAGCAACCAGTTTCTTTTTCATCGTAGTAACCTCCTTTTTTATCCTTTTCTATTATAAAAATGCAAGGATTGCATCTTTATTTTTCTCCGACATTCATCAGCTGGTTAAGATACAGTGCTGATATAATAATCATACCCTTTACCAGATATTGTGCATTGGTGGGCACATACAGAAGAATCAACGCATTGCTGATAACGCCGATAATCAAAGCACCTATCAATGTTCCAAATGCACTTCCTTTTCCTCCAAGTGTGCTTGTTCCTCCAATCACAGCTGCTGCAATTGCATCCATAAGTGTGGTACTTCCAATCGTTGGCGATATCATCGACACTTGTGTTACCATCATACAAGAAGCAACTCCTGTACAGATTCCGGCAAAAGAAAAGACTAGGATTTTGTATTTGTCAATATCCACACCTGCATATCTTCCGGCTTCTTCATTGCCTCCAATCGCATACGTATAGGTTCCCATCCGGGTTCTGGTCAGTAAAAGATGTGCCAGAGCAGTCATTCCCACCAAAATCAATGCCTGCATGGGAATCACACCCCCGATAGTCCCTTTCCCAAGCCACTTTGAAAGTGGGTCGTCTAAAAATACAATATTTCCTTCACAGATAATATAGATAAGCCCTTGTATCGTAAACATCATCGCCAAGGTGGCAATAAAAGATTTTATATGCATCTTGGTGACTATCAGGCCATTGGTAAGGCCAATCAACATCCCTGTTATCATACATCCCACAATCATCACAATCGCACTGCCTGACTTGCTGTACAGGAAGCCGCCAACTACCCCACACAAAGCCACTCCATAACCAGCAGTAAAATCCATCCCTCCGGTAATTAGCACAAACATAGCGCCAATGGCTACAATTCCAGAACCAGATACCGAATATAAAATACTACAGATATTTGCCGGGCTTAAAAATTTGGGTTGTAATATCTGCATAACGGCCAAAAAGACAACCAGAATCAGTACCATACTGTATTCTCTTACCTTCTTTAAAATATATTTCTTATCCAATGCTCCGTTACCCATTTTGCACTCCTTCTCCTATATCGAACGTTTATTCGTTAGACATCGGTCATCCCATGCCTGTCTCACTGCCTGAAGCATCTCATATATCTTCTTCTCTGGGTCTGGTGCCATCACAATCCCACTCGATGAACCAGTGGCATCTGCACCAGCATAGATAATCTTATAGACATCCTCTCCTGTACTGACACCTCCAGCTACCAATACCCCTATATGAGGATTGACAGACAACGCCGCTTTCATTACTGCCTCCACATAACCCATATCTGCTGCCTGCCCGCTTCCGATTAATTCCGTGGGCTCTGACACCATCATATCTGGCGCCATCATAGCAACCGATTTGGTCTCTACAATACTAGAAGCACACACAATGCTCATCAGATTCAGTTGCTTTGCCCTTGCTATCGACTGAGACAGTTCTGTAAGTCCAAGAGGCTTCTCCACATGGTTTAGCATCACGCCCCTAGCTCCTGCTTCTTTGATGGATTCTGGCAAAATATTGGCTAGTCCTCTCCCTACAGGTGCCGCGTCCATATGGGGAGCAAATACATACAATGCTTTGGTATCTTTTACAATCTCTGCAATATTGACATAAGGCGCTGTAAAAATCACATTGACTCTATAGCGTCTTGCCGCTTCATCTGCCACTCTCGCCAAGTTATAAATATCCTGTCCAAATAAATAATTTTTAGGCCCAATTTCAAAAAATGGCGGTGAAATCTTTAAGTTTCGTTTCATTTTTTGTTTCACTTCCAACCCTTCCCCTTTCGTTTGAAGCAATATTATCATTTTTTACTTTCGTTGTCAATATATATTCGTAATTTTTTACGAAATAACTTTCATTTTTAGGATTTTATAGTTATTTTCAAAAGTTTTTTCTTTTGAAACCCGAAAAACGCATTGACTTTTCTTTCGGAAACAAGTATATTAATTTCATACAGAAAATATATAACTTGCTCCACTAGAAAGCATGATAATTGGAGGAAATCACATTGCAAACGAAACAATCCGAAGAAAAACGTTCCACACTGCGAAGAAATGCCATCTTAGAAGCTTTAGACCTGGCAAATAGTATAAAAGTATCTACTCTTAGCAATGATTTACATGTATCAGAAGTTACGATTCGTAAAGATTTGGAATATCTAGAAGCAGAAGGTCTTCTGGTAAAGATTCATGGAGGTGCCAGAAAATGTGAAAATACCAGCTCTGAGATTCGCCTTCACCACAAGCAGGCAGAGAAAAAACAGATTGCAGAAGCGGCAGCTGCACTGGTAAAAGAAGGAGATTTTATCTTTCTTAGTGTTGGTTCCACGTGTTCTTATGTATGCGAAGCCTTAAAATCCATTCAAAATCTTACGATTGTAACTAATTCTGTTTCGATTATGAACTCTTTGCTTTTGTCACCTTCGATTACTACTTTTTTCCTGGGCGGAAAAGTTCATACAGAGATGCAGATTACAGTGGGAGACGATGTACTAGAACAGCTCGATAAATACACCGCTGATAAATTATTTCTTGGAATGGATGGTATCGATTTAAAGATGGGCGCAACGACCTACAATCATGTCGAAGACGCCATTATGAGAAAGATGATGCAGCGCGCCAAAGAAAAGATACTGGTAGTGGATGATTCAAAGTTTGGCCGGGTTACCTTTGCCAAGATTGCCAATCTGACCGATTTTGATACCATTGTCACCAATTACAACAAACGTAACGAGGAGATGATTGAACAGATTCGCGCGTTAAATATCAATGTTATATGTACGTAACAAAATAAGCGGTTACAACATACAAATCACCTGATCTGTATGTTGCAACCGCTTATTTTTGTATCTCTGTTATATAAGAATCACCTCTACGCCAAGGCTCTGTATCTCTTTTATCTGGTCTTTATCTGCCTTTTTGCTGGTGACAATCAAATCAATATCTGATAATGCACCGACCGCCGAGAGGCTGGTATTGCCTATCTTTGTATGGTCCGCTGCGACAATTACTTTATTGGACTGTTGAATCATCTTTTTATAGACGCCAGCTTCCGGGGCTTCAAAGACGGTGATGCCACCTTTTGCGCTGATGCCATCTACGGAGAGAATGGCCACATCTGCCATATATTTCCCCAGTTGTTCTGTCGTATCCTCTCCATAAGTGCTGCGCTCTGCGGTATTTAGCATCCCGCCCAAAAAGATAATATTAGTATGATAGCTATTTTCAAAAACATCCATAATCCGGTGACTGTTTGTAATCACCAGAAGATGATTCCTGCTCGCTAATTTTTGGGCAATATAGACATTGGTGGTGCCAGGACTGATAATAACAGAAGAACGGTCCTTGATATACTCAGCTACTACCTCTCCTATCTCCTCTTTTTCCTCTCTATGGCTGTTTAGCATCTTTTGATAGGAGTAATTTTGTCTTGTGCGTTTGGTGTGCTCTGCGCCTCCGTGGGTGCGCACAAGCAGTCCTTGTTCTTCTAGACAGATTAAGTCCTTTCGAACGGTCACATCTGAGACCCCAAACATCTGCATCATATCTCCGATTCTAATAGAACCATTTTTATTTAAATATTCAATAATCTTCTCTTGTCTTTCCTGTGTACTACTGACCATATCTACTTATCCTTTATCCTTGCCAAAGATTCTCTGTCTGTCTATAAAGAAGCACGCAAAACCTGCTCTGCATCATCTTCTGTAAGCTCACCTAGCGCAATCAGCTGAGACAGCAGATTGCCAACAACGGTAACTTCCGAAGTTACACAGATAATCTCTTTACCAAGTTCTTCTTGCATCCGCTTTCTAAGCAGTACCGATTTTATACCGCCTCCTCCCAGATAGATCTTGCTTATCTGACGTCCTGATGCACGCTCCAACAATTTTATAATTTTGCTATATTTTAACACAAGACTTTCGATTATGCAACGAACATACTCTCCAATAGTCGCTGGTGCTTCTCTATGTCTTCTGGTAAAATACAACGCAATTCGGTGTGTCATAGCATATTGCTTTTCAGATAAGATAGTATCATCCAAATCCATGCAGAACACCCGCGAGCACATCGCCATCTCAGTCAGTTCTTCATAGCTGTAAACCTTTCCCATAGAAGCCCATTCTGCCTTACACTCTTGCAGATAAAACATCCCTAGCATCACCGTTCCAAACATATATTTACCACTGGGAAGACCATAGTTGGTAAGGCCACAAGAGAAAGCCTCTCTATGGATAACAGGCTGCTCCACCACAATGCTAAGAGAAGTCCAGGTTCCGCAGTTCATACAGAGCTGCCCATGCGCCATCATATCAAGCGCATAGGTAGCCATGGCTGTGTCATGCACACCAGAATTGACAACAGGAATTCCACTTAAGTCTTCTTCCCCACATAGATGGCTGATATGCCCCTTGATGCTCTGATTCTTCTGTACTTCCGGCAAAAAATCTGTCTTATCAAAATAGGTCTTTAGCAGTTTATCACTAAAGCGCTGGCTCTTATTATCCCAAAGCATACTGACAGATGCCGTAGTAAAATCCATACTGCACACGCCAGTCAACAGATACTCTATCGCATTGACCAGAGGAAACGCCTGACACCGCTCTAGTATCCATCCTTGCTTTCCTCTAAGCAGATAAAGTAGCTGCGGAAGCATCAGTATCTCATTGCCCTGTACACCAGCATACCCAAAAAGCTCCCAAGCAGAGACTTTCTGATAGATTTCCTCTAAGATATTGGTAGCAAGCATTGTTCGATAGGACAGTATATTTCCAAAAAATGTCCCTTCTCCATCCACCATACAAAAATCTGGCGCAAAAGAATCAAAACCTATCGAGGAAGGTACCTGCTTCTTAGCAAGACAGGACATCATACCATCTTTGACCGCATCCCAGATTCCCAGAAAATTCAGATAACTTTCTCCTCTGACGGTTATAGATTTGTGAAAAAATCTACATTCTTCAGCAATCGTCAGTCTCTTTCCATCATATGCCCCGGTAAATATCCTTCCGCTGCCAGCCCCGATATCTACCGCCATCAATAATTTGTCCATCTATTTATCACCAAGCACACAGATACGAACCTGGCGCTCTCTTGCTCTGACCTGGTCAAAATCTGCAAAATAGACTCTTCCAAATTCCCCCAGCTGTGCCTCACCCTCCACGATTGGTACAGTAACCGAGCGTCCTAACATCACACTTCTAAGATGGGCATCCGTATTAAGGCTCCAAAATGCCTCCTCCCCTCGCTCTCTGCCTGCAATCTCAATATGCAAAGGTCCTGGATGTAGATATTGCCCTTCTGTTGTGCAGCGTGGGAAAAGCTTTTCCAGTCCATTGACCATATCCTGAAGAATCAGCTGTGTACCATAATAATTCACATCATCTGACTGCTCCTGAATCAGCACTGCACATGTGGTATGTTGTGAATAGACCGTTACAATTCCATTTTTAATCTCACTTTTTTGAATCGCCTCTAACATCTGTTCGGTGACATCATTAAAAGTAGGTCTTCGGTCCGATTGAATCTGAAATATTTTATGATAGCAACTCATAATTCTCTCCTTTTCTCTTTTCTTGTGTTTACAGTAAAATTCCACCTTTCGGAATATAGCGCCTTAGATACCTTGCACTTTCACCGATATTTTGAATAATCTCGTCCTCGGTCTCGGTAGTGCTTGGAAGATATTCTAAAATCAATATATTTTTCTCCACCGGTTTTAGATAGCGGCTCCAGCGAAGCTCTGTGCAATGTTCATGTGACCAGCGAAGCGCTTCGATAATATGCTCCACCTCTATATCTCCCATTGCATTATATTTCTCCGTAAATGGCCAATGCGCACTTGATGTCCGGCGAGTCTGCTGTATGTGAATTTCTTCACAAACAGCACCAAAACATCGAAGCCACTCCTCATAGAGTAGTTCCTTCCCACTTCCGCCATAGTTCTGTGAAGCACAATGTCCAATATCCACCGTAACCCCTAAACGGCACCCTTGGTTATCTTTATTCATCTGTTCTAGATACCACTTCGTCTGTTCCAAAGTATATGGTGCCAGACTTGGTACATACATCTGCTCTACTTCTAGTGCTTCTAGCCCTTTCTTTAGAGCTAAACGGGACAATTCTCGATAGGAAGCAATCGTATCTTTTACTTGCTTTTCATATGCCTGTTTATCTGACAGTGTCTCCACAGAATATGCATCCACTCTTCCGCCTACCTTCTTCGCCCCCATAGCAAGTGTAAGGTCCATCGCCTCTATCACCCACTGCTTCATACGCTCACGCACTGCAGCATCTGAATGAGAAAGTCCATGAAAACGATACGACGCCATCCCTGTATAATATCCTGTGATAGTCACTTTATATTGGTCTGCCTCACTCTTTAATTCTTCTGCGGTTCTTCTCTGGTACTTTTTATCTCCGCTAAAAAAAGGGTCAAGTGCATCACTGTCTATCTGAACATAGTCATATCCAGCTTCTTTGGACAGAGAAATCCAATGCTTTGGTGCCTCCCATCTCCTTGTATAGCAACAGGTATTTAGCCCAATATCTACCCTTACCGCCCTCATCCCTTATCGGTCACCTCCTGCTCCATCAGATAATAATATTCTGTCAAAAGCTCTTTATAATTTTGCATCATTGCTTTGATAAATGCTTCTCCCTTCTCCACGCTTGCATATTTGGGTTCTCCCAACACTCCAGAGCGCGACCCTTGCGCTGCCCAAGTTGAAAAGTATCCAAAGTTCACCACATCATGCTCCGGGAATAAATCTCCTGAGAAAAACTTCGTTCTATGTTGACATCTGTCACCTTCTGGTACTTTTGTCATATCGACCAATTCTTCTCTTAACGCCAATACCAGCGAAGTCTCAACCTCACAGGCATGTCCACCAGCCCCACCTTCTGGAGAAGTCTTAATCTGCTTTCCTGCCTTCCCAATCATCCCCATTGGATAAGTCACTAAGATATTTACCCCATAATCATTAGCAATACACCGGCTGACAAACTGCAAAATCGCCGGATTTTGTCCATGCCCATTGACTATCGCAATCTTACGAAAGCCATTCCTAACCAAAGATTCACAGATATCATACATATAATAAAACAAGGTCTTAGGTCTCACCCGCACGCTGCCTGGAAGATTCTCCAACTCTTTCCCATGATACCCCGCCCATACACAGGGAAGCACCATAACAGGAATCGTATCTTTTATCTGCTTTGCTGCCTGTATTGCAAGGTCATAGGCAATCACATTATCTGTGTTGACAGGCAAATGCGGTCCATGCTCCTCCAAGATGCCAACCGGAAGCAATAACAGTGTGTTATTATCCGCTGCCTCCTTAATCTGGTCTTTGGTATTATTTTCAAATAAAATATCCATCCCTTTCTTTGCTCTCCTTTCTTTATATTTATATTTTGTATATGTGATAATAATAATCTTATATTTTATATTTGTCAATAATATTTCAATAATTTATATTATGTTTTCACTAAAAACATAATATGTTTTATATATATTCATAGACCGATTAATTTTAAGACAAAAAAATAAGAACTTATCGCTAAGTTCTTGGTGGTATATAGGTGTAAGTGTTTCGCCTGCAGCGTATGTACCGGAGCCAATGCACAGCCCGATAGAGTCTGGCAGATGTTCCTGCAAGACCCATTGGACGCCATCGGCACTTAATGAGCGCAAGCGGTTACGCGCAGTGCGAATTTAGTACCGCTATAGGCGTTCATTAAGCGCGAGCGGGGTCTGGAAGGAATATCTGCCAGGCTCTGGCGAGCGTCCCTTATCCCCCAAAGTCCCCCATAAAATTGACATATGCCATAAACCAAGCTATACTAAAATAAAGAATGAAAGGAAGAACTCCCCATGTTATTTTCAGATTATTTTCCAGTATGGAATCAATTAACCTCCTTTCAACAGCAAAAGATTTCCAACGCCCTTATCAGTCGCCAAGTAGAAAAAGGCACCCTAATCCATAATGGCAGCATGGATTGTACCGGACTGCTCCTTATAAAGTCCGGGCAGCTTCGTGCGTATATTTTATCTGAGGAAGGACGAGAGATTACGATTTATCGACTGTTTGAGAGAGACCTCTGTCTGTTCTCAGCCTCCTGTATTATGCGCTCCATTCAGTTTGAGCTAATGATTAAGGCGGAAAAAGACACCGAGTTCTTTATGATTCCGGCAGAGATTTACAAGCAAGTGATGGAAGAATCCGCACCTGTTGCCAACTATACCAATGAAGTGATGGCTACCAGATTTTCAGAAGTGATGTGGCTTATCGAACAGATTATGTGGAAAAGTTTCGATAAGCGTCTTGCCGCCTTTTTGTTAGAAGAGTCTGCAATAGAACAGACTACACAGTTAAAGCTTACCCATGAAATCATTGCCAATCATCTGGGCACGCATCGTGAAGTCGTTACCCGGATGCTCCGCTACTTCCAAAGTGAAGATATGGTAAAATTAAGTCGCGGAGCTATCGAGATAACAGACAAAACACATCTGGAACTTTTACTGGTCCATTCCACAGGGAGTCGCTGAGGTAATCAAGGTCTGGTCATTGACCACAATATCATAGAAGCGAAAACCACCAGAGAGATTATAGACTTCATGTCCATATCCGGCTAGAATCCTTGTGGCAATATAGCTTCTTAGACCACTTTGGCACATCACATAGATGGACTTTCCTTTTTTAATCTCCTCCATCCGCTCACGCAACTCATCCACTGGAATATTTACAAAGCCATCCACATGTCCGCGCTGATATTCTCTCTGCGTCCGAACATCAAGCAGTACCACGCTTCCATCATAAGGCAGATGCTCAATATCTTCTAGATGGAACTGTTTTAAGATACCCTTAGAGATATTTTCAATCATAAATCCTGCCATATTCACGGGGTCTTTCGCCGAAGAATATGGTGGCGCATAAGCGAGGTCAAGGTCTTTTAGCTCTGTTGCCTTTAGTCCAGCACAGATAGCAGTCGCAAGGACATCCATTCTCTTGTCTACCCCTTCATATCCGATAATCTGTGCACCAAGCAAACGATAGGTCTCCTTTTCAAAGACCACTTTCATGGTCATCATGCGCCCGCCCGGGTAGTATCCTGCGTGGCTCATTGGCGACAGTATCACTTTATCCACATCAAGTCCGGCCTTTTTAGCATTGGTCTCATTTACACCTGTTGTTGCAGCTGTTAAGTCAAATACCTTAATCACTGTACTTCCCTGTGAGCCAAGATATCTGCTATCACCACCACAGATATTGTCAGCCGCAATACGCCCCTGTTTATTGGCTGGTCCGGCAAGGGAGATTAATGCATCCTGCCCAGTTACCCGATGTTTTACCTGCACAGCATCTCCGACCGCATAGATATCCGGTGCTGAGGTCTCCATCCGTTCATTAACTAAGATACTCTCTTTTATTCCGAGTTTTAATCCGGCATCCTTGGCAAGCTTCGTGTCTGGGGTCACACCAATCGCAAGCACCACCATATCTGCATGAAGGGAGGCTTCTCCTTTTAGAAGAACATCGACACCACCATCTTTTTCCTCAAATCCCTCTACGGTATGCCCAAGAACAAGCTTTATTCCATATTTTCGCATCTCATTGTGAATAAAAGCTGCCATATCCGGGTCAAAAGGATTCATCAGCTGCTTAGGACGCTGCACAATTGTAACGTCCATCCCCAGTTCCCGCAGATTCTCCGCCAGCTCTAACCCAATAAAGCCACCACCAGCTAAGACAGCCGACTTTGGCTTGTTCTCTTGTATGTATTCTTTGATACGAAAAGTATCTTCTACCGTCCGCAGTGTAAAGAGCTTTTTAATTCCTGTGCCAGGAACGCTAGGCTGCGTTGGCTTTGCACCGGGAGAGAGAAGAAGCTTATCATAGCTTTCCTCAAATTCTTCATTAGTCTCCAAGTTCTTAACAGAGACCGTCTTTCTATCCGGGTGAAGTGCAGTGACTTCATGATGCACCTTCATTGTCACACGAAAACGGTCAAAAAAGCTCTTTGGTGTCTGAAGTGTCAGCGCTGCCTGTTCTGTAATCACATTTCCAATATAATACGGCAGACCACAATTTGCATAGGAAACAAATCCAGAACGCTCAAATACTATAATCTCTGCCTCTTCATCCAAGCGCCGAATTCTGGCCGCTGCCGTTGCACCACCAGCCACACCACCAACAATTACTATTTTCATATCTTTTCCACCTTTCTTATATGATTGTTAAACATCTTTTTTCTTCGCTTTACAGATAAGCTGTGTCATCGTTCCCATCGGGCAATAGACACACCAACTTCTTGGCTTAAAGAAGACCATGGTCACAAGTCCAAGGACTGTAGAAGTCAACATTACACTATAAAATCCAAATGCAAACTGAGCCACTCCCAGATGAATCCACGTGCCATGATACGCCCAGTGCCAAGGCAGCTTAAATGTCCAAAGAAGTGTAACCACCTGCCTTAAATCCTGTACACCCGAAAATACCAGATAGGTATTCCAAAGCATCTGAAAAAACATCACAAAAAAGAAAGTTAAAAATCCATAGCGAAACCACTTACTTTTCATCCATCTTGGAATATCTTTCTTGCGCGAGAGGCCAAATCGCCCTCCTAGCAGTGCAAAAAGCTGTCCTCTGCCACAATACCGATTGCAATAGCCTTTTGTCCCTTTTATCAAAGAGATAAGCAATGGTATAAAAAAACACAACAGCCCAAGCCATGCAAATAAAATATTGAAAAAGCCAAGTATCAGATAGGTAAGAGAGGCAATCCAGAGATAATCGTACCAATGTTTTTTCATAGCAGTACCTCCTTTACCTCAATCACAGACGCTGGACATTCCTTTGCACATTTTCCACAGCCCACACATCTTTCCATATCCACTTTTGCCATAACGCCTTTCCATATTTCCATCGCATGTTTTGGGCATACTTTTACACAGCATCCACAGGCTACACAATCATTAGTATCTACAAAAGCTTTCCTTCTTTTTTTGGTTTTGGTATCCATAAGAAGACCTCCTGGCTTTGATATTTTATAGTATACCATATACCAAACGATTCTTCTGTGATATTATCACCAATACTGCTTTAGCTGAGTATAGAAATTTTCTCTTATCTTATCAACTGCTTTCTGATACAATATCTTCTATTTCTTATCTTTCAGTTTTTTATCAGAAAAAATCTTATCCAAATTTTTATTTACCATAAGTCCTCCTAACCCTGTTCCATACACTGCCGCAACCCTGCAAGGATTTCTGTCATATCCCCATCCAGTCCATAGGACTTTTCCTTAATATCATTCCAGATATAAATCTCCCCTTTATTTATTGTGACATAAACAGCCTTTTTCTCCTGTCTGCACAGTTCCATCAAAGGTGCTTTAATCATCTGGTTGCGCCAGCCAATCCCCAATTCAAGGATAAAAAGCCTTTTTCCATGAAATCTTTTCAGGAATGCCTGAAAATTCTCTGCCGCTTCATAGTCTACAAGAAAATGCGGACACACTACACTATGTACCTGCATAGATGCCCCACAGACCGGACAGTGCGGGATAAGTTCCGAGGGAACTTTACAGTCTTTTTGCACTGCAGCCATTTTTTCTGCTGCTTCATCTGCAGGATACAGTTTGTTATGGCATCCCTTAGAACACTGCATTTCTACAAAATTTCCTTCCATCTCATAAATATTCCGGCTGTCAAACCCTGCTGCTCCAAAATGACCTTCCCCATTAGATGTTACGATAAAATATGGTTTTCCCTCTGTCAGCTTCCGTAACGTCTCCATATTCTCTGTAACCCTGTATTCACAAACAAAACGCTTAATCAGACGGCTCCAGAACGCCCATGATTCTTCTTCTGTATGATACTTAAAAAACATTCCCTGCAGGATATTATGGATTCCATATTTCTCCCTGAAATCAGAAAACAGTTCTACAAAAGCCTGATTCTCCGCAAATAGGTGTAGACCCTCTGAAATAGATAGTCCATTGCTTGCACCGATTAAAACTGCATCTGCCTCTTTTAGTTTCGCAATAACTTCTTTCATTATCTCTTTCATTACAATCCTCCATTCTTCCACTTATCAACAATGAATTTTTCCTATCCCTGCTCACTATCTTATGCTATCTGTGACCGCACTGGAAATAGCAGCAGTCCCCCTGAATAGTGCTTATTTTTTCAGCCGGAAATACTCATAGAATATTTACTGGCTTGTTATGTATGATTAAAGGCTGTGTTTTCAGATATTTTCTTTCTGTTGACTTTTCATCTGAGCATTTACATCCTTTAAAACTTTTCCAATATCGCCAAGAACACAAAACCCTTTATCCTCAATCTGTTCTGGCAAAAAATCATATTCCGCATTTACTGAAATATAATAAGCGTCCGGCAGGTTGAGTGTCAGATTCCAAAAAGGTTCCTGAATAAACATTGGTGTCAGACGTCCCACACCAAGCTCCAAAAAGAGCATTTTCCTGTCGGTATTTTCCTGAATATATCTGGATACTTTTTGATACTGTTCATCATATTTTCTTCCTTGCAGGAAATTACCATAGCCCCGTACCCACGGGAATGCCTCTGCGCCACACTTCGGACAGCGGGGAATCAGCTCTGTTGGTATTCTGGTTCCCTCTCCCATCGCCTTTATCATTTCTTCCACTGGCTTTACTGCATCCCACGTCTCGTCATGACAGCAATCGGAGCATTGGAAAAACCTGTGATCTCCCTGAATCTCACTGACCTGTTCCTCTTTATAAATTTTGATGAACTGTGTGTCCTGATTGGTGGTCAGTATATGAAAATCCTTGCCCTTAAGGATTTCATCTAGGTCAAGATACGGTTCTCTTACTGGGGCATTCAGCGTAGTATTCAGAAAGGTTGCTATATAACCCCAGTGTTCTTCCCTTGTATCAAATCCGCTGTACATTCCGTCAAAAGCACCTTTAAAGCCATATTTTTTGGCATACTTTCCAAAATACTTCCGAAAAGACGGCGTATCCCCATAATAAAAATCACCACCGCCTGCCGCAGATAAACCGGAAGCTCCACCCACCACGATACATTCTGCTTCTTCAACCCGCCTTACAAATTCATGGATCTGCTCATCATAAGGTAACGGACTACGCTGGCTTAACCTGACTGATGTTTCCTTTGATGCATACACACTGCGGTGTCTAAAATAATTCATCTGTGTTTGCAGGACTAAATTTTCATAAAAACTCATTGTTCCACTCTCCTATCTGTACTTTTATATCATACCTCATCTTATAATTGACAAATCCATCATTGCATGTTATTTTATAAATTGCAAGTTCACAAAGAATGATAACATGTATTTTATAAAATTGCAAGTATTTTTTTCAGGAGGCAAAAATGAAATATTCCACACGATTAAGTGATGCCGTGCATATTTTGGTTTTTATCCATCAAAGCAGCAGTTCTACTGTTTCCAGCTCGGATATTGCAGTCAGTATCCAGACAAATCCATCCTATGTACGTCAAATCATGGCTCAGTTAAAAGCCGCTGGTCTAATCAGCAGTTCCCGTGGTCAGGCAACCCCGGAACTGGGAAAAGCGCCAGAAAAAACTTCTCTTTTGGAGATCTATAAAGCTGTAGAAAAAGAAAAACCACTATTGCATTTGGATACCCACACCAATCCTGAATGTGGAGTAGGCGTAAACATCCAGCTTGCTCTTGCCGACTACTATAGGCAAATTCAGAATGATGTAGAAAACTCCATGCGAAATATCTCTTTGCAGGATATTATAAACTCTTATTTAGAAAGAATTTCAAAGTGATTTATGAAACAAACAAACTCTAATAGTCTAACAAGAAGCATTTATATTTATGGAAAAGAAAAACAGCGCATTGTAGCAAATCTCGCCCAACGTATGTGGGACGCTTCACCTTTCCCATCTTTGTGCCGCCTTACCAGATTATTCCATTTAAGCAAGTTTAGCTGATGCGATACCGCAGACTGCGTAATCCCAAGCTGCTCCGCCAGATCACCGACATTCGCATCCTGCTCCATTAAAAGAAGCAGGATACGAATACGGGTAGGGTTCCCAA
>Ga0137308_100984_pt1 | contig 34286 bp, 28 predicted proteins | sample Inofrocosms_June_FD_97181 | JGI IMG/M metagenome (GOLD analysis project Ga0137308, IMG submission 97181) | Mouse cecal microbial communities from Vienna, Austria - N-Acetylneuraminic and N-Acetylglucosamine D2O microcosms_June | ecosystem: Host-associated > Mammals > Digestive system > Large...
AAAGATCACCCTCTGCCCCGCGCTTTTTCGATATCCTTCCAGTTCCTTTACGGTTTTCCGCAGTCTGTTTTCCTCTCTGGAACAGATACAGACGGACGCTCCCTGCTTTAAAAATTCCTTTGCGATCTCTTTTCCAAGTCCCTGATCCGCGCCTGTGATCAGCGCCTTTTTCCCCTCCAGCATCTCTTTCCCTTAACCTTCCAGTATCCTCTCCGCAATTTCAGCCAGATCCTTTCCGATCAGATCCGGCTTCACGAAATCCAGCCTGCCGCAGACATCGCATTTATAGTCTCCGGCAAAAGCCGTCTTCACACCGGCGCTCCTGCCCGCCAGCATATCCGTATAGGCGTCTCCGATCATCCAGGAGTGCGCCTTGTCGATATGATACTTTTTCATGATCTGCAGCAGCATCCCGGGCTCCGGTTTTCTGCAGCCGCATTTTTGAATCAGAAACCGCTCTCTGGTTCTTTCGCTTCCCTTCGGATGATGCGGACAGATGGAAACCTCCGCTATCCGGATCCCTTCCCTCAGCAGTTCCTTCACCATAAATGTATTGATATCATAAAGCTTTGACAATGTCGTTTTTCCCTTTGCCGCCGCCGGCTGGTTGGAAACGATAAAAAGCGTCATTCCGCTTTCATACAGTTTTTTCAGCCCTTCCACGGCACCCGGAAGGAAGCGGAACTCCCCGGTCAGAAGAGGGGAATCAAGCTGTTCCGTCTCTTCCCGAAATACGATCTCATTGATCACGCCGTCCCGGTCTATAAAACACGCTCTGCCGGCGCCGATAAAACGCCTTTCGGCATATTCCGTGAATTCCCCCAGCGATGCCGGCGTACCGATCTCATAAAACCGGTTGGTCTCCTCGCAGGCTATGCACTTTTTCTCCTCCACCAGCTTTTTCTGAATATCCGAAAGATCCGCTGCTTTCCCCTGCAGGCTTTCCGCCAGTCCGGCAAATACCTCCTTTGAAAATACCTCTATCCCGTAATCGATACAGGACATTCCGGCGGTGGTATTTTTTTTATCATAGACCTTTATTTCACCGTCTTTATACACCACATTGCTCTTATCAAACCGGTCCGCGTTTTCCATCACGGTCATCAGCGCCTTCATGCCCGCGGCTTTTCCCGCAAAATAGCGGTACACGATCTCAAAATAATCCACATCCATAAAGGAATCCGCATAAACCAGCATAAAGTCCTCTTCCAGAAGAGACAGAGCCCGGATCACCGCTCCGCCCGTTCCCAGAAGCGTTTCCCCGTCGTAGCTGTAGCGGATGGAAATATCTTCGCCATAACGGCTTCCGTCTCCGAAATATTCCTCGATCATGCCTGCCCGGTAGCCCACCAGAAAGACAAACCTCTTAAAACCGGCATGCAGCAACAGCATAAGCTCATATTCAAAAAAAGGCTTTCCGTGAACAGGCACCAACGGCTTCGGGCAGTTCAGCGTCTGTTCCTTCAGCCTGCTGCCAAGCCCTCCCATCAATACCACCACCTGCATATCCTCACAGGCAGGTTTTTCCATCACCGGCCCGTCCGTTTTGCCAGCCGCATTTTTCAATCCGATCATCCCTCCATTATCCGCAGAGACCTTTTACCGGTATATATCTTCCCGTATCCGTCTCTCAATAGACCAGCCTTGTCCCCTGATTTTCAAAACGGAACCGTACCTCCCGCAGCCCGGTTTTCTTCATCGCCCTGCGAAGGCTCACCTTGTCCTCCGCGTAAAACATCAGAAAACCGCCGCCGCCGGCTCCGATCAGCTTGCCGCCCAGCGCCCCGTTTTTTATTGCATATTCATACCATTCATCGATCCTGTGGTTCGACATCTGACTGGAACGTTTTTTCTTGATCTCCCAGTGGTGCTTCATAATTTCCGCAAACTCCCGCAGATCCCCCTTTTCAAAGGCGGCTTTACTGTCCAGCCCCATCTGTTTTACCATATCCAGATTCCGTTTCATATCCTGATCGGAACTTTTGGTTTTGACATCCTGCTCCATCAGGATCTGGGAGGCAGACCGCTCAAACCCGGTAAAATATAATATCAGATTATCCTCCAGATTATAACAGGTTTCTTTTGACATATTCAAGGGTTCCACGTCCACATGTCCGTCCTTCCTGAAATACATCGCCCTGATGCCGCCGTATGCCGCTATATACTGGTCCTGTTTTCCGATGGGTTCCCTGAGGCGGTTCATCTCAATATCGCAGGCTTCCTCCGCCAGCGTCCTTGTCCCTACCAGTTCCCCCTTGTATTCATGCAGGCATTTCAGCACCGCCGTCGTAAAACTGCTCGAAGAGCCAAGCCCTGTCCCCGCCGGAATGTCCGCCATGGACTGTATCTCAAAGCTTTCGTTCCCCATCTTCAGCATGCTGATCGCCTCCCGGAAAATGGGATGTTCCAGATTCCGGATATCCCGTACCTTTTCCGTTCTGGAATATTTCACCCATATCTCGTCCTGAAAGTTTTCATGCATGGTGATATATACAAACTTGTTAATAGCGCCTGCAATCAGAAACCCTTCGTTTTCTTCGTAATAGGAAGGCAGGTCCGTGCCGCCTCCGCCTAAGGATATTCTGAGCGGGCTTCTTACGATAATCATCTTGTGCCTCTCCCCTTCCGATAGATCTGTTCCACGATCTTCAATGCCTCATAAGCGTCCTTTATGCCGCCCATCTCTAAACCCTCTCCTGATAAAACCGCCTTTTCCACTTCCCCGAATTCCAGTTCCCAGGACCTGTCTCCTCTGGGATACTCATAGATGGTCGTATCCGGCGGCCCCATCTCGGGCAGCATCTGATAATGGTACAGTTTTTCCACGCCATAGCTGCCTCCCAGTCCCTCTACGACAAGTTTCGCGTTTTTACAATAGATCTCCAGCGAGAACATATTTTTCCATTCGGTGCAGCTCACCTGCAGCCATGCCGCCCTGCCGTCCTTTTTCCGCAGGCTGATAAAGCCGTTGTCATCCACCGGCATATCCCAGAAATAAGTTGCCGCAAACCCGGATACTTCCTCAAAATCTCCCATATACCAGCGCGCCAGATCGATCAGATGCACGCCCTGGTCGATCGTCTCCCCGCCGCCTGAAAGGGAGGCATCCGCTCTCCATTCCCTGTCATAGCCCACTCTGCCGCCATGACCGTAGCGTCCCCGGATAAACATCACTTCGCCGGTCTCTTCCCTTTCCATGATCTCTTTCGCCTTCAGCATCGCCGGATGGTATCTGTGGTTAAACCCGACCTTTACAACCACATGATTTCTCTCTGCCGCTTCTATGACAGGCAGCAGCTCTTCCGAACAGATCCCGCCGGGTTTTTCCACGATCACATGCTTTCCTCTCTCCACGGCATATAAGGTGATCGGCGCCAGCAGATTATTTAAGGTGGAAACGATCACCAGATCCAGCCCCGGCAGTTCCACCAGTTTTTTATAATCGTCCGTTACAAAACCGCAGCCTGTCATCAGCGCAAGTTCTTCTGCCCGTTCTGTCTGAATATCACATACCCCCGCTATGGTATGGCAGGCGGGAACGGACTTTGCCCTTTTTCTGCCGATCAGCCCGCAGCCTATAATGCCTATGTTCATCCTTTGCTCCCTTTCTTATAATCAATCGCGCACTTCAAAAACCCATGCATTTTTCTCCAGAAATTCCACGGTCTTCAGCACGCCCTCCTGAATACTGTATTTCGGCTTCCACCCAAGCCCTCTCACTTTTGCCGTATCCAGATAAATAAAGGGATTGTCGCCGATCCAGCCGCGCTCTCCTCCCGCATATTCAAATTTCGGGGAAAAGCCCATTTTCCCGGCGATCCAGCCTGCCGAATCGTTCACCTCGCAATATTCATCCGTACCCAGATTATAAATATTTACTTTCTCCCCGGCCTTTTCCACCACCGTCAGGATCGCGTCCAGACAATCCTGCACATACAGATAGGACTTGCGCTGTTTTCCGTTGCCGAGGATATACAGCCTGTCAGGGTCTTCCTGCAGCTTTCTGTAAAAATCAAAAACATGCCCGTGAGTATAACGCTCCCCCAGAATGGACACAAACCGGAAGATATAGGCTGTAAAATCAAAGCCTTCACAGTAGGCGGCGATCATGCCCTCCCCTGCCACCTTAGACGCGGCATATAAAGAAGTCTGTACCGGAAAAGGCGCATCTTCCGGCGTGGGGATCACAGAGGCCTCCCCGTAGACGGAACCGGTGGAGGAAAAACCGATCCTGCGGATACCGTTTTCCCGCATGGCTTCCAGTACATGGAAGGTGGCGATGGTGTTCTGCTCCAGATCCTTCCTCGGATGTTCACATCCCATCCGCACATCCGCATTTGCCGCGAAATGGAACACAAAATCACAGCCTGCCATCGCCTTTTTCAGCGCTTCCAGATCCAGTGTGTCTCCCTCCGTCAGGGTAAAGCCGTCATACTTCACCGCATTTTCCAGAAATTCTCTTCTGCCTGTGGAAAAATTATCATAAACCACCACTTCATTTCCCAGACTCAGCAGCCTGTCCACCATATTAGAGCCGATAAAACCGGCGCCGCCTGTCACAAAATAACGCATTTAGCCTGCCTCCCTTATCCTTATCACAATCTTTCCCTTACCCCTGTTCTCTCCACTCTTTTCCGCTGCCATCCACATTCTCCGCATCGACCATGCGGTCCACAATGTATCTCGGCCTTTCCCTTACCTCTTCATAGATCCTGCCGATATACTCCCCAAGCAGGCCGATAAACAGGAAATTGATGCCGCCGAGCAGCAGAAGGAGCACTATCGTCACGGGAATATGCGGTATGGAGATCGAACAAAGCCGCAGAATACCCTGCACGATATCATACAAAAGGGAAATTCCCCCTATGACGGAAAAAATCCCGCCGAAAACAGTTACAAATTCCAACGGCTTTGTGGAATAGCAGATCAGGCCGTTCAACCCGATCCTGAGGGAACCGAAAAACCGGTTATAATTGCCTTCCCCGGAATATCTGGCATCCCTGTCATATAAGATCGCCTCCTGTTTAAAACCGACAAAAGCCACCATGCCCCTTAAAAAGCCATGGTGTTCTTTCGATTTCTTCAGTTCTTCCATGATCACACGGTCTATCAGCCTAAAATCCCCGGTATTCACCGGAATATCCACATCCCCCATGCGGTTGATCAGCGCATAGCCGGAACGCGCCACAATCTTCTTGACCAGTGTCTCTCCCGCCCTTGTCTTTCTCTGGGCATATACCACATTACTGCCGTTTTTCTGCCATCTTTCCACCATTTCCTTCATCAGCTCCGGCGGGTCCTGCAGATCCACATCCGTAATAATGCAGGCATCCCCCCTGCAGGTGCAGATTCCCGCATAGGTGGCTGAAGGCTGTCCGAACCTTCTGCTGAACTGGATCAGCCGTATATTGTTATTCTTCCTGATACTTTCGCAGATTACCTCATAGGAACGGTCGGGGGAAGGGTCCAGACAGAAAATGATCTCATAGCGGTAATCATTTTCTTCCATTACCTTCACAGTCCTTTCCAGAAAAGGAACAATATTATTTTCTTCCTTATAGACAGGCACCACAACAGACAGTAAAAAATCACGTTTCATTTTTTTAATTTTTGCTCCCTTTTCCTTGTATATACTCCAAAATCCCCTTACTTAATATAAGCGTTATACTGCCAGTTGTCAACCGGAAGTGTTTTGAATCATGTTCCCACGGAACGCGCAGTAAATGCGCCTTCCTGCCCTGCGAAGAGTAACGGTGTTTTCCCGTTTTCTCCACAGGAACGGCTTCTTGTCAAAAAGGGCGCAATGTGGTATCGTAAGATGAAGAAAAATTGAAAAGCATCATCTGTTATCAGGAGAACTGTTATGGAAAAACCTGCGATCTGCGGCGGAAAGCCCGCCTGCCAAGCGCCCGTCCAATACGGAAAACAATATATTGACGACGCCGATATTCATGCCGTTACGGAAGTCTTAAAAAGTGATTTCCTGACCTGCGGCCCACGGATCCCTGCTCTGGAAAAAAAATTCTGCGAGATAACCGGGGCAAAATACGCCGTAGCTGTCAGCAACGGAACCGCCGCGCTGCATTGCGCCTGCCTTGCGGCAGATATCGGCCCGGGGGATGAAGTTATCACCACCCCCATTACCTTTGCCGCTTCCGCAAACTGCGTCTCCTACTGCGGCGCTAAGCCTGTGTTTGCGGATATCGATCCGGAAACCTATAATATAGATCCCGGCGCCGTCGAAGCATGCATTACCGAAAAGACAAAGGCTGTCATTCCCGTGCATTACACGGGACAGGCCGTAGCCTATGACGAGATTGCCTCGATCTGTAAAAAACACGGGCTTATCCTGATTCAGGACGCTGCCCATGCCATCGGCACCCGCTATAAAGGAAGCCCTATCGGCTCTCTCGGCGATATGACCTGTTTTTCTTCCCATCCGGTGAAAACCGTCACTTCCGGCGAGGGCGGCGTTATAACGACCAATGACGAAGGGCTCTATAAAAAGCTTCTTCTGGCACGGAGCCACGGCATTACCAGAGACAGATCCCTGATGGCGCATCCTTCGGATGATCCCTGGTACTATGAGATGGTCTCCCTCGGGTATAATTACCGGCTCACCGATATGCAGGCGGCGCTGCTCTCCAGCCAGCTCGACAAGCTTTCCGTCTTTTCCGCACGCCGGAAGGATATCGTGGCGCGCTATGACGAAGCTTTCCGCCGTGTGGACGGCATCATTGTCCAGAAAGAGATTCCCGAGTCGGATACCACAAGGCATCTGTATATCCTGCAGCTTGATCCCGAGGTGCTCACCTGCAGCAGACGCCGGTTTTTTGATGCCATGAATGCCGAAAATATTCACTGTCAGGTTCATTATATCCCTGTTTATCTTCTTCCTTACTATCAGAAGCTGGGATACCCTGCGGGGCTCTGTCCGAAGGCGGAGAGGCTTTATGAGAGAATCATCAGTATCCCTCTTTATTATTCGCTGACGGATGAACAGGTGGAAGAGGTGATCTCTGCGGTACGGAAAATCTGTGCGTACTATCATAAATAGACAGAACCTGCCGCCCGGCCTTTGCCGTGGAGTGCGGCTGTGCCGGCGGTCAGGTCCTTTATGCGCGAAATACATATCTTCGCACAGCGTTTTTATTTTCCGGATATATAGCCGAGGCACACCGGAAATATGTAAAACAGGTTCAGGTAATACCTTACCAGAACGGTGGGCCCCAGAAAACAGGTAAGGGTGAAACAGAGGATCAGCAGAAGAGATGCCGTGATGCCTCTGTTTTTCTGCCAGATGCCGTAAAACCAGGTAAAAAGCACCATCCAGAACATGGCGCCGATGGAAAATAAGAGACGAACGCCGGGAATCTTCTGGTAGGAGTATTCGGCTGCAATCTTGTAATACACCTCATAAAGCCAGGGAATCTTAGGCTTCTTCTCTACGGTATCAAACCCCTCTATCTCAAGATAATCGGATTTTGCCTCCTCCGGATATCTGGCGATCGTGGTCCCCGGATACCATGCCTGATAGGTATTGTCCAAAAAGGCGGCAAGATATCTTCCCGGGTACCGGATCCCTTTCTTCAGCCATAGTTTTAAATACTCCCCCTTCTGTCCCATCACGACATCATCAAAGTAAACAAAATTCTTGACACTGTCCGCGATCGTCGGCGTATATCCCTGCAGTCTCTCTATGGGTACAGCCTGATAAATAAGCTGCAGTTCCTCCTGCGTAAACCCTGCCTCGCCCTCCTCGTTATATACCCTGGCAAGCTGTTGGATCGGCACCGAGGAAGCCTCCAGCATACTGGCTTTTCTCGCCTGCAGTAAAGTCTGCAGCCCCTTATTGGATAAAGAAGACAAAAGGATCACCGGAATCAGTATCAAAAAAACCGCCTTCAGATTCCGCCGGAAAAATACCGCCGCAAGCAAAGCCATGAGCACTATGGCATATACGCCGTTGTTTCTGAACAGGCACATCAAAACGCCGGAGAGGATCAGCAATGCCGCCTTCCCCTTCCGCGCGAGAAACCCCTCCATATCTTCATATAATTCATACATCAATATTGCCATAAGGTGCAGAAAGGCACTGCAGAGCACATCCTTTGTGGTACAAAACGTAAACAGCACTACCGTCGGAAAAAAAGCATAATACAAAAAAGCCGTTACCGCCAGCCATTTTCGTTTCGTCATATTCCATATAAAACGGACGGCATAAGTAAAGATAACGGTACAGATCAGCATCTGCGCGATACTGTACAGCAAAATGCCGAACGCGAGATCCTCACCGGAAATCCTGTACCCAAATGTGATGATCTTTCCCATAAACAGCGTATGCAGCAGAGGATGATGCATCGTATACACCGTCTCCGGATACATCGCCTGCCCGAGCTGGCCCTGCGCATCATAGGCATAGATCCCCGGATAACAGCCGAGCAGGCCGATCAGCAGACAGAAAAACAGTCCGGCTCCGACAGCCCGCCAGAGACGCCGCTCCGTCTCCCCGCCCCGTGCCTTCTTCTTTCCCGCATACCTTCCCTTTTTCCGTTTTCCGAGAAAATAAAAGGAAAGATCAATCACTGCATACCAGAAAGCCGCCTCAAAAACCGCCGCAGCCGCAAACTGAATACCGCTCAATATCCCAATATTCTGAAAAAAGGCATTTCTGTGCACAGTGGTTCCGTAACGCATGCTGATCTGCCAGCCGGTAAGCTGCATCAGCGTAAAAAGAACTGCCAGTATGAGCACAATGATCCTTCTCCTTCTTTCTGTCCTCATTCCATCTCCCCGAATATTTCTTTCCAGTCATGATATTCATAGCGGAAGCCGTCTTCCAGCCTGTCACTGCGCATCGTGAACATGGAGCCTCCCCCGGGCAGTCTGTGATAACCCGCCACATTATAATAGAACGTAACCCCGTTCACCTGATGCTCCCGGACATCCTCTCCGCCCTCATTGTTATCATAATCCACCTGCGCCACATAGTAAGGCAGGCTCCGCTGAGACCAGATCCCCTGCAGCAGCAGCGTCCCCTTCCATATAAAAAATATACTGAATATCACAAGCAGCACCGTATACTTCCTGTTTTTCCACAGCTGCAGATACACCTCTCCGAATACCAGAAGCGCCAGAGACAATACATAAGCATATCCGTATCTGACAAGGGGGGCGCTGAACTGCCAGAACAGAAAAGAAGCCGCCGCCATGATCATCACAAGCAGCTTATCCCGCTCCGCCTGATTTTTTCTCTTCGCCTCTCCCGCCAGCATAACGATCAGCAGCAATAGCGCCGCCGCATCCGCCAGAATCAACAGCTTTTCCGTGGAAGTGAGCGTTGTCATAAACCAGTTCGGCCACCATGTCGCCGGTCCGCCGTACAGTTCATATTCATGGATGCCTTTTCCCCATGTTTTAATCTGAAAGGCGTCCGCATCCACCAATTCTGCCGGCACCTTCCAGTCCACATCAAACAGATCCAGCGCCGTCAGCGGATAGATCAGCCAGCCGGAGATCACCACATTTCTTGCCAGATACGGCGCGATCACTATGAGTCCCAGAAGAAGCCAGGTCAGGATCTCCTTTCCCTTTTTCTCCCGAACCAGCATCACGACCGGCTTTATCAGCAGGATCAGGATCAGCCCCGCCGTCAATTTCAGCGTCACCGTATAAACCCCCGCCACACAGAGCAGCGAATAGGGCACCGTGGACGCCTCTTTCTGCTCCAGAAGGTCCAGCCATACGATGATGATATAAAACAGCGTGATCATCACGGCAAAATCAGAGGAGGGAGACATGATCTCCCGATGCAGGAGAGTCAGGTAATAAATTGCCCCCAGCCGCATAAAATCCGAGAGAAGCGGTTTTTTGCGCTTGAACAGGCCTCCGATATCCAGACAGATACTGCCGAGAAGCAGCGCCATAAATCCCTGCAGCGCATGCATGGACTGCCCGAATACATACTTCATACTGTAAAGCGCCGACAGACAAAACGCCGAACTGTTATAGGCGGCGCGGGACTGGATATTGGCAAGCCCCTTTAAGATACCATACTCTTCCAGCCAGCGGATACACTGGGCATGGTACAGGTTTGTATCAGAGATATAACTTCCTCTGGACGTAAAATAGGCGCAAACCAGAATCAGCAGCAATATCCCCGCCTTTTTCCCCCGGCTCATCTCATGCAGGCAATTTTTGAGAAACTGCAAAAACGGCTTCCTTACGATAACAAAAATAATGATATCCGCAGCTGCCAGAATCAGATGCCAACCAAGCCCCGCCATAACACAGGTATGCATGCGGCGCGGCGCCCAGCCGAAGGCCTTACTTATTACATACAGGATTCCGTAGCCCGTGATCATCGTCGTTATAAAAATATAGAGCCAGTTCAATAAAATAAACAGCATATGATCCCTTCACACTCCTTAGTCCGGCAACATCCAATCAATCTCCTGTGCCTGCCATACCATCCGCCTTCACCTGACCAATCCCCCTGCGCCCGCCAACCGGCCGCCTTCGCCTGACCGATTCCCTGCGCCTGCCATGCCGTTCGCTTTCACCTGATCGATTCCTGTTTCTTCAGTCCCACATCCAGTAGGAGACCCCCTGCAGCAAGTGCAGGTAAAAGTATATTCCACAGTATAGATGCCATACCAATATCAACGAGGATGCCAAAAAAATGCCTGCCCGGAGAGGATTCTCTCTCCCCTTTCTCTCCATCAGTACTTTTTTTCCTGTTTCCGCCCACCTCACCAGAGATACGGCAAAGATCATCAAAACCGCAAAACTATATCCCCACATAAAATTTCCGTCCCCTGCCCGGCCGCCTGTCTCCGCAAATAAATACAACTCCAGAAAGCCAAAGGCAGCCATCAGCCATGCTCCCGAAAACCATCTGTCCTTTCCCGTTTCCTTCAGGGATGCAGCCAGTAAAATAAGCGGAAAAAAAACAGACAGCACCGCCGCCATAAGCGGATATCCGCTGTGAAGGGACAATGCGTAACCCGGCCGTATCTCCCAGCCGTTTCCGGTCCCTGCGCCAAACAGGACCATATTCTGGAACAACACAACACACAGCGGCAAAAATACCGTGGAGCCAAACCAAAATACCCGTATAAAGGGTACTTTCCGGAAAAGATCCGCCAATAAAAACACCGCCATCACAGGTGCGGAAACCATCAGGAAACTGGGCTTTACCGCAGTACACACAGAAAGCAGCAGGGTAAAACAAACCCATTCCCTCCGGGTCAGTCCCTGTCTGTATCTTTCCGCCAGCTTCCCGTAATACAGCACGCATAAAAGCCCTGTCGCCTTCATAACGATATAGGTCGAATTATGCCAGATGGAAGCCGACTCCATTCCGATATACCTGCCGTCCGCAATGCCCCGCACATAACAGGGCATCACCAGATTCAGGATCAGACCGCCCAGCAGATGCCATGCCGTAAGCCCTTCTTTCACATCCTCCCCTTTTTCAGGGCACCCCCGCCGGCTCTGCATATCCCTCAGCAAAACCGCTGTCAGATATACGGAGAGCACGCCGCACAACGCCAGAAAAACCGCGGTCGCCAGATTCCCGAAGGGCGCTTTGTCCGGCAGCGTAAACGGGATCTGATAAAACGCCTGATAGATAAATGCCGTCAGGCTGTAATACCAGCCGTCCTCCACGATCATTCTGATATGCGCCGGCAGATCCGATTCATATACGGCTCCGCCTGTCCATCCCGCCTGTCTGTAAAACAAAAACACCATACTTATACCATACAGAATAATAACTGTATGCAGTCCCGCCTTACCGATTTTCCCATACTTGTCCTGCCGGTTCATTTTTTCCTCTTACTCTGTACAAAACCATCGAAACCCTGTTTCGATCCTTCCATCATAACAGTTCAGCCTTCGGCTTCACTGTTATGGAATCCCGAACTGTTACCTTTCATCAGCTTTCTGTCCGTCCTGCCACCGGCAGCTCTCTTTAAAATTCATGGAACGCATTTCCGCCCCAAATATAAATAAAATATCCGATCCCGCAGGCCAGATGCAGTCCGTAAAGCAGCCACTGCATCCACAAAACCCGGCTTTTTCCGCGCTTCTCCATCGTATCCTCCGCCAGCAGGATCAGACTTGTCACAAACACAAAAAAGATGCCGTGCATATATCCCCAGGAAAAGTTCGCATCCGAAAAACGCCGCCCGTTTTCATACAGCAAAAACAATTCCATGATACTGACGATAAGCTGCACCCAGGAAAACCGGTACAACGTATTTTGTTTTATTTCCTTTCCATGAAACAATAACACCAGAAGCGGAAACCCCAGCGCCAAAATCACCGCCAGCGGGATATTGTCTGTATAAAGCTTCCATACGGAACCGATCCCGATCCCGATGCCGCCGCTCTCACCCGCTTTGGAACTTTCTCCGAATACGCCGCCGAACTGATACAGCATATCAATAAATGTAGGGACAAAAGCAAGCCCAAGATAAACAGAACGTTTCAAATTTTTCCATCTGCCGCGGAACAACCGGTAGAGCATCACAAGCCCCGCCGTGGAAACCAGTATCAGTGTATAGCTTGGTTTTGTCATCGTCGTCAGCAGAAGGCTTACGCCAAACAGGAAAAATTCCTTCAGATCCGTCCGCTCTTCATAATAGTCCAGAATCCTGGCGAAAAGAAAAAAAGCCAGTATGGCAAAAGGCCTGGTCGCCATATAAGTAATATTATGGTAAGGATTCGGTGTAAAAACCCCGAGATAACGGTTTGTGATCCCCGGCAGCAGGATTCCTCCCGGCAGATACAGCATGGAAACAAAAAACATGCCAAATGTCAGAAACACCGTAAAAAGACCGGTATACTCCCGATATGCCGTCCTGTCATAATGCTTTTGCAGCGATTTCAGCATATAATAAAACAGTATGGCGACCCCCAGCGAATTTAAAAGGGATGCCGCCAGAGACGCCGCCACCGCCACATTGGTAAACCGCAGGAAAAATCTTCCCAGCCGGAAATAGACCGGATACGGAAAATCATAATCGCACTCCAGCCCCAGAATCGTTTCAAGATAGGCTTTGATATCCGAAAAATACACCTCTCTTGTGGCGCAGTGTACCGCCTGCTGATAAAACAGCCGGTACATCAAAACGGAATACCCTGTCAGGCATGCCGCAAAAACGATTCCCGTTATGAAAACCACTTTTTTATTTTGCTTTGATATGGACATATTCAGTGTTCCAGCTCCAGATGTTCCAATCTTTCACGAATCTCTTCCCCGGACAGCCACCAGGTATTGTTGCCTGAACTGTAGGAAAACCCTTCCGGCACCTTCTTCCCCTTCCCGTCCGGATTGGGCATCTGGCGGTTGTTCCACACCATCTGCGGGAAGATGATAAAATGCCTGTCATATTCGTAGGTATTCGGTGCGTCTTCTTCCGTTACCATGATCTCATGCAGCTTTTCCCCTTCTCTGATCCCCACCTCCGGCATACTGCATCCCGGCAGCATAGCCTTTGCCAGATCCGTGATCTTAAAGGAAGGGATCTTGGAGATAAATGTCTCTCCGCCGTTTGCCTCTTCCAACGCCTTGATCACCAGTTCCACCCCCTGGGTAATGCTGATCCAGAAACGGGTCATACGGTAATCCGTGATCGGCAGCTTTGTACCGCCCTGATCCAGAATATTTTTAAAAAACGGAATAACAGACCCTCTGCTGCCCGCCACATTTCCGTAACGCACGATGGAAAAACACGTCTCCTTTTTCCCCGCATAGGCGTTTGCCGCGATAAACAGCTTGTCGGACACCAGCTTTGTCCCGCCGTACAGATTAACGGGATTCACCGCTTTATCCGTGGATAATGCCACCACCTTTTTTACACCCGCATCCAGAGCCGCCGCCGTTACATTCTGAGCGCCGTGGATATTGGTCTTGATCGCCTCATCCGGATTGTACTCGCAGGCAGGCACCTGTTTCATCGCCGCCGCATGGATCACATAATCCACATCCTCAAAAGCACGCATAAGGCGCTCCTTATCCCGCACATCCCCGATAAAGAACCGCAGTCTGTCCGCATATTTCTGAAATTCATTCTTCATCAGAAACTGTTTGAACTCGTCTCTGGAATAAATGATCAGTTTTTTCGGCTCGTAATGCTCCAGTACATAGCTTACAAAAGCCTTTCCGAATGTGCCTGTTCCGCCTGTGATCAGAATGGTTTTATTATTTAACATATCCTCCTCCGTCTTCCTCCGTTTAGGTCTGTTTCCTTGATACCCTGCATATCCTATTGGATGTCAATATCATAAAAATAGTTTAACATTTACATTTTATTTTTCCGTTCCGGGTAAATCTTCCTGACCGATAGGCAGATCAGCCGGACCGCAGTCACAAGGGAGATCACCTCCGCCGCCCGCCAGTACCAGAATCCCGCAAAGTCCACCTCTATGATCCCCTGAAAACCGGAAGGGACCAGCACCCTTACCACATTATTTTCCCCGCAGACTACAGGCAGTATCCCGCCGCCGCTCTCTTTCGCCCGGTATCCCTTATAATACAGCAGCGGCAGTTCTATATATTGCCTCTGTTCATAACCGCCCTGATACTCCTGTGGCAATTCTGCAGGCTGTCCGTACGCGCCGCAGTCACAGTCCAGTCTGATATAACAGCCCCTTTTCTCATAGCTGTTCAAGGCGATCTTCTCACTGCAGACAGGCGCTTTATATGTCAGCTTTCCGGTATCCGTGCCAAGCAGCACATATTCTCCGCCGGAAATATAACTGTTTCCCATGGCGGTTTCATCATACAGCCTGAAAAAGCCGCTGCTCCCCGTGAAGGTAGTATTGTGAAAATATGCCGTTGTCAGAAGCTGTCCGGCGCCGACAGCCAGTACCGCCCCATACAGAAAAACCGGCTTTAATTTTCCTGTATCCCTCAGCCTTTTCAGATCCTGTATAGCAAAACAGCATGCCATGATCAGAAAAACACCGCTGAAGGTCAGCATGCGATAGGGAAACTGCAAGGTCGCGATCAACTGCCGGAGTATGCCGCCGCACTTTGCCAGCCTGTCCCAGGGAAAATAGATCGTCGCCATCCACAAAGATAATATGCCGAATCCAAGCGCTGTCTTTCCCGCCTTCCCGGTCAGCCCGCACAGTTTTCCGTCCTCCCCGGCTGCCTTTTCCAGCGGTTTTCTGACTACCGTCAACAGAAAAAGAACCAGCAAAAGCCCCAGCGCCAGTCCCAGACCGATTCCGTAGCCGGTCTCTCCCACCATACCGCTCTCCGCCGGATGGGCGCCATACTGTCCTCCCTTCGGGAACGGTTCAAACAACTGTGGTATATACATTCCCCAGGTTTGAATCTGTTTATACGCCGCTCCCCCCTTTGTCACCGCCAGATCCGTGCTGAACATATACTCCAGAAACGGCACCAGATACCAGAGGTTCAGCAGGATCGTCACCGCCGCCGCCCTGACAAGCTGTAAAAGCACCTCTTTTTGCAGCAGTCTTCTGACGCCGGCAATACAAAGAAGCAGAATAAAAAACAGCAGGATCTCAAAACTCAGCACATGACTGCACAACACACCGGAAACTCCCAGCGCAAGCGGGATAAAGCTGTATTTCTCTTCCGGCTTTTTCTGATCTTTTGTAAAGATCCTGTAAAAACCATACGCCACCAGAGGCAGAAATGTCATCGCAGAGTACTGTCCGACGCCATCCACCCCGTAAATATAAACCACGCGCACCAGATAAAACGTATACAGGAAGCTGCCGAAAATACCGATCCTGTTACTGCCGGACATCTTTTTAAAACTGTACCAGGCGATCAGACAGGTCGCGGCATTGACGGAAAACTTATAGCATTGATAAGCCGCCTGTACCGTCAGTCCCATCAGGCGCAGAAACGCGGGCAGATATAGAAACAGGTCGCAGTAAAAGATCCCCACCGCATAGCCATGCCCCTGCAGCCAGTTCGGCTGAATCCGCACTGGAAACTGTCCTGCGACGAGCCCGTCCTTAATCCCTTCTATCCTGAGCAGATGGAACGTCATATCCGCCCCCGTCAGCAGATAGTCCGTAAAAAGCGGCAGGGAAACACCCAAAATAATGCCGCCGAGCAGGACCGCCGTCATACCGCTCTCCTGTTTCCGGCTTCTTTCCATCCTGTTCCATTTAGGCAGTACATACAGCAGAACATCCAGAAACGCCAGAAATACCAGCGCCCAAAGCAGCCGCTGCCGCTCCATATGGTTTGTCCGCAAAAGCCGCCCGCCCAAAACAGCCAAAGTACCCTCCCCGCCGAAGGTTATCTTCACCTGCACATCCTCAGCGGAACCGTTCAGCCAGAAAAGATAAGAGGTCCGGCTCTCCCCCGCATAAAGCGGTGTGGTATTGGTCTTCAATACTCCGTAGCCGGCGCTCTCCGAGACAACATCAATGGCATTGGTCAGATCCGAAGACGCTTCATAGTCCACAACCACCCGGTAGGAGCCTGTTTTCAGCGGGACTTTTTGACTTGTATAGTCAACCGCACCTCCTGTTTCCTCCGTCCCGGATACCGGCGTTATCTGCAGCGGATATTCCTGCCCCTTTCCGGTAAGCTGCCATACCAGAAAAACAAGTAACGCAGCCTGTGCCGCAAGCAGTATCACTATTTTTTTATGTTGATTGATATAAGTTTTCAAAACAGTACCCCTGCCATTATTCCTCCGTTCGAATCACCAGTGAATTTTTCCCGTAAAAATCCGCCCACTCCCTGTTGTTGACAAACGACGGATCTTCCGTTCCGTCCGCGATAAATACCAGCTCCGGCTCCACTGTATAAGGCGCAAAGACCACATCCGTTACAGTCTCATCTTCCAATACGGCAAGCCGCTCCCTGTATTCCAGATCATACTGTTTTCCTTCACCTTTGATCCAGACCTTGCATGCCGTTACCGTAGTCATATCCAGAATATTTCCCGCCAGCAGCAGACTCATACAGAGGGAAACAACCGCCCCGTTATATAAAGTCACAAAAAGCCTCCTCAGACGTTCCTTCTGTTTCGGCGCATCCGTAACGGCATCTTCCCATCTGCGGTAGATATACCCCAGCAGATAAAATGTCTGTACATAGCTTACCACCAGAAAACTGTCATATATAATATTGATGATCCGCCCGGGCCCGGTACTGCCGAGCGCGTAAAAAGTTGGACAGGACATGGCGCTGAATGCCCCGTAAAGATACAACAGCACAAATCCCGGCCAGGGAAACTGAAAAGAAGTTTTCCGGATCAGCCCGAGCATCATCGGCAGCATAATAAGGGCGCCCAAAAGCCACCACTTATCCAGCCATGCCATATAATAGCGCACCCCTTGCAGCAGGGATCTTATAATTGAAGATACCGCACCGTATCCCGCTATTTCCGCTCCCCTGATCCCGTTGCCGGGCGCCGCCGCGCTGACGGCAAAGCACGCCAGAAACTCCAGCCACAAAAAAAGTACCGCCCAAAATTCTTTTCTTCTTTTTACAAACCACAAAAGTCCCAGCGCCGTAGCATGGCTGACCACCAGAAACAATGCCGTGACATAATTGCCGCCCCCGATCAGAAAGCCGCCTGCCGCCATATACACGATATAACGCTTCTTTCCCTGATAGCCAAACCGCACAAGCCACCCCAGATAAAAGAGAAGCAGCGCATGAAACGCATTATAATAAACGGAACTGTTATACCAGAAAAACTGTTCCGACGCCACCGGAGAAAACTGTACGCAAAAGGATAATATCAGCATGGACATACTGATATAATGAAGCGTACCGGACCGCAGCACAACTTTACACAGCGTCCTCATAAAATATAACGTTCCTGCCGTCAGCAAGCCCAGCATGATAAAGGGTACAAGCCCGTAATACTTCTCCCCGAACACCGTGGGCTCAAGCCGCATCAGAAAAAGCGCCGAATAACTTCCCTGCCAGGTCCGGTAGTCTTCCGCGACACCCTTCGCCGCCGCTTCCACCACTGCTGCCAGAGAACCCGTCTCCTGCCACGCGGTATGGGAATAGGCGCCGTATTTGAAATCATCGGATGTGGGATGGTTAAATCTGCCCAGATACAGGATCGGAATAATCTGCAACACAAAAAGCACTGTCAGCAAAATTGCCGCCAGCCTGTCCTTTTCCCTGATCGTTTTGCAGATATCCAGTATTTTCATGTTTCCTATTTTAGCATAGGGAATCCGGATGGGCAAGGGGGATTTCTTTGGCTAAATAGCCCGCTCACGGATTTTCTTTCGGGAGGCATGGTTTGTGGTTGACATCCTCCGATTTCCTTATTAAGATATTTCTTATGAAAAAGATACTTTATTTTTACAGCACCCACAAAAAAAATTGTTATCTCGCGGCAGGACTGGTTCTTTCCTGTCTTTTTATGATACCATATTTCCTGTTGGGAGGCGGAAGTATCGTTACCTACCACGATCAGTTAGACGGGGAACTGTTCAGTTATCTGTTGACGGCAAAGTACCTGTTTACGGATATCCGGGTCTATCCGGAGATCATGAACGGGCTTCCCGCCGCCGGCGCCGTTCCGCCGGCGCCTTTGTTCGTGCTTCTTTATGCTGCCTTCAAACCTTTTACGGCTTTTATGATCTCTCAGTGGATCATCTATCTGACAGCTTTTCTCGGAATGTATCTGTTGCTTATGCGGCTTACAGGGCGGGAATTTATCTCCTTTTCGATTGCCGTCATTTTTATGCTGATGCCGTTTTATCCGGTATACGGACTTTGTATACCGGGACAGCCTCTGTTGTTCTTTGCGGTACTTGCGCTTTTTGATAAGGAACGCCGATCAGCCGTTTCCTCAAGCTTTCCCCGAAAAGCCGGGTATTACTTTTCCACAGACAGTATTTTTTACTATTTGATCATATTCTTTTACGGCATTTCTTCTTCACTGGTGCTGGCGGGCTTTGCCTGCCTGCTTTTACTGGGAGGCTCCGCACTGATCCATACAATCACGGCTCTCCGGCTAAAAAAGAGAGGTTCACTTTCTCTCTGGTTTTCTCTTATTGTTTTACTGGCATCATACATTTCAGTAAACTCCGGCCTGATCCGGCAGGTATTATTTCCCGGAAATACCTATATCAGCCATAAAACCGAGATGATGCTTTCTCCCCAGAATTTTTCCGATTATTTTAAGGAAGCCTTCACAACGGGGATCTCCTATGCGCAAAGCTTCCATCTTGTCCTTTTTATACTGATGCTCTTCTGCCTGCTGCTGTTTTTCATGAACGCTGTCGTAAAAAAAGAATCTCTTTTTTCCGGAAGCGATAAACTGCCGCTTCTAAAAGCCCTCCGGGTTTTACTGTTTATTTTCCTTATCTGCCTGTTCTATGCTTTTTATCACGGACATTTTATAACGGAAATCCGAAATATTTCAGGCGGCATCCTGAAAACCTTTAATCTGGACCGGGTATGCTGGCTTCTTCCGACGGCATGGTGCATCTTGGCGGGATACCTCCTCAGTTTTATCGCCGGCCTGCGGGAACACAAAACTGCCGCCAGATCATGTTCGCTCTGTCTGAAATATGGTATCATATCTGCCACACTGGGCATCTGGGGGATAACCGTACTGCTTCACAGCCCGCTGCGCCCTAATCTGTCAAAACTGCTGAAGGGCGGAGATTATTACGCTCTTGACTGGGATCGCTTCTTTGCGGGGGATATTTTCAGTCAGATTGACAGCGCGATCGGAAAGCCAAAAGACAGCTATCATGTCATCAGCATCGGGATCTATCCGGCGGCGGCGGCCTATAACGGCTTCTATTGTCTGGACGGTTACTCCAATAACTACCCGCTGGAATATAAACACACTTTCCGCCGGATCATGGAGGACGAACTGGAAAAAAGCGACTACATCCGGGATTTCTTTGACAACTGGGGAAACCGCTGCTATATCACCACCGCGGAACAGGCAAATTATTATACGTTTGAAAAAAAATGGAACAGTGTGATCTATGACCTGGATCTGAATACAGACGTGCTGAAAGAACTGGACTGCCGGTATGTTTTTTCGGCGGCATATCTGATGAACGCAGAAGAAAAAGGGCTTACCCTTTTGCGGGAAGCCCCTTTTGAGACGGAAGGGAGCTGGTATCATATTTATGTGTATGCGGTGGATTAGTATTGGTCATCAAATCCGCCATCATACACAATATAATACTGTATCCTTTCATATTCCTTTAATTTATCCGGCAATTCCTCCAAAGTATGGAGTGTTCCCTCCGCATCCTTATAACCATTTATTGTGAGTACAGGATATTCCTCCCTCACTTTTGAAAGATACTGCATATAAGGCGATTCAGGAAGTCCGGCTGCCTCAAATAATAACCCGCCCAAATAATTCAGGCTGATCTCTATCTCCTCCTGCTCTTCCAAATCATAATTTGCCCATATCCAAAATGGTGTTTTATACTGATTAAAAAGATTTTCCTGTTCACTTTTTCCATTTTCGGCAAACAATTCCTCATAAAAATCATCTTCCAGCACCGGTTGATGATCTCCAAAAACACAGATCAAAACTTCTTCCTGCTGCTGTTTAAAATATTCAATCAATTCTTCCATATCTCTGTCTGAACTACGCATCAAAGAAAAATATTCAGAAGCAGTCGGATAATCACTTTCTATCACTTCATAATAGCAGAAATTAATGTAAACAGCAGTATCCGCACCTTTAACCTCAACGGAACACATTCTTCATACTCGATTGCCCAGACCAACCCCTGACCTTTCAGAAGTTCTCCATTGCAAAACAATTTCTGTCCTTCCAAAATCTGTTCTTCACCATGATTCACAATTATTTTGGGGTAGATGCCATTTACTTTATCAAAAGATACATTGATATAATATCGACGCCAAAACTTCACTTTCTTATCTAATACCAGACTTGTATACGCATGATCCCTTACTTCTTCATAGGATATACTTCCTCCTGAGATTATATTTCCTTTTTTATCTGTAACATTCCAATTCAGAAATCCGCCGCTTTCAATTCCATTTTTATCAATATCAATCTGTATTTCCCTTATTACACTATCCCTGGGTATAAATTCCTGAGAATAGGTATATTGCTGAATTCCGTCACCATGGCTTTCCCCTCCGATTCCCTGCATATAATAGTAGTCTACCCCCCGCAACCATATGATCAGGAATCAAAATCATGCAACACAATATTATATTTATTATACATATAGAAATAAATTTCATTTTATCCATTGTCTGGCGGCTAATTATTGATATGTTTTTACCCCCCAGCTTTATGACACTTCTTTTTTCTACGCTCTTCATAACTTTCTTCACTCCCAAAAGAAAATTTTTTATCTTTTTCTGTCCTTCTTTTATTAAACATACAATAAAATAACATCCGTTATCATTCAGCAGATATACCTCCCCGCCACCGGAATCCGCCGAAGTACTGCACTGACAGCAAAGCAAACCACAAAACACAGCACCGCAAGAAGCGGTATCCCCAGGATAAGCGGCACTCTCTGGCTGTCTATCCCATGCTTTCCCAACACTTCGATCAGCCCTACATGCATCACATAAACCCCCAGCGTCGAAGCCGAAATTTCCCTGAAAAACTTTTCCATTCTTCTGCCGGGCCTCTTCTCCGAAAAAGTCTCTTTTGCCCAGATCACAAGCGCCGCAGAGATCAATGCCGTAAATATCCCAAAACTGTCATAAATCGCTCCCGTCGGCTCTCCGGCCCGTTCCGCCAGAAAATTTCCCAGCAGCACATTCAGAATCCCCCCCAGCAACGCCCCCGCATAGATCATTTTATGCCATTTTCTGTTCACACCGATATGCACCAGATAATATCCCAGCACAAAATACCCCAAATAACTGCATACCATCTCCGGCTGAAAAAGATTCAGCACATAATCCGTTATACCAGAAGAATAAAGTGCCCTGATCGTCTCACACAGAATCTGGCAGAAAAAAAACAGCAGCAGAAAATATTCAATATTTTGCTTCGACGCATGTCTGATCCATACCTGCAAAACAGGCAGCAGCACATAAATTCCCATGATCATCGGCAGAAACCACAGATGATACCGCCCCAGAATCATCTCTCTTGCGATATCCTTCCAGCCGATCCCCGCAGGATCAAACCCCCGGCAGTCCATCAGTCCATACAGACAGGACCAGAAAACATACAGTACCGCCAGCCTCAAAATATTGTGCCGGTACAGCCTTTTGATATCCGGCTCCTTTTTCGGTTCCAGAAACAGAGCCCCGCTGATCATCACAAAAACCGGAACGCCAAACCGAAACAGCGCATCATAGGAATTGGCAATCTTAAACCCCACACTGTCCACCGGCAGATTATACCATGGCTGTGCGGAAGTATGCAGCATGATCACGCTGAAACATGCCATCACACGTAAAATATCTATATAAAGTTGATAATCCGTCCCCTTATCCCTGTATTTCTCCATCCGCTATGATCTCCTGATATAATATCTGAAATAGCTTCCGTCAATCACCTGCACCGCTCCGAATTCCTCCTCTACCCAGTGCATAATCCAACTGTCCGGATCCCATTTCAGTTCTCCATACCAGCACGGCACAGCTACCACATCCGGATATTTATCCGGATTTCTCTCCCAGTAATCCAACAGATTTTCATCAAAAGCCGGCGTACAGATCGTTGTACTCGAAGCAATATTCACATCCTGATACATATAGCAAAGCGTATTGGAATCCAGTGCCAGAAGATTCTCCCCGGGCTCTATATAAGTTCTGAATTCCTCATAACTGCATTCCTGCATGTATCCCTGCATATATTCCGTAAAAATACCTTTTCCCGGCCCCGCTGAAAGAATATTCCCGACACAGGTGATATTTTTCATCAGACCGTCATTATCCGTGTAGGCCCAGCCCTTCACAAAAACAGCCACAAAACACCAGACAATCAGAAACCATCCTGTATATTTCTGAAATATCTTCGGCTGTTTTTCCTTTGTATAAAAAATCAGGACAGCCGCACACATGATAACGCCGGTCAGCAGATACTTAACCGATGTAAACAATGTCAGATTGGTAAGCAGTAAAACTGCAATAAACATGACCACATTGGCTCCCAGCCATAGAACCGCCACTTCCTTTTTCTCACCTTGCAGCTTCCCGAGATAAAAAAATGCAATAGCGAACATCAAAAAATATACGGTATAAGGATAGGAATACTCATATTCCCACAGCATAAGAATCCAGTGTGCAAACTGCAGTATAAAAGATATCATCAATAATATATAGAAAAAGGAAAGTCTATTTTCTTCTGACCCCTGTCTTATCCGGGATATAAAATATCCCATCCCTGCCCCGTTTTTGGCAGCTGCTTTGGCATTTTTACCCCTTACACGCCTCTTTATCCAATTTACACCCCCGCATATCAATACCGCCGCTAACACATATCCCAGTGAAAACAGCAGCAATCTCAAAAAATCCATTCCATAAATCCCAAGTTTTTTCTGAATCCCCCCGCTATGGGAAGCGCAGGATGCAATCAGGCTTCGGATATTGGCGATCAGTTCCTCCACTGACATATAGCTGAACAAATAAGCCATATACAATCCGCCGGCTGCAAAACAGGTTGCCCCCAATAGGGCAATCGTCTTTTTTCTATGTGCATCATACTTCCATAAATACCATATTAAAAAAGGAAACAGCAGCAGACAGGTTGGATACGCAAGCGCCACAAAAGAGAGCCATAATCCTGCTTCTGCAGCTGTAAATATTATTTTTAATTTCTGTTTTCTTTCCGCCTGTAATGCATCTTTAATTACTGCGATATAACTGCCTGACTTTTTTTCTTCCCGCAATGAATTTTTATCCGCCGCCGCACAGTTTTCAAGCAGCGACAATTCCCCGGAAGAAATTCTCCCCTGCAATATCGCCAGTCTGAAAAGACTCAGCAAAAGCATGGTCAGTCCCCACGCCATCATATTGGAAAATTCAGGCATTACATAAGTTTTCGGCAACAAATTAAAATATATTATTGCCAGATAAAAACTGTATTCAGGCTCCAGCAAATAGCAGAGCATCCTGTAAAGATAACAAGCTATTGCCAGCTGGATCAGCACGCCTGCCAACCGCACCCAGATCACAATATATGTCGTCGTATGAAACAATTTCAGATAGATCCACATCAAAAATTCCATCAAAAACGCCGATGTCTGATGCGGGTCCCATATCTGCGTAAAAAGCCGGTCCCCCAGCAAAAGCCGGTAAGACATGCTGACAGCATACTCCTCATCCATCTGCAGGCTTACAAAAATACATTTCAGCGCCGCTAAAAAACTGCCGATCAGCAGAAGCATCACTATATATTTCTTTTTCTTATCCCGACATATTTCTTTTAACATGTACTTTCCTTATTTCTTTAATTTAACTGAATCTTTACCGAAAAAAACAGCTACAGCATTATTTCTCCAATCCGACTCATCTTCTACAATATCATCATGATATAATACATAAGGTTTTATAGAAAAATCATCCACTTCCACATTTTTAACAGCATCATCTTCATAGATTTCCCAGCGGGCTTCATTCTCCTCCAAATATTCTAATGCTTCTCCTTTCACAAGAGATAACAATGCACTACTGCTGCTCGTAGATTGCAACCCGTATATTTTCAGACAAGCCAGCAAGAAAATAAAGAAACAAATCAACACGGACAATACATTTAATTCTTTTTGCGCAATCCACTTAAGTTTTTTATATCTGCGGACTGCCCATCCCGCCCAGTATAATAAATTTCCTGCCAAAAGAAAATAATAACTGAAATATACAAGATTAATCAGCCGCCCCGGCCCCCAGGTGGCTCCGGCAAAAAAAGGAGGAGTCATCATAGAGCAAAACAGCCCGAAAGAGATTATTGTCACTACCCCGGGTAATGGAAATGAAAATTTCATCTCTGCCACCTGACGAACCCCTAATAAAAATACAAGGACCAACCAAAAAAACACCGGCAGACGAAACCATTCTTTTAAAAATACACTGCCTTGCTTCAAAGAAGCTGAAATGCTGCCCCACACTCCCAGACTTTCAACCGCTCCCATCCTTCCTGCATTGCTTGGCGCAAGCGCATTAAAAAACAAGAAACAGATCAAATACTCCAATAAAATGATCCCGGCAAATCCCCATTTCTTCTTTTGGCAAATCCTCCCTAAAACAACTAACGCTAAAATTTCGGCAGCCAATAGTCCTGTCGCATAATTGCTTCCGGCAATCATAAATGTTATAATCGCTGACGCTGCCCCCAACAATATCCTTCCGCATATACCATCTTGTTTATAGTAATAAAATAGTGCCACTCCCAATAACAAAAGTAACGCATAGGCTATCATATACATTGCCGCTCCTACATACCAGTAAAAAGCTTCTGACGCATAGGGCACATACAAAATCTGCATTGCCGTAATGACAACAGAAAAAATCCACGATATATCTGAATCCCACCGGCACAACTGATGCGTAGCTGTTCTTAAAAATCTGATATCCGCCACTACAAATAGTACAATTATTAAATATGTTCCCAAAAAATAATATTCCGGCAACGCAATCCCGAATCCAAAACAGCCTACTATATCATCAAAATAACGCCCCTGCCACCCTGTATAAAACTGTATAAATCCTTCCCATGCACCAAGTATTACCTCTTTAAAACTACTGCCGTTATTAATCTCTCTGTAAAGCATCCTGGCAAAAGCAAAGTCATCAGTACAGGGATAATTAAAATGCGCTATAATAAAAAGCGGCAGCAAGATCAAACATAAAAAAACAAAGGCAATACCTGCCGCTATTTTGGTTTGTTTAGAAGAAGTCACAAAAAATTCAGAAAACATACACAACTCCGCTCAAGACTTCCTGACCAGTCTCCTCTGATATTCCCAGTTCTCTATGTTAAAGTATTCCCTGCGAAGCGGAAAGTAACTCTTTTCCTCCGTACTTTCCTCTATAAAGAGATAATACAGTACAGCTTTCTCTTTCCTTTCGCTTCTCCGCAGAATTCTCCCCAGCCGCTGTATCCTCTGCCGTTCCATACCCGTTCCGGACAGGATGATCCCTACTTCCGCATCCGGCACATCAATCCCCTCATCCAGTGCCCTGCAGGCGATCAGAATAGAAAGCTCCCCGTTGCGGAAACGCTCCAGCGCATTTTCATTCGCCTGCTTTCCGGCCTTCGAGTGATACTTTCCGACTCTGTTGCCATAGTTATCTTTCAGCATAGTATAAAGCGTCTCTGCCTGCTCGATGCTCTCGCTGAAAATAAGCACCCTTTTTCCGGCATCCAGACCGTCTAATAAGTCACACACACAAAAAAGGCGATTTCTCGCCATACACACCAGTCTTTTTCTTTGCCAGGAAAGATGCAGATAAGACTTTGCCAGCCTGCCTGTCGTATTCTCTTCTTTTGCAAGCGTCTGCAAAACGGCAAAAAAAGAAACTCCACCTTTTTTCAGCAGCGGATACCGGAAATACAACTGCCTTCGTAATGTTTTCATGCGGTCTGACAGTTCCTGATATGCTGCCTGCTCGTCCCTTTGAAAATGCAGTGCGATCTGACTCAGCGTAAATACTACGATAATTCCCTCCTGCAATGCCTTCTGGTAGGAATAACAAAAAATCTTCCTCCCCAGAGCAGCCTCCAGCATCTCCGTCGAATCTTTATCCTCCAATGTGGCAGACAATCCCAAAGAACAATATCGGCCGGATGTCTTTTCCACATAGGAAACAAATTCAAAAATCTTCCTGTTTTCCACGCTGGTGTAACGGTGACACTCATCCGCAACCAGAAAGACCGTATTCCCTTCCTGCAGCTTCGCCAGAATACGGCGTGCCAGCTGATATCTGGCTGAATTGATCACATAGATCTGATAGACGGGACCCTCCAACGCATCTCTCTCCCAAAAACGGAAACGCAGAATCCGGCTCCACTGCACCATCAGCGCACGGGTAGGCACCACGACCGCCACCCATAACTCATTCCCGCAAACCTGCCAAAGCTTCTCCATTGCCTTTACTGCCAGCATGGTCTTTCCTGCTCCGGTGACCGCCTGCACGATTCCCCTGCAGTCATTCTGCTCCCATATCGTAAGACATTCCTCCTGCCAGTGGTATCTGTCGTCTGTTTTCACAGCACTCCTTTCTGCCGGCGCCCTGTTATCAACCGCACGGCAGTCAATCCTGCCCATCCGCTGATCCATTACAGCAAAACACAGCAGCAGGCTGAATATCCGTTTTGCTTCACTGCTCAGGTTTCCTCTGCACCATTTTCTTCTTCATAAGAACTTTCCGCGACAGTTCCGATCACAGCCTCTCCGGCCTCTCCGTACTGATACTCCTGATCCAGCAGTTCTATCGCCGCACGAATTCTTGTCCTTAAAAGATATCCGCCGTTTTGTGATGCCTTTACCAGACTCTCTATATCGATCCCCGCATCCCACCGGTAAGCCCTTCCGTGAATCTCCCGGACTTTCTCCAGAATTTCCCGGATTTCTTTTTCCGTAAGCGGCGACAGCTGCGGCGTTTTCACGATCTGTCCCAGCACACTGCGCATAGGCTCAGGTTCCGCCGGATGAATCTCCTCCAGATTCTCAAAATCATGCTTGCCGATGACCACATCCTCCACATAGGATGCACTGTAGGCAAACAGGGAAAATACCGATTCAAACTCCCTTTGCGGAAACAGAAAATATGCCATGTTGCGATAAGCATTCAGCCTTCCCTTTTTGCTGAGCCGCCCCATCAGTTCCCCTTCATCGATCAGGATCACCCAGCCGCTGAAGCCAAGCTGTACAAAGAAATGGCTCATAAAGGCAAAGTAATCCCTGCAATGCTTCGTTTTACTGAAATTTACATTATATTTGACTGTCTGATTGAAAATCCGCTTGTATATCTGGCGGAGCGTGGCATTTGCTATAAAATCCCCCTCCAGATCCGCAAGGAGCTGGAATTTTTCCTCCGCATCCTCCGTATTCAGACACGCCCTGAGCAGATAATAAAGCTTATCTGTCTGAAGCTGCCCTGCCGCATAAGAGATCATTTCCGACGCCAGCCTGCTGCCTGCCGTCATCGTATCAAACACCTGGGCAAACCCCGGCTGAAGGCGCTTCGGCAGATAAGTATTTGCCATCAGCTTCGGATAAAGCAGGTGAAGCTTGTCCATAGGCGTCTCTTTACTGAGGGACAGATAAGATACGACCATATTATTCTCACTCGCCATATTAAAAACGGTATTGAGCAGATGGGTCTTTCCCTCACCGTATTTTCCGCTGATGATCATCCCGGCAGATTTCTGCCGCTCGCAGACATCCTCAATATGGCCCGAAAGTTCCTTAAGTATTTTAGGACGCGCATCGGAAAAGCACCTTCCCACGATCCTTGAAGGAATACCGGAACGAAGCGCTTCTATAATATGACGTGACTCCATATCGACAGGCACTGCCGTGTTTATCGCTTCATGCATGGGTGCCACCTCCTATCGTTACATTGCGGATCAGTTCCGGGACACCGACTCCGCCAAGATGCGCCCGGGATAAAATCTCCTTCGCCTGTGTCTCATCTATCGGCAGAATATGCCGTGACTGCACTTTATCTGCAAAAGCCTCCGACATGGAAACAAGGACAGCCGGTGTATATTCCTGATAAGCCAGCAGGTCTAAATCGATCAGATCGGAAAAACGGTTAAAACGCTTCCCCGACACTTCATTCTGAATCCGCATCCAGAGCGCCTGATAGGACTTGATGCCTGCATTTTCATCATCTAAAAGCGCACGGTCAAAACTGCACAAAAACATGATATTATGTAAAGAATCTATATCATCTATCAACTCACGGAAACTTTCATAAGTGTCTTCCCGCTTCATTTTTGTATAATGGATCTCTTCCAGACTGGATCTGCTGATCAGGATCTCCAGATCATCTATGGCGATAAACAGACCGGAATATCCGCCGATGCGGACAACCTCCGCCAGCGAACGGAGCATATGCCTCGCATTATATTTTGTGATTCTGGAGGGCGACATCCCGAGCGAACGGAGCTGTGTCAGTTTTACAGTCCTGTCCCCGGATATCCAGCCAAGCAGCAGATCCCTGCTCTGGTCTTCCAGAACAGGATACCCCAAAATACTTCCTGTCAGCATACTGCACGCCAGTGCAAAATTATTATCCAGCAGCGGATCATCCAGAAACATCTCTTTTAGCTGTGTGCGGATCTCGCGCCGGTTCAGCGCATCGCTCATGTTCTCCTGTGCCAGATAATCTATAAATGTCCGATCCTCCGGAATCTCCGAAGGCTCATACCCCATATTCCGGACCAGCCTCTCCGCACAGCCCTTCAGGCACTCCATCAATCCGCACTGCCGCAGGATCTCCAGATAAATTTCCTTAAAATCATGGAGCCAGATATTTTTTGCAGAAAAAAAGACAGGGCGGTAGTTATTCTCCTGTGCCTTCGTGCACATAAAACGAAGCAGATAGGTCTTTCCGCTTCCCGTGCAGCCGGTCACAAATTTTATCTTACTCCCGCCGTGCGCTATATATTCCTGTATATATTTTTCAGTCAGAAAATCAGTCAGAAAATTAATTCCCACCCCATTATCCTTTGTATTTTCCATGGGCTCCCTCTTGTCCCTCAAATATTATGCAGTTTATTCACATCTGTTTCGTCTTCAACCGGACTGTTGTACGCATTCCTGTTTTCCGGCCTTATTTTTGCATTCAATAACAGACAGTTTTCCCGTTCACGAGTCACATCAAAAATCTACCGTTTTCGCCCGATCAATCTTCGTAAAAACGAATGGTTGAAAGAAACAGTTCCTTTCCTTCGCTGTCAAGGATACGTACCACCTTACTGCTCTTTCTGCTTGGTCCAAACTGATAGAAGCGCCCGTCTTTCGTTGTCTTTATCTCAGAAGCATACAGCCTTGCCAGATCAAACGCAAAACTCTGAATATCATACTCCTTCCGCGAACGCGCCATCGGCACCATAAGTTTATACAGATCTGTCAGATACAGATCAGCACTCGGTGCCTTCTTCCCCTTCACTGTCAAAAGATCATAAGCCTCGGCAAGTTCATTCAAAAAACTCTGAGCATTAAAAGATGCTTTATTCAGCTTATCCTGGCCAAATTTGATCTGCTTTGCCAGTTCTGCAGGCCTCACACAGGGTATCCGCTTCTTATCCACATAAACGTCCTGGTTTTCCGCATCGATCTTTACCTTATAGGGAAACATTTCATAGGACGGGTATTCCCCCTGCACATCGATTCCCTTTTCTCCGCAGATCTCCAGAAGCTGTCCGGCAAAATCACCGCTTTCAAAATAATGCTTCGCATCAAAGCCTTCCACGTCCCGTTTCAGATCTTCAACAATGTTTTTCTGTTCGGAAAGCAGGGCTGCCAGCATTTCCAGATTTTTGGAAAGACTCTTGATATCGCCTGCCTCCGTGTTTTTAACTGCGTTTTTATATTGCTTCTGCGCCGCGGACTGTTTATCCTTTAACTCTTTTTCCAGATTCTGCAGGCTGCCGTATAACTCTTCATAATTCATGATCAATATTCCTCTTCTGTATGGATTTCGTTACTTTTCATGGGTCAGGAATGCGCATTTACTGCGCGTTCCGTAAGAGCATGATTCAAATATCTGTCAGTTCACCTGTATTTATCCATCAATTCCAGAACATACAGTTTTGCCTCTATGTATTTTCTTTCTTCTTCAGAAATCCCCTCTTTCTCAAATTCTTCCCGGGCTTTTCTTCTCTCCAGTTCCGTATCGATATCGCCTGCGGGTAAATTCAGCATTAAATCATATGCCACTAATTGTCTCGGTGTATTGGGCTTTCCAAGCAGCATTGCTTTTTGAATGCAATCCTCCAGTGTTGTTTCCTGCATTTGTTTTTCCATAAATAAATCCCTATCTCCCGTTTCTGAAACCTTTTTATCCATATATACTTGTATTTTAGAACGGGTCGATTTCCCCAATTCCTTATTCTCCGGATTCAATTGGATTCCAAAGGCCTCTTAACTCCCGTTCTGCAATTTCCATATATCATACGCTCATTATAGTAAATTCCACGAAAAGAGTAAAGCAAAATCTTAATCTTTCCCGAAAATATCCCTTGTATATACTTTCTCTTTCACATCATTCAGAGAACTGTCATACCTGTTGGCAATGATCGCGTCACACTGCTCCTTAAACTCGTCCAGATCATGGATCACCCTGCTTCCGAAAAATGTACTGCCGTCTTCCAGGGTCGGCTCATAAATAACAACTGCCGCACCTTTTGCCTTGATCCGCTTCATCACTCCCTGTATGGAACTCTGCCGGAAATTATCGCTGCCCATCTTCATCGTCAGTCTGTATACACCGATAACAACAGCTTTTTCCTTGCTGCTGTCAAAGGCAGTATCATTTTCATAATCATAATATCCTGCCATCGCCAGAACCCGGTCCGCAATAAAATCCTTTCTGGTCCGGTTGCTTTCCACGATAGCGGACATCATATTCTGGGGCACATCCGCATAATTTGCCAGTAACTGCTTTGTATCTTTCGGCAGGCAGTATCCGCCGTATCCGAAGGATGGATTGTTGTAATGCATACCGATACGCGGATCCAGACATACACCCTTGATGATCTCCCGGGTATTTAATCCTTTCGTCTCCGCATAAGTATCCAGTTCGTTAAAATAGCTGACCCGCAGCGCCAGATAAGTATTGGCAAAAAGTTTCACCGCCTCCGCCTCCGTAAATCCCATGATCAGCGTATCGATGTCTTCTTTTATTGCTCCCTCCTGCAAAAGCTGCGCAAAAGTATTCGCCGCTTTTACAAGCCTCGCATTCTGTGTATCTGTGCCGACTATAATACGGCTCGGATATAAATTATCATAGAGGGCCCTGCTCTCCCGCAAAAATTCCGGACTGAAAATAATATTATCACAGTGAAGCTTTTCTCTCACAGATGCGGTATAGCCCACCGGAATCGTTGACTTGATCACTATAACTGCGTCAGGATTGTACTGAATCACCAGTTTAATGACTGTCTCCACCGCGGAGGTATCAAAGTGGTTTTTTCTGGAGTCATAGTTTGTCGGCGCCGCCACCACTACAAAATCCGCGTCTGTATAAGCTGTTTCCGCATCCAGCATGGCTGTCAGGTCAAGCTCCTTCTCTGCCAGATACTTTTCGATATATTCATCCTGGATCGGAGATTTCCGCTGATTGATCAATTCGACCTTTTCCGGTATGATGTCCACCGCATATACTTTATTGTGCTGACTTAATAAAGTTGCAATAGACAGTCCCACATAGCCTGTTCCGGCTACTGCGATCGTATATTTGTTATTGCTGACTGTTTCCATATAACTATGTCCTTTCTCACCAAAGAATGTAAACATAGCCTTTTAAATGCCATTACTTACATCAATTTCCATCTTCCAGCATAGATTGAAAAATATCCTTTAATTTTTGTAAATCTTCGTTATCCGGTGATTTTATCAAAGCATGATCAATCAATTCCAAAGCGAGCCGGATAAAACCCTGAAACTGTTTGTTTGTCATTCCCATCTATTCCACCACCTTTTTTATATATAAATAAAATTTTATTTTCTCTGTCTTCATTATAGCTGTCTTGCCCAAAAGTGTAAAGCACGGATTTCTTTATCTTTTCGCTTTCTCAATACATACTTCCTGCCATCTGATGAGTTTTTGCCGGAACGAACGGAAGCATTCGATCCTTCTCAGTCAAGATACCCGGATAAGCATTCCGAATGGGAGATCATCCTCACCTTTTATCTGAATCATCAATAAAAATTTACTTTCCAACATTACAGCAGACATCAATGTTCATCAGTAATCGTATCATTTATAAAATTCCGCATACCACTCCGCAAACCTTCTGAGTCCCGTCCTCAGATCCGTATCCGGTTTATACCCGTAATCCCTCTCCAGCGCAGAAGTATCCGCATAAGTTACCGGTACGTCTCCCGGCTGCATAGCAACAAGTTCTTTATGAGCATCGAAGTCGAAATCTTCCGGAAGAATTTTTGCCCTCACCAGTTCTTCCTGCAATATCCGAACAAAATCCAACAAATTTTCCGGATTATTGTTTCCAATATTGTAAATACTATATGGCGGAACCGGCAGGCCATCCCCGCCAATCCCCCGCTCGGGCGCTCCCTCCATAACACGCCGCACGCCTTCCACAATATCATCAATATATGTGAAGTCCCGTCTGCAGTTTCCAAAATTAAAAATTTGAATCTTCTCACCCAGAAGCAGTTTCTGCGTCGCCGAAAAATAAAACATGTCCGGTCTTCCGGCAGGTCCATAAACTGTAAAAAATCTCAGTCCGGTACATGGTATATCATACAGCTTGGCATAACTGTATGCCAGTAATTCATTACTTTTCTTTGTTGCAGCATACAGACTTACAGGCCTGTCCACAAAATCCGTCTCTTCAAAAGGTACCTTCTGATTTCCACCGTATACAGAAGATGAAGAGGCATAAACCAAATGCTCCACCCCTTTATATTTTTCGGCATTTTCCTCATTTTTCTCTTTCCTTTCTGATATGCCATCATAGCTGTGCCTGCAGCATTCCAGAATATTATAAAATCCCTGAATATTGGAGCTGATGTAGGCATCCGGATTTGCAATGCTGTATCTTACCCCGGCCTGCGCTGCAAGATTTACAACAATCTGAGGTTTATGATCCGCAAATATCTTATCCATAAATATGCGATCGGAAATATCCCCTCTTTCAAAAAGGAACTCTGCTTTTGATTCCTTTGACTGTTCATCAATAAGAGTCAACCGGTAATCTTTTAATGCCGGGTCATAATAGTCATTTAAATTATCAATTCCAATAATTTTGCTGCCGTTAAGCACATGAAGCAGATTTAATACCAGATTTGCTCCAATAAATCCGGCTGCTCCGGTTATCAATATTGTTTTGTTGTTTAAGTTCAGCTGGTTTTTCATCTCTCATCATACTCCTGTTCTCTGTCTCGGGCATTACATACACCAGTTTATTTTTCCAAATCATAATATGATTTTATTGTTGAGGTCAAGCATTTTGGTAACATTTGTAAAACAAAAAATCATTTTCCTTGCTATCCGGATTCCGCAGGCCCCTGCGGAGTGGATGCTCCCCCTCCTCCGGCTCGGAATCTTGGAACAGGCCATAGAGGATCGAATCCTTTGTCATGCACACCATCGATCTTCTGTTCTCCACATCCGGAAACACCGGCAGCCTCTTCGC
>Ga0137308_100985_pt1 | contig 34146 bp, 27 predicted proteins | sample Inofrocosms_June_FD_97181 | JGI IMG/M metagenome (GOLD analysis project Ga0137308, IMG submission 97181) | Mouse cecal microbial communities from Vienna, Austria - N-Acetylneuraminic and N-Acetylglucosamine D2O microcosms_June | ecosystem: Host-associated > Mammals > Digestive system > Large...
AAAGTGCCGGTTAAGGAGGACGCGGATGGTATTATTGGTGGTAGACACTCAAAAAGGAATTACGGACGACAGGCTGTACAATTTTGAAAGTCTGAGGACAAATATTAAAAGGCTGATTTACGAGGCACGGAACCATCATGTGGAGATTATATATGTAAGGCATGATGACGGCCCCGGGACAGGCTTTTCACTGGGGGATGACGAATTCGAGATCTTTGAGGAATTTGCGCCAAAAGGGCAGGAGCGTATCTTCGATAAGACGGTGAACAGTGCCTTTGATGATTCTACGGGATTGGTGAAATATCTGGCTGAAAAGAAAGAAAAGAAGATCATGGTGGTGGGTCTGCAGACAAATTTCTGCATAGATGCCACAATAAAAAGCGGTTTTGAGCACGGATATGAAATGATAGTGCCTGAGAATGCCAATTCTACATTTGATAATGAATACATGCGGAAGGATATCTGCTATCATTATTATAACGATTACATTTGGCCTAAGAGATATGCCGAGTGTATTTCCATGGAATCGGCAATTGGAATGCTCAGGCAGGCATGATGTCTCGTCGTATGAGGAAATAAAGCAGTTGGTTTCGATTTCATGCAAAATAGGGAGAGGTGTGGATCCTGCTGAACGAATGTGGGTCTGCACTTTTTCCGTTTTCGGATGATTTCAGCAGATCCATTGAAAGGGAGCAATATGTATAAAATATTAATGATTGAAGACGACTTTTCTCTGGCAAATGTCATGAAGAAACAGATTGAATTATGGGGAAATGAAGTGATGTGTATCACTGATTTCCGAAATGTAGTTCCAGCTTTTATAGAATACGATCCCCACCTTGTGTTATTGGATATCATGCTGCCATTTTTCAACGGATATCACTGGTGTACGGAAATACGAAAAATATCTAATGTGCCAATCATGTTCCTGTCGTCAGCTTCCGATAATATGAACATTATTATGGCAATGAACATGGGAGGGGATGATTTTATCTCTAAGCCTGTTGATTTAGGAGTTATGATATCGAAAATTCAAGCGGTTCTGCGCCGGACTTATGATATGGGGGATAAAATTTCTGTTTTGGAGCATAAGGGTGCTGTTTTGAATTTAAATGACACCTCTCTCACCTTTCAAGGAGAACGGATTGAGCTTACAAAAAATGATTTTCGTATTTTACAGACCCTTCTTGAAAATAAGGGAAAAGTAGTCAGCCGCGACACTCTCATGACAAAACTATGGCAGATAGACGCTTATGTGGAAGAGAATACGCTGACTGTGAATGTCAATCGTCTCAGGAAAAAGCTGGAGAATGTCGGGCTTCATGATTTTATTACAACGAAAATCGGCTGCGGCTATATCATTGAGTGAAAGAGGATATCACATGGAAAAAGAAAATCGGTGTCGGATATTTATTTCCTATTTAAAACAGCGCCGCATGGTAATGCTGATGTTTCTGTGTTTCAGCGGTATTTTTGCTTTTATATTTTCTTTATACGAACTCCAAACGGAGGCTGTCCTATATGCGGCAGGGCTTTGCATTCTGCTGAGTGCGGTGGTGCTGCCCATACATTTCTTTTTTTATCAAAAAAGGCATAGGGACTGTGAAAGGATTCTTCCGAATATTCTATTATTGATTGATGAGCTTCCTGCTCCAAAGACATTAATGGAGTCTGATTTACAAAAAATGCTCTATGAAATGAAGCGCATATCGGAAACAAATTTAACAAATTGGCAGGCAGAGCGGAGTGAAAGCATGGACTATTACACAACTTGGGTACATCAAATCAAGACTCCCATTTCTGTTATGAGAATGGCATTGCAAGGAGAAGATACAGATGAACACAGAGAACTTTTGACAGAGCTTTTTCGCATCGAGCAGTATGTGGAGATGGTTTTAAGCTACCTGCGGCTTGGCAGCGAATCATCGGATTATGTTATCAAAGAATATGAACTTGATTCTATTATTAAACAAGCAATTCATAAATATGCCCCCCAATTTATAGCCCGGAAACTCAGATTACATTATACTTCTTCGCCCGTCATGGTATTGACGGATGAAAAATGGCTCTTGTTTATCATTGAGCAGATTCTTTCCAACAGCGTCAAATATACACAAAAAGGTTCCGTAACCATTACCGTAACGGAAGAAAAGATCCTAAAAATTTCAGATACGGGAATCGGCATTGCGGCAGAGGACTTACCGAGAATTTTTGAAAAAGGGTTTACTGGTTATAATGGGCGTTCCGATAAAAAATCTACGGGATTGGGATTGTATCTATGCAAAATGGCAGCGGAACGTCTTTCGCATAAAATCAGTGCGGAATCCATACCGGATACGGGCACGGTCATATCCATTGACTTGCAGACAGTACATTAGTGTACTGTATCATTCACATTTCGCCAAATGACTTGCCTAAATTTCCATCTGCCGCGTTGTCGTAGGTCAACGATGCCGCCACATCGCTTCCCTCCTCCGCCCTGCAGGCTGAAAATTTATTCCCGCCATCTTACAAAATTGTCACACGAAGCGGCCGAAATGTCACTCGATTCGATGTCGGGTACTTTGGCCGTTTTGTTATAATGAGTCCACATAAAACAAGAGGAAAGGCACCGATTCATTGATTGTTTGTGCCGACTGTGGCGGCATGACCGGAGGAGTGAAGGAAAAATATTGCTTGGTATGTGTTAAAGAATGAAAGGGGGTATCATTGTGGCAATATTAGAAGCAAAAAATATTCAAAAAATTTACACGACAAGATTTGGAGGAAATCGGGTACGAGCCTTGTCAAATGTATCTTTTTCCGTCGAACAGGGGGAGTATGTAGCAATTATGGGCGAATCCGGTTCAGGCAAGACTACTCTTTTGAACCTTCTTGCCGCCCTTGACAGACCTACCAATGGAGAGGTTTTGCTGGACGGCAAAAATGTTTCATCAATAAAAGAAAGTGAAATTTCGATGTTTCGCAGAAATAATCTTGGCTTTGTATTTCAGGAATTTAATTTGCTGGATACTTTTTCCTTACAGGACAATATTTTTCTGCCGCTGGTTTTAGCGGGTAAAAAGTATAAAGAAATGAATCGAAATCTGCAGCCTATAGCAAGGAAATTAGGAATTACGGAATTATTGACCAAATATCCGTATGAGGTTTCGGGCGGGCAAAAGCAGCGGGCAGCCGTTGCCCGTGCCCTTATCACAAAACCGAAACTGATTCTTGCCGATGAGCCCACCGGCGCGCTTGATTCCCGTTCTACAGAAAGCTTGTTAAAAGTATTCGGCGACATCAATCGGGAAGGGCAGACAATTTTGATGGTAACGCATTCCATAAAAGCAGCAAGCCATGCGGGTCGTGTGCTTTTTATAAAAGACGGGATGATATTTCACCAGATTTATCGAGGGGGAAACTCATATGAGCAGATGTATCAGAAAATTTCGGATACCTTGACTCTGCTGGCGACGGGCGGTGATTATAATGAATAACAATATTTTCAAAAAGCTTGCTGCAGATAATATAAAACGGAACAATAAGTCCTACATTCCTTATATATTATCTTGCATTGTAACGGTTGCCGTTTTTTATATTATGAAATCACTTTCCTTGAATCCCGGATTGAAAACTATGATTGGCGCCGATACGATAAGCACTCTCATGTATCTTGGAAGCATAGTCGTAGCTTTATTTGCTCTCATTTTCCTGCTCTATGCCAACAGCTTTCTGGTAAAACGCAGGAAAAAGGAATGGGGTGTATTCAATATACTTGGCATGGAAAGAAGACATATAGCAAAAACTCTTGCATGGGAAATGTTTTATGTCTATATCATAAGCCTTTCGGCCGGATTGATTTTGGGGATAGCGTTAGATAAAGTTATGTTCTTATTGATAATAAAAGTGATTGGCGGAACGATTACGCTCGGGTTTTTTGTGTCAGTCCAAACAATCCTTGTCACTGCCGTTCTCTTTGCCGTTATTTTTATGGTAATATACATCCATTCCCTATGCAGGATACACATTGCAAATCCAATAGACTTGCTGCGGGGCGGCGCCGTAGGGGAAAAGGAGCCAAAGGCAAAAGTGGCGCTTGCGGTTTTGGGTATCTTATTAATCGGAAGCGGATACGGAATTTCCATAATTATGGATAAACCGATATCGAGAGCCGTGCCTTATTTGTTTTGTGCCGTTCTGGCTGTTATTGTCGGAACATATCTGTTTTTTGCTGCCGGTACCATCGTCTTTTTGAAGATGCTGCGTAAAAGAAAAAATTACTATTACAAATTAAAGCATTTTATAAGCGTTTCAAACCTTATTTACCGTATGAAGCAAAATGCCGTGGGACTTGCGAATATCTGTATATTGTCAACTATGTCGCTTGTCATGGTGTCTTCAACCGGTGCACTAATATTTGGTCTGGATGATATCATATTGACACAATATCCGAATGATTTTGATGTCTACTTGGACGAAACGGATTGGGCGCGGCGTGAAGAATCCATAGGCTGTATCCGCCGGCTGCAGAATGACCGAAATCTGAATGTGACTGCGGAAGTTTATTATGATTATATTATCATTCCCGCTGCGGATCATGGGGAATCCTTCGTTCCCGCTCCGGCAGATGCAATATCGGAAAAAGAGGGTGGGGGAAATTTTATTTTTGTAACTTTGGCCGATTACAATACGGTCATGGGTACAAATAAAACTTTGGGTACAAATGAAGTACTGGTTTATTCCAACCGGAAAGCTTTTGGCAATGACACTCTCAAAATATTTGACAGGGAATACTATGTGAAAGAAGATTCCGGAAAGCCGATGGGAAACGGAGTCATTGCATCGGACGAATTAGACAGTTATATGGTGGTGGTTCCGAATATGGAGGAAATGAATCAATTGTATGAGCTGCAGAAAAAGAAACTTGGCGATTTGGCTGCTAACATCTGCTGTTTTTATGGATTTGATACGGATGCCGATGAAACGGTTCAGGAAGAATTTTACGGCGCATTGACTGATACATTTACGGATTATGAATATCAGGGCACGGTAGAATCCAAAGCGGATGCAAAATCGGAACAAGTGGGAATGTATGGAGGATTCTTTTTTATAGGGGCTTTTCTGGGAACCTTATTTCTGGCGGCTATGGTTCTGATTATTTACTATAAGCAAATTTCGGAGGGGAATGATGACAGGGAACGTTTTGCCATTATGCAGAAGGTGGGTATGAGCAAGCAAGAAGTGAGAGCTTCGATCCGTTCACAGGTACAGGCAGTGTTTTTCCTGCCTTTGGTTATTGCAGGAGTACATGTTAGTGCGGCATTTCCTATGATTTCCAAGCTGCTTCTGAAACTGAACCTGAGGAATACCGGATTATACATCGGCTGCACCACCGTTTCATTTTTGATATTTGCAACAATATATACGATTATCTATCATTTAACGGCAAGAATTTATTATGGTATCGTCAACAGATAAGGAGAAAAGTGTGAACGGAATGAAGATTTTCTAAGGTTGGAAAGAGGGTGTGTAAACCCCCCCTCTTTGTACCCAACCTAAGAAAATCTAAGTCATTCCCAAGGAATGGCTTTGCCATTCCTTTAAGAACGCAAGAGCAGCGTTCTTCCGGCCTTGCACCAATTCATAAATTGTTTGTGCCGGCTGTGTCGGCATGTTTGGAAGTGTGAACGGAATGAAGATTTTCTAAGGTTGGAAAGAGGGTGTGTAACCCCCCTCTTTGTACCCAGCCTAAGAAAATCTAAGTCATTCCCAAGGAATGGCTTTGCCATTCCTTTAAGAACGCAAGAGCAGCGTTCTTCCGGCCTTGCACCAGTTCATAAATTGTTTGTGCCGAAGCGTCACTAATTCCATGATGGCGGAGTGAAATCTGATATTTCGCTCGCTTTCTCAGCGTAAAACGCTTCGGAATGGAGGAAAAAATGCAGATACTAAATAATCTAGGGAACATGATTTATGATTTACGGTTTGTTATTGCGTATGGGTCTGTCATTATTGTTACAGTCATTCTGTTTACAGGGTGTTTATTGAAAAAGAAAATAGCAGGAAGCATTGCGGCGGCAGCCGTATTATTGTTGACTGCAGCGGGGGGAATTTTATATTGCATTCCCCATACTGTCATTGATGCCGACATAGAGGATGTATACAGAATCGAGATTTCGGATGTAACGGTTACGGACAGAAAAGCGATAGAAGAAATTTTAAATGATTTGAATGGATCTCTGTATAAAAGAATGCTGCCGTCCGGAATCGGCGGGTATGAAGAATACTCTGTCAGAGGTTTTGACAGAGACGGAAATTTGCTATTTTGTTTAGGAATTTCGGATGGACAAACAGTGGATACCGGATTATTCTGGGAAAAACGTGTAAATGGCGAATTTCATTTTTTGGCCGAATACACTTATCATGATGTGCAAAAGTGAGATTTGCATCCCGCAAATTGTGGCGTACACCCCGTGAAAAGTATTTTCCGGACACGCTTCAGAGTTTTGTTGATAGAACGGCCGGATTTATGATACAATATGATGGAACGATTAAATCAGGGCGGTGCTATCTTATGAATATTCAGACCCAATGCTGTGGGATTATTGTACTGTTTGTATTGTATTTATTTTACAGACGGCAGGAAAAAGTAAAATTGAATACGGAAAAAGCGTATTGGAGGGCATTTTGTATTACTGTGTTATCCATATGTATGGATATTCTTTCCATTGTCGCCATTGTCAATATGGACAGACTGCCCATTCATTTAGTAAATTGGGTCTGTAAAACATATTTGGTATCTATGATCGGCGTTGCACTGAGCAGTCTGCTCTATATCTATGCGGATTTGTATTCCAAAAACGGACAATACCAGAGATTTATTAAAAAATATATTGTACTTGCGGTATGCGGAGCGGTTTTTATCTATATTCTTCCCATAAGCATTTATCGTGATATAGGGAAAACCGCTGTTTATACATATGGCCCCAGCGCGTTGGCCACCTATCTGTTCGCATTGAGTTTCGTGGCGATGAACACCTATTCCATGATAAAACACAGGGCAATGATTAATTCCAGAAGACGTGAAGCGGTGTTTGTCTGGATGTCGGTTTGGATTTCGGCGGCTATTGTGCAGTTTTTTAATAAGGACATTTTGATTATCGGTTATGCGTTTGCCATAGGTATTATGATTTTATATCTAAAGCTTGAGAATCCGGAACAAAATCTGGATAGAAGAACGGGAATGTTTAACCAGAATGCTTTTTCCGAATATACACAGCAGCTTTTTGTGGAGGGAAAGGACTTTTCCGTTTTATGTCTATATTTCGAAGGGCTTTTTCATCAGAGCGCGAAGGACGATATTAATGAAGATGTAAGAATCCAAATAAGCCGTTATCTGTTGAATATTCCCGGCGCTCGTGTTTTTAAAAATGCAGAGGATGAAGCGGTGCTGCTATTTGAAAATTCGGAAGATGCCGGGGAAGTGGTAGAGCGGATAAAGATCAGATTTAATGACAAATGGGGCAGGGACGGTTCGGTGGTTCTGCGTCTTCAGGGAATTTATGTTCCACGGCTGAGTATAATTTCGGATTCCTTGGATCTTCCTTATTTACTGCGCTATGTCAGAGAAAACAGAAGAAAGTACACAGAGAATGATTTCGTGACCGTGGAAGAGGCGATGGTTTCCGATATGTATCAGGAGCAGGTAACGGAACGGCTGATATTAAGCGCTATTGAAAACGGCCGTATTGAAGTATTTTATCAGCCGATTTATTCTGTGAAGGAGCAGCGCTTCACCTGTGCGGAAGCGTTGGTGCGTATGAGAGACGAGGAGGGAAATTTGATTCCTCCCATACAGTTTATAGAAGTGGCGGAGAAAAACGGTCTGATTATCAAGGTGGGGGAAATCGTATTCGAAAAGGTATGCAGACTTATAAAGGAACAGGATATTTGCCGGTATGGGATGAAATACATTGAAATTAATTTATCCGTTATACAGTGTGCTTATTCTAAGCTGGCGGAAAATTTTATACGGATTATGCAGGATTACGGGGTTGAGCCTGACTGTATCAATTTGGAGATCACGGAATCGGCATCTTTGTCTGCAAAAAATATTTTGCTGGAAAATATGCGAAGCCTTATGGATTACGGCGTGAAGTTTTCGCTGGATGATTTCGGCACGGGCCAGTCGAATCTGAATTATATCGTGGATATGCCGGTGAGCATTGTCAAGTTTGACAGGGATATGTCATCCGCGTACTTTGAAAACGGAAAAGCAAAATATGTGATGGATGCCGCCATGCATATGATTCAGGGAATGAATCTGGATATCGTTTCGGAAGGAATCGAAACAAAGGAGCAGTTTGAGATCATGCGGAAGTTAGGAATTTCTTACATACAAGGGTACTATTTTTCGAAACCGCTGCCCGAAGAGGAATTTCTGCGTTTTGTGGAAAGAGAAAACCGCTGATTGGGGCGCACATCTGTCAGAAAGCAATGCGGCGGCAGTGTTACTGTTCACTCGCTGTCGCGGCGAGGGTTTTCACGCTGTTTCTGCGTGATAAACCCGAGACAGACATGCGCGAAATCGCTGTTTTGCGATTTCTGTGCATAGGCTGCTGTGAACGGAGTGAACAGTAACGCGGCAGCGAGCGGACAGGAATAAGGGAATTTCTAAATCTTGTCAAAAGGACGGAAACATGTTACACTAATAACGTATTCTTATGTATGGGGTTCATAAGTGACGGGGAGGCATGATATAGTATGCAGTTTATTGAGATGCCGGATTTAAAAGCAGGGATGAGGCTTGCAAGACCGATCTATAATAAAAGGGGAGTTCTTCTCTACGAGAGAGATTCTAAATTAAGTGCGCAGACGATTGAGAGTGTAAAGGGGTTTGGGCTTTTAGGGATGTATATTCTGGATCCGTCGGAGCCGCTTCCTCCCATGTCGGAGGAGGATGAAGAATTTGAACGTTTTCAGACAATGACAGTGTGTACTCTTCAGGAAGAGCTGGATAATATTTTAAAGAGTAAAAAGCAGAGTAAATTGCAGACCATTGTCAGTACGGTTGTCAAAAAGTATGGCCACTTGAATATAAAAGTGAACTTTAATCAGAATCTGCGGAGCAAGGATGATTATGTATGCAGCCATTCGTTGAATACTGCAATCCTTTGCGCAATGATTACTCATGTGATGAATATCCGTGTAGACGAGCAGTTCCAGACGGTGGAGGCCGCCGTATTACATGATCTGGGGAAGGAGCAGCTTCCCAAGGAAGTGCTGTTTAAACAGGATGTCACCGAGGAAGATAATGAGAGAATCTACAGGGGGCAGCTGGAGGCGCTGGATATTTTGGATAACTTTTCGGAGGGACCGGGAGTAAAGCGTATCTGTATGCAGGCGCTCCGCGCGCAGTATGAATTTACTGTCAATGGTAAGGTCAGCTCAAATGATAAGATGACCTTGGGAGCTAAGATTTTAATCGTTGCAAACCGCTACGACGAGCTCACCGCTATGGATCTTAAGGGAAAAGCGGAGTCGGAAGTTAAGGCGCTTCAAGAGTTTTATGATCATCCGGGATTGTATGATCCCAAAGTGGTCAATGCATTGATCCAATCCATACATATTCTTTTTGCGGGTGTGGGGGTTGAACTTAACACCGGTGAAAAAGCATTGGTGCTTACGGAAAATCAACAGGACATTTTACGGCCTGCGGTTCTCTGCTTTAAAGATAATGTGATTATCGACCTGTCTTTGCGCGGAAATGCGGATATTAAGATAGTGGACATTATAAAAACATTGGATAACCGATACGTTATGGACAGTGATTTGCTGGGAATGGTCATGTCCGAACAGAAATAATTTTCAACCAGAATCAATAATTCTTACATTCGCCGAAGTCGGCAGCTATTGCTGCCGCTTCAGGCGGGTATCCGGAAGAAATCCTATTTTTCCAACTAACTGTTATTTTAAATATCGAACCGAAAGAGCGAAGTTTTATTACGTCACTGTATTTGAGTGCGCAAAAATCATTTCCCGGTGCTTGCGTCCCTAATCAAGGTCTGTTGCGCCTCGATTAGGGGGGATGTGTCACGGCTTCTAAATTGAGATCTGCGTCCCGCACAGCAGCGATAGGAAGAGAAGTAAGAGAACGGTATTAAAACGGATGATTTGACTGTATGACCAAATATATGACGCGAAAATGCCGTAATACACAACTGTTATGAACACAAACAGAATATTGAAAGGAGGTACATACAAAATGTATAGTACGATTACTACGGGAGCTTTACAAGGAGTTTCGGCGTATCTGGTGTCTGTGGAGACGGATATTTCACCGGGTCTGCCTACGTTGAATCTGGTTGGTTCCTTAAGTCAGGAAGTCAGGGAAGCAAGGGATCGTGTGGGGGTGGCTTTGCGCAATGTCGGTTTGAATCTCCCTCCCAGCCGTATTACGGTTAATTTGGCGCCGGCAAACCGCAGAAAAGACGGTACGGCTTTTGATTTGCCTATTGCGGTGGGACTTCTGGCGGCAATGAATCAAATTTCTCCCAAAAGGATAGAAAACACTCTCTTTTTAGGAGAACTGGGACTGGACGGGGAGATCAAAGGAGTTCCCGGAGTGCTGCCCATTGTCAGAGAAGCAGCCTGCCGGGGAATGGAAGAATGCATCATACCATCCGTGAATGCTATGGAGGGTGCATTAATACCCAATATTACAGTCAGGGGTGTCTCCAGCCTGCAGGAATTGTTTCCTTTTCTGCAGTCGGAGGGAGATGAAGGAGAAAAACTGGTGCCTGCCGTATTTCTGGATACCATGAAACTTTTTCAGGAAAAAGCGGCGGAGAGGGCGGCGGATTTTTCGGAGGTAAGCGGACAGGAGACGGCAAAGCGAGGGGCGGAGATCGCGGCAGCAGGATTCCATAATTTGCTGATGGTGGGGCCGCCCGGCGCGGGAAAATCCATGATCGCCAAGAGAATTCCCGGAATCCTGCCGCCGCTGACATTGGAAGAGAGTTTGGAAGTTACCTCCATAGCAAGTGTGGCGGGACTGTTGAAAGAAGGGCAGGAGATTGTCACGAAGCGTCCTTTCCAAAATCCGCACCATACGATCACACAGGCGGCATTGGTGGGAGGCAGCATGATTCCCAGACCGGGTATGATTTCGCTGGCTCATCGGGGAGTGCTCTTTCTGGACGAACTGCCGGAATTTCAACGGGCGGCGCTGGACAGTCTGAGACAGCCTTTGGAAGAGCAGGAAGTGCATATTACGAGAGTGAACGGAACGGTCACTTATCCCAGTGATTTTATGCTGGTATGCGCTATGAACCCGTGCCCCTGCGGCTTTTATCCTGACACCGGAAAATGCCGATGTACGGAACCGCTGGTGAGACGTTATATGGGAAAAGTGTCCGGACCGATTTTGGATCGTATTGATTTGTGTGTGGAACTGCAGGCAGTGGATATTGCAAGCTTAAAGGGCGGAAAAAAGGTCGAGAGCAGTGAAATAATCAGAAAACGTGTCATGAAAGCAAGAAAAATACAGGACGAACGTTTTAAGGGTACACCGTATAGGTTTAATGGCGATATTCAGGCGGCAGACATGGAGAGGTATTGTACGTTGGGAAAAGAAGAGCAGCATTATATGGAAAAGCTTTTTCATAACTTAAATCTAAGCGCCAGAGCCTATTACCGTATTTTGAAAGTGGCGAGAACCATAGCGGATTTGGAAGGGGTGCCGGAGATAGGAGAGGCTCATCTTCTGGAAGCATCCTTTTACCGTCCTGCGCAGGAATACTGGAATGCGAAAAGCGGACTCATCACATAGATCAGGATACTGTTTTTGTGAAGAATAGTGAAGGACAGGACGGAATAAAACGGCGGCAGGAGAAAGGAAAGCGTAGAAAGAAATAAGAACAAGGAGGCATTGGAAATTGGGACAAACAGATACTTTTTCATTTATTACACCTTTTGAAAAGGAATATCCCGATAAGCTCAAAAATATTCCGGATGCACCGGCAGGCTTATATGTCAGAGGAAAGGTGCCGGTGGAATCGGAGATTACGGTAGCGGTGGTCGGGGCAAGAGACTGTTCCGAATATGGGAGGTATGTTGCGGAGGAATTAGGCAGCTTTTTGGGCAAAAGCGGAGTGACGGTAGTCAGCGGTATGGCCAGAGGAATTGACGGTATCAGCCAGTGGGCGGCATTGGAAGCAGGAGGCACATCCATCGGTATTCTGGGATGCGGTGTGGATATCTGTTATCCGGCAAGAAATCGTGCACTTTTCGACAGATTATCGGAGCAGGGTACAATTATCTCTGAATATCCGCCCGGTACACCTCCCAGACCTATGAATTTTCCGGCGAGGAATCGGATCGTCAGCGGACTGGCAGATGCTGTGGTGGTCATCGAGGCCCGCTGCCGGAGCGGTACGCTGATTACGGTGGATATGGCATTGGAACAGGGAAAGGAGGTATTTGTGGTTCCGGGGAGAGTGACGGATCGGCTTAGTGACGGCTGCAACAGATTGATAAAGCAAGGGGCAGCCATTATGCTTTCGCCAGAGGAACTGTTGGAGGAACTCAGAGAACTGAAAGAACAATCAAGAGAACATATTGCGGCGGCAGTGCCTGCAAAAGGAAACAAAAATCACAAAGCAAGATATGAAAAGGACAAGGAAAATCAAAAGGAACAAAAACATCAAAAGGAACGAAAACAAGAGGAGCAGATATCTGATCTGCCGCCGGAGCTTCGCAAGGTTTATCAAGCGTTGGACTTCTACCCTCAATCAGTGGAGCAGATTATGGAACATTTATCCTTCGAAACTTCTCAGAGGCAGGTTGCGGTGCAGCTTATACGGCTCTGTATGGAGAACAAAGCGATCCAAGTCAGTCCGGGACATTTTTCTATAGTAATGAAATAATTTCTGCCTTATGATTGTAGAATGGAGCAGAGCAGAGATAGAAGAGAGATAGAAGAGAGATAGAAGAGAGATAGAAGAGAGATAGAAGAGAGATAGAAGAGAGATAGAAGAGAGATAGAAGAGAAATAGAAGAGAAATAGAAGAGAAATTAGCTGATTGAAAAAGAATGGGAATCTGGTATAATAAGCATATTAAAACAGCGGTTTATGGACTTCAAAGTTTAGTCGGCGTATATGCTCGAAATAACACGAAACCATTCCGTTATTGTGTCTAATTTAAAACGAGATTTACGAATGGAGAGTTGAAGAGGGAATTTTTTTGTATGAAGCATTCCTGTAAAGAGAACTCTGTAAATTCCTTAAAACAGCAGCTTTTCGGATTCTGTTCCTATGTATATCAGCCACAGAGTGAAGGGTAATCCGGAAATTAAGAAAACGATATAAACAATGTAGAAGAGTATGATTCCATGAAGGAGGATGTGTATGTGATAAAAGAGGTGTTGCTGGAGCATAGCAAAAAGCTGCAGAAAATAGGATGACGGAAGAAGGCAGTCTGATCAAAGAAATTATGTTGGAATGAGGGCGGAAACAATCAAAAGATGTCTCATTCACGGCAAGAAGGAGAGGTTTATGGAAACGGAAAAAGATCACGGTATAGAGATTTGCGGCGATGAAAAATGCAATGAGAACGAACACGGCATAAAGAATTTTAAAGAAAGAGTATTTGAGAATCAGACATACAGGCAAAAAACAAAAGTAGTGCAGATAGGAAATCAAAAAATCGGCGGAGGAAATCCTATCCTGATTCAGTCTATGACAAATACGAAGACAGAAGACGTTCAGGCTACAGTGGAACAGATATTGGCTTTGGAGCGCGCAGGTTGTGAAATAATACGTTGTACGGTTCCTACAATGGAAGCGGCACTTGCACTTGCGGAAATTAAGAAACAGATTCATATTCCCCTTGTGGCGGACATTCATTTTGACTATAAGATGGCCATAGCCGCTATGGAGAACGGGGCGGATAAGATACGTATTAATCCCGGAAATATCGGGAGTCCGGATCGGGTGAAGGCTGTAGTAGATGTGGCGAGAGAAAAGAACATTCCTATCCGTGTAGGGGTCAACAGCGGATCTCTGGAGAAAAATCTGGTGGAGAAATATGGAGGTGTTACGGCGGAAGGGATTGTGGAAAGCGCGTTGGACAAGGTTCATATGATAGAGGAGCAAAATTATGATAATCTTGTAATCAGCATTAAATCTTCCGATGTGCTGATGTGTGTGAAGGCACATGAACTGTTGGCAGATAAGACAGTATATCCGCTGCATGTAGGAATCACGGAAGCCGGCACGGTGCAGAGCGGCAATATTAAATCGGCTGTGGGGCTGGGACTGATTCTGCATCAGGGTATCGGAGATACGATCCGTGTATCCCTCACCGGTAATCCCGTGGAGGAAATCAAGTCGGCAAAGCTGATTCTCCGCACGCTGGGGCTTCGCAGAGGAGGAATAGAAGTAGTTTCCTGCCCTACCTGCGGCAGAACACAGATTGATTTAATCGGGCTTGCCACTAAAGTGGAAAAGCTTGTGGAGGACTATCCGCTGAATATCAAAGTAGCCGTGATGGGGTGTGCCGTAAACGGACCGGGAGAGGCAAAAGAGGCAGATTTGGGTGTGGCCGGAGGAATCGGCGAGGGACTTTTGTTCAAAAAAGGTGAGATTGTCCGCAAGATGCCGGAGGCTCAACTTCTCGCCGCATTAAAGGAAGAATTGGATAATTGGCATGAAACCGTTTTTTGAGACATTTCCTACATTAAAATTGAATAATCCACTGCATGACAGAATGGAACAGACCACGGTAGAGAGGATTTCATCCACCAAAAGAAAGGATGTTCTGAGGATTTATCTGTTTAGCGCCCGTCTGATTTTAAAGGAAGATATCCGGCAGACGGAAGAAGAAATTAAAAAACAATTGTTCCCTAATGTCAATTTGGTGGTGAAGATACAGGAGAGATTTGAATTGTCTTCCCAGTATACTCCGGAAAATCTAATGGAAGCGTATCGGGACAGCATTCTCAATGAATTGAAAGACTATAGTCATATTGAATATAATGCTTTCAAACAGGCGGATATTACATATCTTGAAGATAACCGGATGGTACTCACATTGGAGGACACCGTCATTAACCGCAGCAAGGAACCTGAACTGATGCGTGTACTGGAAAAGATTCTGGTGGAGAGATGCGGTTTTTCCGTCAGACTTGAGACGGCATATAAAGCTGCAAAGACAGGAAAATATGCCGAGGACAATGAATTAAAGTTAAAGATGCGGGTGGACGAAATTTATCACCGTGTGAAAAAAGCCGTAGGAAATGACGGCGGCGGTATGGCTTCCGGCGGAGAAGTGTCTGCGCCGGTTGGGAAGACAGGAGAGGCGGCATTGGAAGCGGACGGAACAGGAAAAGCATTCCAAGGAGGGCAGCCTGCGGGAGGCAGCACCGGAAGTTTTCAGGGAAAAGGGGAATTTCGGAAAGGGGAATCCCGAAAAGGAGATTTTTATAAAGGTGAATTACACAAAGGGGAATTCCGGAAAGGAGAATTTCGAAAGGGAGAGTTCCGGCGGGGAGGAGATTCCGTCAAACGCTCCGATAATCCGGATGTGGTTTACGGTAAAGACTTTGAGGAAGAAGCAATGCCCATAGAGGACATTATCGGTGAGATGGGCGAAGTGGTTATTCGGGGAAAAGTATTGAAGCTGGATACCCGGGAGATTAAAAACGAGAAGACCATTATACTTTTTGATGTGACAGATTTTACCGACACTATGACGGTAAAACTTTTTGCAAAGAACGAGCAGGTAAAGGAAATTACCGGCGGAATTAAAGCCGGTTCTTTTGTAAAGATTAAGGGCCTCAGTATGATGGATAAATTCGACCATGAATTGACCATCGGATCCCTTGTGGGTATAAAAAAGATACCGGATTTTACAACAACCCGTATGGATACCGCACCTCATAAGCGAGTGGAGCTTCACTGCCATACCAAAATGAGTGATATGGACGGCGTCTCGGAGGCGAAGGATATTGTGAAACGGGCCTGCAAATGGGGGCATCGTGCCATCGCTATTACGGATCACGGAGTAGTACAGAGTTTTACGGACGCAAATCATGTATGGGAGGATTTGTGGGGGGACGAGAAGAAAAAGAGAATTCAAGCAGGGGACGAACATCCTGACAAGCAGGACTTTTTTAAAGTCATATACGGTGTGGAAGCCTACTTGGTAGATGACCTGAAAGAGATTGTCACCGGAGATAAGGGACAATCTCTGAATGAAACCTTTGTGGTATTTGATATTGAAACCACCGGATTTTCACCTGTAAATAACCGTATTATTGAGATTGGTGCGGTGAAAGTCTCCGACGGGAAGGTGGTTGACCGCTTTTCCGCTTTTGTGAATCCTAAGGTGCCCATTCCTTTTGAGATTGAGAAGCTTACCGGTATCCGGGATGACATGGTTGCCGGAGCGCCGTTGATTGAAGAGGTGCTTCCCCGGTTTCTGTCCTTCTGTGACAATTGTGTGATGGTGGCTCATAATGCCAATTTTGACATGAGCTTTATTATGGAAAATGCCAGAAGACAAGGGCTGCCCGCCGAGTATACTTATGTGGATACGGTTGGTATAGCAAGAGTCCTTCTGCCCCACCAATCCAAACATACGTTGGATGCCGTGGCAAAGACTTTAAATATTTCCTTGGAAAATCATCATCGTGCAGTGGATGACGCGGAATGTACCGCTTGGATTTTCGTGAAGTTTATTCAGATGCTGGCGGAGCAGGAAATTTATACATTGTCTCAGGTCAATGCATTGGGTGCTGCCAGTGAAGACATTGTGAAGAAGCTGCCCTCTTATCATGCCATTATTCTGGCAAAGAACGATCTGGGACGCATTAATTTGTACAGACTGGTATCCGCTTCCCACCTGACCTATTTCAGCAGACATCCGCGCATTCCCAAGAGCATGGTGATGAAGTACAGGGAAGGATTGATTCTGGGAAGCGCCTGTGAGGCGGGGGAGCTTTACCGTGCCTTGCTGGACGGTCAGAGCGATGTGCAGATTGCAAGACTTGTCAACTTTTATGACTACTTGGAAATACAGCCTTGCGGGAATAATAAATTTATGATCGCTTCCGAAAAGATCCGGAATATTAATTCCATGGAAGACATCCGGAACGTGAACCGGCAGATTGTGAAGCTGGGAGAGCAGTTTCATAAGCCTGTGGTGGCTACCTGTGACGTACATTTTCTGGATCCTGAGGATGAGGTATACCGCCGTATTATTATGGCCGGCAAGGGGTTTGAGGATGCGGATAATCAGGCGCCGCTGTTTTTACATACTACGGAAGAGATGCTGGAGGAATTTTCCTACCTCGGAAGCGATAAGGCGTATGAGGTCGTAGTCAAAAATACGAATATGATTGCCGATATGGTGGAGACTATTGCACCGGTGCGGCCGGATAAATGTCCTCCCGTCATAGAGGACAGTGATAAGACTTTGACTAAAATCTGTTATGATAAAGCTCATGAAATATACGGACCCAACCTGCCGCAGATTGTGGAGGCGCGGCTGCAGAGGGAGCTGAACTCCATTATTTCCAACGGATTTGCGGTGATGTATATTATTGCCCAAAAGCTGGTGTGGAAATCGGTGGAGGACGGTTATCTGGTGGGATCCAGAGGATCCGTAGGAAGTTCCTTTGTGGCGACTATGGCAGGAATTACCGAAGTCAATCCTTTGAGTCCGCACTATTATTGCAGTCAATGCCATTATGTGGACTTTGAGAGCGAAGAAGTGAAGGCTTACGCGGGTAAGGCAGGCATTGATATGCCGGATAAGGTCTGCCCTGAATGCGGTGAGATGCTCCATAAGGACGGTTTTGACATTCCTTTTGAGACTTTTTTGGGATTTAAAGGGGATAAAGAGCCGGACATTGATCTGAATTTTTCCGGTGAATATCAGTCCAAGGCTCATAAATACACGGAGGTTATTTTTGGAGCGGGTCAGACTTTCCGGGCGGGAACCATAGCGACTCTGGCGGATAAAACAGCCTTCGGCTATGTGAAGAGATACTATGAGGAAAGGGGAAAGCATAAACGAAACAGTGAGATAGACAGAATTGTATCGGGCTGTACGGGTGTCAGGAGAAGCACGGGACAGCATCCCGGAGGTATTGTTGTACTGCCGATCGGACAGGATATCAATTCCTTTACTCCGGTGCAGCATCCTGCAAACGATATGACTACGGATACCGTTACCACACATTTCGATTATCACTCTATCGATCACAATCTGCTGAAACTGGATATTCTGGGACATGATGATCCTACTATGATTCGTATGCTTCAAGATATGACGGGGAGGGATCCCTTAACCATTCCTTTGGATGGTGCGGATGTTATGAGCCTGTTCCAAAATACCGATGCATTGGGCATAACGCCTGCCCAAATCGGCGGCACAAAGCTGGGATGTCTGGGGATTCCGGAATTCGGTACGGATTTCGCCATGCAGATGGTTATTGACGCGAAACCTCAGGCTTTTTCCGATTTGGTGCGTATCTCGGGACTGTCCCATGGAACCAATGTATGGCTGGGCAATGCGCAGGATCTGATCATGAGCGGAACGGCTACCATTTCTACCGCAATCTGCACCCGCGACGATATTATGCTGTATCTGATTCAAATGGGAGTGGAGTCGGAGAAGTCCTTTAAGATTATGGAAGCTGTGCGGAAAGGGCAGGTAGCGAAGGGCAAGTGCGGCCAGTGGGGGGATTGGAAGGAAGATATGCTGGCTCACGAAGTGCCGCAGTGGTATGTTAAATCCTGCGAGAAGATTGAATATATGTTTCCGAAAGCCCATGCGGCGGCATATGTAATGATGGCGTGGCGGATTGCCTACTGCAAAATTCATTATCCGCTTGCTTATTACGGCGCTTTTTTCAGCATTCGTGCGAAAGCCTTCTCCTATGAGATTATGTGTCAGGGTCAGGCTCATCTGGAGGCAGTTATGACAGATTACAAGAAACGTTCCGACACGCTTTCTAATAAGGAAGAACTTGCTTACGGGGACATGCGGGTGGTTCAGGAAATGTATGCAAGAGGCTTTGAATTTGAACCTATTGATATTTTCAGGGCACACTCCAGAGATTTCCAAATCGTGGGAGATAAGCTGATGCCTTCATTAAACAGTATTGACGGACTGGGGGAAAAGGCGGCAGATGCTATTGTGGAGGCTGCCAAGGACGGCCCGTTTCTTTCGAAAGATGATTTTCGCGAGAGGACAAAAGTATCAAAAACCGTTGTGGATATGATGGCAGGATTAGGGCTTTTAGGAAATCTGCCGGAGTCTAACCAGCTGAGTTTATTTGATTTGTAATGTAGTAGCACATTTTAAAAAAATTAAAAATTTTAAAAAAAGTACTTGCATTTTTTCGAAATGTGTATTATTATAAACAAGTACTGCTGATGCAGTGCTTGCAATGGCTGATTGGTCAAGCGGTCAAGACGCCGCCCTCTCACGGCGGAAACAGGGGTTCGATTCCCCTATCAGCTGTGACTGTTTTTTAACAGCCCAACCCTAAAGAGTGCTGCAAACCTTGAAATTACATGGTTTGCAGTATTTTTTGTTTCATAGAAAATTTCTTGTGAATTGGAAAGTGTACGTCACAAAGATTATGAGCGGTTGATTATACTTTTAGAAGAGGTAAAACCATAGAATACCGGCAGGAAAAGAGAGGGCTTTCGACAGGTTAGCCATCTAAATAAATACGATAGGAGAAATGCAACATGAAAGTATTACAAAAAGTAAGTGATTTCTTTGGCAAATACATGGCTGTCATTGTGCTGGTAATTGCCGCATTGGCATTGTTTGCCCCACAGTCATGCCTGTGGATTCAGACTTCATGGGTCAATTATCTTTTGATGATTGTCATGTTTGGAATGGGGCTTACCCTGAAGCTTGAAGACTTTAAAATTGTGGTCACCAGACCTAAGGATATTATTGTAGGCTGTATTGCTCAGTTTACAATTATGCCGCTGCTGGCCTTCGCGCTGGGAAAAATATTCGGTTTGGAGGCAGGCCTGTTGGCCGGATTTGTTTTGGTGGGAACCTGTCCGGGCGGTACATCCAGCAACGTTATGACTTATCTCGGCAAAGGGGATGTAGCGTTATCTGTGGGGATGACCAGCGTAAATACTCTTCTGGCGCCGTTTATGACTCCTGCTATTACATATCTGCTTCTGAGGACTTCCATTACGGTGGACATATTAAGCATGTTCTTATCCATTATCAAGGTGGTAATCGTACCCATAGCGCTGGGCTTTATAATTAACAAATTCTGGGGAAAATATACACAGAAGGCTGCCAATGTGCTTCCCATGGTGTCCGTAATTGCCATTACCATGATCGTTGCAGCCGTGGTTTCCCATAATGCCGAGAAGATATTGTCTACCGGAGCCATTGTTTTTGTGATTGTCATCTTGCATAATCTTCTTGGCTATGCCTGCGGCTATGGAGTGGGAAAGCTTATGAAAGCCTCTCTGCCCAAGAAGAAAGCGATGGCAATCGAAGTCGGTATGCAGAATTCGGGACTGGCTACCTCTCTGGCGGGCACGGCATTTCCGGATCTGGCTATGGCAACGGTTCCGGGCGCGATTTTCTCGGTGTGGCACAATATTTCCGGAGCCGTCTTAGCGAATGTGTTCAACCGGCTGAAGGAGCCAAAAGAGGAAGCATAGTTTGTTGCCGAAATTCTCCTACATCGGCTGTACCGCCGTATATAAAGTCCGCAAGCAGAACCAATGCATGTAGAAAACAGTGAATATGCGGTTCCATGTGCCGCTGGCTTGGGAGCTTTGTAAAAGTGTGAGAAGAATTTCTAAATCTCACACTGAAGAATGCCAAGTGCAGGTATTCTTCTCACTTATTGTTTGTGCCGACTACGTCGGCATGACGGGAAGTGTGAAGGAAATCACTAAGCTCGAAAAGACCTTGCTAAGTGATTTCACGCTCTGCGGAGCAGAGTTTCTCCCAGACCTACACCGATTTATTTATTGTTTGCACCAATTCATGGATTGTTTGTGCCGACTGCATCGGCATGTTTGGAAGTGTGAAAGTAAATTTCCGAAATTTGATTGGTATGTGCGCTAGGAGGTATAGAAATGAAAGCGGCAATCTGTGATGACGAGAAAAGCGAGCAGCAGATCCTCTGTAAATATGTGCAGGAATGGGCAGCGGAAAAGGGTGAGACTGCAGAGCTGAACTGCTTTGACAATGCGGAGAGTTTTCTTTTTTCATGGGAGGACGACAAAGAGTATACCGTGCTGATTCTGGATATTGAGATGGGGCGGATGAACGGGATGGAGCTGGCGGGGAAGATCCGCGGATCCGGCTGTGACATTCCCATTTTGTTCGTTACCGGATATTCGGAATACATGCCCTACGGTTATGACGTTACCGCGCTGCATTATTTGGTGAAGCCCGTCAATAAGGAGAAATTCTTTTCCGTACTGGACCGGCTGCCGGAGGGGAAAAGGGAGGCGGAAAAAATTTTATTCCAGACCGACGAGGGAAATGTGAGCCTTCCTTTGGAAGAAATATGGTATGTGGAGGCGGAAGGCCATAGATGCGAGATGCATACACAGAATGACGTGATATCCCTGAAGGAGAGTATCGGCAGTGTGGAAAAGCGTCTGACGGAGCTGGGGACGGTTATAAAATGTCATCGCTCCTATCTGGTGAATTTGCAGCATGTGTCAATGGTGTTGAAGGAAGAACTGGTTCTGGATAATCAGGAAAAGATTCCTCTCAGCAGGAATCTCCGGAAAGCGGCGAATGCTGCTGTTGTCGCTGAATGCGGCAATGTGGATTTTTTTCATGCCGTGGTTTGTGAACAGGAGACTGAGCAGATTTCAGAATGAGCTGGTGAATAAGCATTACGACGAGGTAGAGTCGGTCTATCGGAAGATGCGGGGCTGGCGTCATGATTATCATAATCACATTCAGGTATTGAAGGCCCATATTGAGTTGAAAGAGTATCGTCAGGCACAACAATATCTCGATATGCTGGCAGAGGATTTGACGGCGGTGGATACGGTTATAAAGACGGGGAATGTTATGGTGGACGCCATTTTAAACAGCAAGCTTACCTTGATGCGTGCCCATGATATTCAGGTGGACGTCACCGCAATCGTGCCTCAGGAAGTGGATATCTTGGGGGTGGATCTTTCGGTGCTCATCGGAAATCTGCTGGACAATGCCATGGAGGCTTGTATGCGGGTGAAAAAGAAGGAAGACCGTTTTATCCGTATCTACATCGACATTATCAAGAAGCAGCTGTATTTATCCGTAACCAATTCCACGGAGGGACATGTGAGGAAGAACGGAAACCAGTATCTTTCATCCAAGCAGGGACTGCACGGATTCGGTATTTTGCGGATAGACAATATTGTTTCTAAATACCATGGTTATATTAACAGGCAGAGCGAGTCGGGAGTGTTTGCCACGGAAGTGACGCTGCCGCTGGCGGCATGTTTGGAAAATGTGAAAGGAATGTAGTTTCTAAGGCCGTACAATGTGCCGCCTAAGGGAAACTAAGTCATTCCTTAGTATTAAGGCAATGCATGGATTGATTATGCCGCCATCGGCGGCAGGGCTGAAAGAATGAAAAAGGAGAGTGGAAATGAAAGTATTGATGCTGAACGGGAGTGCAAATCAGAACGGGACTACTTATACCGCTCTGACGGAAATCGGGAAAGTTTTGGAGCAGGAAGGCGTGGAGTATGAAATCTTCCAAATAGGAGGAGGGCCTGTGAGAGATTGTATCGGCTGCGGGCAGTGTTCGGAGAAGGGCTGTGTCTTTACGGACGATAAGGTAAATGAGTTTGTGGCTCTGGCGAAGGAGGCGGACGGCTTTATTTTCGGTACGCCTGTTTATTACGCGCATCCCAGCGGACGCATACAGTCCTTCTTGGATCGGGTGTTTTACAGCAGCGGCAGAGTATTTACATATAAACCGGCAGCAGCCGTTGCAGTGGCCAGAAGGGGCGGAAGCAGCGCATCGCTGGATGTGCTGAATAAATATTTCGGCATCTGCCAGATGCCCACCGTGGGTTCCACTTATTGGAATATGGTTTATGGAGCCAATGCCCAAGACGCTCTTCTGGATGAAGAAGGCTTGCAGACCATGCGGAATGCAGCCCGCAATATGGCTTGGATGTTAAAATGTTTTGAGGCGGGAAAAGAAAAGGGCATAGAGCTGCCCAAGGCGGAGAGAGGGGCGCGGACAAACTTTATCCGGTAAAAGGGAACAAACTCTGGCCGGAGGCAGATTCTTGAGTCATAATAGTATAATTCCATTCGTGCATGACGGGATACCATTCATGCACGATTTTTTTGTGGGAAAGGAATTGTGGTATGATGATTCTGCTGACGCAGAATCCAGCCGCTGCGCGTCTGCCGCGCTTTGCGCTGAAAGATTCTTTCGTTACCATATCAGGGGAAATCAAATGCTCACTGCGTTCACGCTTGATTTCTTGTTGATATGGTATACTATCCAAATAAAACGGACAGGAGGCGGCTAGGAGCTTTAAAGGGCATTTTCAGAGAAAATATATCCATAAGGTTATGGATATGGACTATGACAGGCTGGAAAGCCAGAACAGACAGACGGTTTTGGGCAATGTGACGGATACCGTAGGTAAAGGGAAAAATTTGAATGGGCTGATTTTCTTAAGCTTTGTGATGGAAGATATGGGCTTGGTAGCGGTGTATGGGGTTCTGCTCTGCCTCGCCAATCCTCTGCTCACGGCGGCAGTGTTGGCAACGGTTTTTGTGGATTTACGGCTCTTGGCTTTTGCCAGAAAAAAGCATAGTCAGTATTATGAGGAACTGAGCATACAGTCCAGAAGGATGAATTATATTAACACACAGTCCCAGAGTGCGGCTGCGGGGAAGGATATCCGTGTATATAAGCTGCTGGATTGGTTTCTGAAAAAGTATGACGAATCCTTACAGGCCATGAACAGAACCCACGGGAAAATCATGGTATGGTATACGAACAGGCTGCTCGTAGGGGCGGCGCTGGCTTTCCTGCGGAATATGTTCGTCTATGCATGGCTGATGTGGCAGCTGGTGCAAGGCCGTATCGGAGCGTCGGATTTTGTGTTTTACGTAGGGCTGGTAAACGGTCTTGCGGACAGTTTTGAGATGACCATGCGGCAGATTATGAGTCTCAGCAGTACCAGTCTGGCTTTCGGTTACATCCGGGAACTCTTGGGCTGGGAGGATGATTGGAAAAGAGGGGAAGGCATCGGGGAAGAGGCGATGTACAGTTTATGGCTCTGGAAAAAAGGAAGTACGATGGATCCATTCCGTTGGAGAAACGCAGGGACAATAAATTTTCCGTGGAGTTTGAACATGTTTCTTTCAAATATCCGGGCTCTGAGGAATATGTAATAAAGGATCTGAACCTAAGCTTTGTCATCGGAGAGCGTATGGCAATCGTGGGGAAAAACGGTTCCGGTAAAACTACATTTATTAAGCTGCTATGCAGACTTTATGATGTGACGGAAGGGTGTATTAAAGTCAACGGCGTAGATATCCGCAAATATGATTATCAGGAATATTGCCGACTGTTTGCCGCCGTTTTTCAGGATTTTCAAATGTTTGCATTTCCTCTGGGAGAGAATATTGCCGGCGGGGAAGACGTGATACAAGAAAAAGCGGTGGATGCGCTGAACAGGGCTGGGATGGGAGAACGGCTGGAACGTCTTCCCGGAAAGCTGGATACTTATGTGGGGAAGGAGTTCTCCGATGAGGGTGTAACCTTTTCCGGCGGGGAGAAGCAGAAGATGGCCATTGCCAGAGCCATTTACAAGGATGCCCCCTTTGTCATTATGGACGAGCCCACGGCGGCGCTGGATCCCGTGTCGGAGTGTGAGGTTTTTGCGGGATTTGACCGGATGGTGGGAAATAAGACGGCTATCTATATTTCCCACAGGCTGGCTTCCTGCCGTTTCTGTCAGGATATCATAGTTTTTGACGGAGGGCAGGTGGTACAGCGCGGCAGCCATGAGGAACTGGAGGCTCAGGAAGGGCTGTACAGGGAGCTTTGGGAGACTCAGGCCAAGTATTATCAATGACGGGGAAATGCTTATTCAGGCACATCCCGCAAAGCGTGGGAGGTCAACGATGCCCCGCATCGCCTCCCCCATCCGCCTTGCGCGAAATCGCTGTTTTGCGGTTTCTGTGCATGCGTTACTGGTCACGGAGTGAATAGTAACGGAACAGTAACGTTTGGGACGCTGCAATGGTGAAGGTCCTGTAATGGAAGTTGAACGCTGATTAGATTTGTGTTAGACTGTAAGCGGGTCAATTCGACAAATCCGGATTTTCGCAAAGGAGAAGATTACATATGTCAGAATTACGATTTGAGGACATTTTGATAAATGCCGGGACAGATGAGTTTGATAGGATGACCGGCTATGCGGAATTCCCCTTCTTTCACAAACAGATTGAGGTGGTCTGCGAAGAGGGTGTTACGGCAGAATACGCTGCCCGGTCCATTCAGTGGCTGGCAGAAGTAGATGAGGCTCAGGTCAGGGAAATCTGCCAATACGCTTTGTACTACCTTCAGGATGAGTTGGAATCTACAAGCAAGGGAGAACTGCTGGACGAGAACATACAACACATTCAGGAACCACTGGAGATTCTTCGCTATATGGAGTTTTCCGGCTTGGACATCAAGCTTCCCAAGGAACCGGAAATCCCTGTACTGAACTTGAGCGGCGGCTGCGACTGGCAGGAGGACGAGGGTTTGCACTGCCTGATAAAAAAAGGACATGTGGTCTACATGGGTTCTTGGAACGATGAGGATGTGTGGGATGAGCATCTGCTGGATGATGACCAATATCTTGTCAATTATGTGCTATATCCCCAGCGTAAGGCATTACAGCAAAAAGCAGCGGAACGGCTGAAACAGCATCCGCCAAAACAAATTCCTCATCTGGAATTCGCCATGAATTCTCCAGTCAGAAAATTTGTGGAGTTTCTTCTTGCCAAAGAGGAACACTGTACCTCGGAGGAAGCGTGGGCAAAACTGGAGGGAACGCGCTTGATGGCTCTTTTGCAGGAGGATATTTCTCTGGCATGGGAGGATGCTTCATTGTTGTATCGCTGTTATTGCATGGAGCGCGACTCGGGAGCGGTAGATATGGAGGTTTACCTTTGGGAACAGACTCATTTGGAGCCGTGAAACACAGTCACGCAAAAAGCGCGTGAAAACGCCTCGCGGTAGTGTGAGGTTGAAAAGTAACATGCAGACAGCACAATCACGGCAGGATATTTCCCTTGAGGTTTTCATGGAAGTAGAATATAATATTTTCATATTCAGGTAATTATTTGTATCGTAAATGATTTGCACTGCTTAATGCTACATGCAATGTGCAGGACGGATTTGGACAGAAAAAACCGGAGGCGCGCAGCGCTTCGCTGCGAAGGTCTGCCTTTTAGGCGGTGAAATGCAGTGTGGGATGCTGCGGAAAGGATCCGACTCCATGAAAACCACAGAGAAAATTGCTTCGGGAAAGAAGCATAAGCTTAACGGTGTTATTGTAAAAGAGAGCATTTGAGATAATACAGATTGGGAATAGGACAGATATTCCCAGTCTGTGTTTTGATGTATTTATTGTCTTTGTCATTCTGTCGAATATCTCCGTCACCTTTCTCCAAACTTTCGACAGGCTTGGGGAGTATAGAAAATATTGGGAATCGTTGAGCTTGATACCATGGTGATTTTTCCTGCAGAGTATTTGCTGCGCATCCGGACGGCGGATTATCTGCATCCAAAGAAATCTCGTCCGGCGGGGTATGGGGATTTCTGGTTTCTTTTTACGGTATCGTGGATCTGATGACGATTCTTCCTTATTTTTTACTTTTTTTGTTCATGGTGGAGCCGTAGCGTTTCGGATGCCGAGAGTAGTGAGGAGCTTGCGCTTGTTCAAGATTAATTCCCGGTATGATGCGTTCAATGTGATTACGGAAGTCATAAGAGATAAGATAAACGCTCTGGTATCCTCCATTTTCATGGTGCTTGTGCTGATGCTGGAAAAGGGAGGAGGTCCGCCAAAGCGGGCATTTTCATCTTGATTTATGTCGCAGCGGAGCTGCGGTATGGAGGTTAGTATGAAATTGATATCATGGAATGTAAATGGGTTAAGGGCATGTCTGCAAAAAGGCTTTATGGACTTTTTTCAAGAGGCGGATGCGGATATTTTCTGTCTTCAGGAGACAAAGCTTCAACAGGGGCAGCATGATCTGGAAATGCCGGGTTATTATCAATATTGGAATTATGCGGAGAAAAAAGGCTATTCCGGAACGGCTCTTTTTTCCAAGGAGAAGCCTTTGCAGGTGACCAACGGAATCGGTGTGGAGGAGCATGACCATGAAGGCCGGGTGATTACGGCGGAGTATCCGGAGTATTACGTGGTGACAGTGTATGTGCCGAATTCTCAGCGCGAGCTTGCCAGATTGAAGTACCGCATGGAGTGGGAGGAAGCTTTTCTCCAATATCTGAAAGGGCTGGAGGAGAAGAAACCTGTGATTTTCTGTGGGGATCTCAATGTGGCACATAAGGAAATCGACTTAAAAAATCCGAAGTCAAATCATAAAAATGCAGGTTTTACGGATGAGGAGAGAGATTGCTTCGGAAAGGTATTAAAAAGCGGTTTTGTAGATACTTTCCGGCATTTTTATCCGGATTTGGAAGGAATATATTCATGGTGGTCCTATATGTTTCAGGCCAGAGCCAAGAATGCGGGGTGGCGGATTGATTATTTTGTTGTGTCCGAGGCTTTGAAAGGAAGGCTCACGGATGCAAAAATTCATACGCAGGTAATGGGTTCCGACCATTGTCCGGTGGAATTGGATATGGAATGACAGGGAATGTATGCCCGGTTCACTGTTGGTAAGGAATAATTGTTGCGGCGGCAATTTCCGATATCGAAAATTGCTGACAGTGACAATGGCGGCAGCAAAAGAAGAAAGGATGTGGGATAATGCTATATCAAAAAAGTTATCCTTCCCCTCTGGGGGAGCTGGCCATGGTCAGCGACGGGAAAGCATTGACGGAGCTTTCTTTTCAGGGAGAGAAGTATAATGCGGCAGTGTCTGCGGAGGAATCCCGAACAGACCGCAAAGCGGCAGCCATGGAGGAAGCCAAGAGGCTTGACAGGATAGTGGTTGATATAGAGGAATTCCTGATGGATAATCAAACAGCAGGTGCATCGGAGAAAAAGGGTGCATATGGTACAGAAGAAGGGGAATACGGTACGGAAAAGAGGGAGAAATGCGGGGTGGATTCAACGGAAATAAGCGGTGCGGAAGCTGTTTTTGAGCGCACAAAGAAATGGCTAGACAGTTATTTTTCAGGGCATAATCCGGACTTTACCCCTCCCATATGCTTAAAAGGCACATCTTTTCAGGAAGATGTGTGGGAAATTTTGAAGCGGATTCCCTACGGGAAAGTAATTTCTTACGGCGCAATTGCCCGCCAGATTGCGGAGAAACGCGGGCTTAAACGAATGTCCGCTCAGGCAGTGGGCGGAGCCGTCGGCCGCAATCCCATTGCCATTATTGTACCTTGCCATCGGGTGATCGGTTCCGACGGAAGCCTTACCGGTTATGCCGGAGGATTGGACAAGAAGACAAAACTGCTGAGAATAGAAGGAGTGCTGACATAATTCAGGCTCAAATGATTACCGGTTGAAAAGACTGAGGATTCTAAAAAGAATATATTACCGATGTATCATGTGGAGAGTGCAATTCAAGAAAATATTAACAATGTATGTCAGGAAAATATTTATGAAATTACGAACCGGGAAATGGAATTGGCCGATATTAGTCTGGAAGCGGCTTCTCGATTCAACAATATAAATTCCAAAGAATAGAATTTGAATTTCCAAAGGCATATTAAAAGTCATAGTATGCCTTTGTTTAGATAACACATCGGTTTAAATTTTTCAAACTCTGTCAAAGGATAAAAGGAGGAAAAAGATGATTATTGAAAACGAAATTCCCATTTTGGAGTATAGTACGGAAAGCATAGGGATTATAGATCCGAAAACAAGCAAGGAACCATTTCCCCGCCTGTGCATTATGACATTTTTCAGGGATGTGTTAGAATCTTTTCTTGGTAAATATCAGAGCGAGAAAATCGGGACATATGTATCCGAGATGCGGGAATTTAATGCCTATAAGCTTAAGTATAAAGAGACTGAGATCTGTATAATACAGGCTGTGGTGGGATCCGGTTCCATAGCAATGATGACGGATTGGCTGTACGGAAACGGAGTGGAAGTGCTGTTATGCTGCGGATGCTGCGGTGTGCTTGTGGATATTCCGGCAGGTGATGTGATTGTCCCTGTCCGGGCATTGAGGGACGATGGCGCTTCCTATAAATATCTGCCTCCAAGCAAGTACATAGAATTGGATCAGAGGCCGGTGCAGGTATTTAAAGATGTACTGGAAGAATATAAGATACCGTACATAGAATGTACAACATGGTCAACGGACGGTTTTTACAGGGAGACGAAAGAAATGGTGGAGCATAGAGTGGGACAGGGCTGTCAGGCTGTCGAAATGGAGTGCTCCATCATGGCTGCCATATCACAATTTCGGAATAAAATATTTGGCCAGCTGCTGTACAGCGGAGATATTTTGGTGGGAACGGATGAGTATGATGACAGAAATTGGTTCAAAAATGTATCGGCAAGGGAGAGGATTTTCCGGATTACATTGGAGTCTTTGATTAGGTTTTCTCATTAATGTGAGCTGTTTCTTATGGGAAGAATTATTTACCGGCGGAAAGATTATTCGGAAAAAATGCTGTAATCAGGAACCGGAGACTATTTTTTCTCGTTTATACTTTTAGAAGCGTGTGGCAATGCCCTGCTTGATCAATGCAAATATAGCGTAAATGCTTGATTGTGTTTGTGCCGAAGCGTCACAAATTCCATGATGGCAGAGCGAAATCTGATATTTCGCTCGCCTCCTCAGCGTAAAACGCTTCGGAATGGAGGAAAGGTTGAATAGAAATGCGTATTTAACTATTGATTTGAGTGTGCAAGAGGGTGTGTAAACACCCCTCTTTAGGCGCGCAGATGGGAGTAAATATGAGAAAAAAACTGTTTATTCTAACAATGTCCGTATCATTGATTCTTTCCGCCTGTGGGAACCAGACCGGTGAAAGGGGAGAAAACGGCGATAATTCTTCTGTTCAGGCTGTCGAAGAGGTATTGCCGGAGAATGGTAATCCGGCACCGAGGACGTTAGGCCAACTGAGTGCCGGACCGGTGAATACAGATAACCTTGGAAACGAAGCACCGGGAATATCAAATCCGGAGCCCCAATCTGCCGGAGCGTTTACCGTGCAGCAGGAGGGAAGTGCGGGTACGCTGCAGGTGACACTGCCGGAAGGATGGGCATACGAAACTTTTCCGGAGGACAGCGGGCAGCTGAGAGCGGGAGATTACGGTATCCGCTTTTATCCCCAAGGGGAATCCGAGGGCTGTATTGAACTAGGCTATATAGAATTTTTCGGTGTCTGCGGGACAGGGCTGGAAGAGAAGAATGTGACGCTGGCCGGAGATGCGGCCAACATCGGGACTTATGACAACCATGACTACTGGGATTTTATACGTTTTAGAGGGAAGAATGAAGGCATTGTGGCTCAGTCTTATGATGTGAAAGACTGGTGGCAGGAATATGAGACGCAGGTATTGGAAATTCTGGATACGGCCTGTCTGATTCAGACAGATGCAACAGGACAGGGAGCCGGAAGGGAAGCCGATACTATTTCATGCGGTACAAATCAGGAGCCTGAAAACGGAACGGAAGAGGATTCCTATCTTGAAAAAATCGGTTTGTCCCTGAGTGTGGAAGAGAGCACGGCTGCAGGGGCAACACTGGTGTTCCGGCAGAGCGGCGGAGAGCCCGAGGGAGAACTTTCCTTTGGGACACAATTCCGTATGGAAAGATATGAGGGCGGAGAGTGGATTCAAGTGCCTGTTGTGAGGACGGAGAACTATATGTTTGAGGCCGTTGCGTACAGTATCGGGATGGATCAGGATACGGAGTATCGGTTTGAGTGGAAGTGGCTGTATGGGGAATTGGAACCCGGAAATTATAGAATCGGCAAAACCGTGCATGACTTCAGAAAGACAGCCGATTTTGATTCCTATGAGATTTATGGGTACTTTGATATCTAATGTGCTGACTGCCGTTGGTTTCCCGAAATATCTTGTTTGAATTTCCAAATCGATTCAAAAAGGGTTGATTGCCTGTGCCGACACAAATTCCATGACGGCAGAGCGAAATTTGATATTTCGCTCGCCTTCTCAGCGTAAAACGCTTCGGAATGGAGGAAAGGTTGAATAAAAATGTATATATACAAAAGAAAAGCACAATATCATGAGACGGATCAGATGGGCATTATCCATCATTCCAATTATGTGAAATGGATGGAAGAGGCCAGAGTGGCTTTTTTAGACCATGTAGGGCTGGGATATGGGAAAGTGGAAGGATTGGGAATCGCGTCCCCTGTTGTGGCAATTTCCGTGGAATATAAGAAACCGGTGCTGTTTGGCGATGAGGTGGAAGTCCGCGTGAAAGTACAGAAGTACAGTGGGGCAGTGATGGAATTCAGCTATGAACTCTATAATTTGACCAGAGGAGAAATCTGTACAAGGGCATCTTCCAGACATTGCTTTTTGAAGGAGAATATCGTTGTTTCCTTAAAGAGAGAGCTGCCGGAATTAGATCGGTTGATGACCGATTACATGACAGAACAGGATAAAGAAGGTATGTAGGTAACTAATGAGTCAAACTTTTTACGATATTATAATTTTATTTTTCGCTTATTCTTTCTTGGCTTGGCTGGCGGAGACTTCCGTAGCGGCGATTAAGTCAAAGGATTTTCGAAACAGAGGTTTTGCATCCGGCCCTTTTTGCTTCATTTATGGTTTTACGGGAGTGCTTTTGACGGTCTTCCTGCAGGAGCTGAGGGAGGATGCATTTTTCCTTTTCTTGGGAAGTGCGGCGGTGGCTACTGCCATAGAATGGTTTACCGGAAAAGCATTAGAGGGGATGAACCAAAAAAGGTGGTGGGATTACTCCGGCAAAAAGTGGAATTTTGACGGTTATATCTGCCTGCAGTATTCCGTGCTCTGGGGAATAGCCGGATTTCTGGCAGTTAAATACGGAAACGGCTTTCTTTTGGCGTTGTACCATCTCCTGCCGGCAATGGTGGAAAAAGCGGTGGTCTGGGGGCTTACGGCAGTGGGCTTGCTGGATTTGGCGGGCACTTTGATGTCGGTCTATCACATAGAGGAAAAGCTTCCCCGTGTGATTCGGTGGAACCGCAGGCTGCAGAAGTGGACTATAAGGTTTGCTGCCAATCTTTCGGGGCGTATTGAAAACCGTATTAAAAAGGCATACCCCTCCATCGCCCGGGAAGAAGCGGATGCCGGAGAAAAGGCCGGGGAAAAGTGCAGCATTACCCAGCTGTTTTGGCTGTTTTTGATCGGGGCATTTGTCGGGGATGCTGTGGAAACCTTATTCTGCCGGATTACCGTCGGGGTGTGGATGAGCAGGAGCAGTCTTGTGTGGGGACATTTCAGTGTTGTGTGGGGCTTGGCCATAGCGCTGGTGACAGCGCTTTTGTACAGAAGCAAGGATAAGCAGGAGTTTCACATTTTTTGGATCGGAACATTACTTGGGGGAGCGTATGAGTATATCTGCAGCGTTTTTACGGAGCTTGTATTCGGGAAGGTTTTCTGGGATTACAGCGGAATGCCGTTTAATCTGGGAGGCCGGATTAATTTGCTGTACTGCTTTTTCTGGGGAATTGCCGCCGTTGTCTGGATGAAGATTCTCTATCCCAAAGCGATTGCGCTGATTCACATGATTTTAAAAAAGACAGGACGCGTACTGACTCTGCTTTTGGCAGTGTTTATAGCTGTGGATGTCTGTGTGTCTATACTGGCTCTGGTTCGCTATGATTCCCGGGGAAATGGGGAAGAAGCGGTATATAAATGGGAGCAGATCATGGACCAATATTTTGATGACGGCAAGATGCAGCAGATTTATCCCAATGCAATGAATTAGGTGTCTTGAAATTAGGCGTCTTTACAGAGCGGTTATACGTTTGCGCCCATGGCGGAGTTACATATAAAACGAAGTGTTCCTGTGATAGAGTATTCGGAAGCGGTCAGCCCTATGATCATAGGATTCGTGCGGAAAAAAGCAGTGGTGGATATGGAATTATCCTGTTTGTCAACACAATTCTACGGAGGAAAGCAGGTAATGAAAAAGCGTTTTCAATATAAATCGGCGAAAGAGGATAGGAGGAACGGTTGTCTGGTATTTATAGGGGCTGTTATACTGACGCTGATTATAGGTATGCTGGCAGGATGTACCGAATCCGGCCAGCCTGCGGGTGAGAACCAAGAGCTGGGTGACAGCCAACTTTCGGATGGTGTGGATGCTCCGGCAGTTGTGCTGGAATGTGCGAAAAATCGGGCGGCCTACTTGTTCCTTGCTAAAAAGGAATATGATGACAACTATACCAATTGGAGAATCCGGTCACTGTCACATTGTTATACTTATGAGGACTTTGATGGCATGGTGCTTCAGGTTTATCAAATGAATTGTGAGTTTTGGCATGAGAAGTCCGATGATATTATACTTGCAGGCGGGATGGAAATAACAGAGGACGGATGGGTCACAGATGAATATCCCAATAGCCAATATTTGATTTTTAAGCAGGAGGGGGATGTTCTATCCGTGCTGGCAGAATTGTTTGAGAATGATTGTTTTCCGGGAGACGATATTTTTACAGAAGATATCAGGCAGAACATGGCATCTATGAAAACTTCCATAGATGCCGGAGAAAGTACGTTATTAGACATAGATTTGCCATCCCGAGAGGTAAGCCTTACAGAGGAATTGGTAATACCGGACAATAGCTTCTGGGAACTTGAGGAATTGCAAGCGGATGCAGGCACACTTATTTTTTCTACCGGATTGCAGCTTATCTTGCCTCCGGAATGGATGGACAGAACCGTAATGTCCGTGGATATAGGAGTGGACGGCAACAGTGAGACATTGATGTTCCGGACAAGGGATGAAA